>Ga0123355_10021423_pt1 | contig 10342 bp, 7 predicted proteins | sample TergutEmb28metaG_3_FD_89872 | JGI IMG/M metagenome (GOLD analysis project Ga0123355, IMG submission 89872) | Embiratermes neotenicus P1 segment gut microbial communities from Petit-Saut dam, French Guiana - Emb289 P1 | ecosystem: Host-associated > Arthropoda: Insects > Digestive system > Gut ... | reverse complement strand
GTTCATTACCGCACTCACAAGCGTCCGCCACCTGTCTCTATCCTGGGCCAGCCCAATCCAGTCCCTATACACACATCCCACTTCCTGGAGATCCATCCTAATAGTATCCGCCCATCTACGCCTAGGTATCCCCAGTGGTCTCCTTCCCTCCGGTTTCCCCACCAAGACCCTGTACACCCCCCTCTCCTCACCTTTACCTTTACCTGTGCTAAATGCGTCCCTCCATTTCGTCGTCACTATTACTGTTTTGCCAGCTACGTCTTAGCAATATAGAGGCCTCTCTGCTTCAGGTTCTCCTTCCAAGTTTTGCATGATTACTTTGTGAAATCATTTAATCTTAATAGCGCATATTCTTACCTGTTCCGCATTGAGAGCACAAACCTTAAATATGCAAAACACGCTTCATGGCACCTGTGAGCTTTTGCGTGAGGGCGGAACTTGGTCAGAGAAAATGACCCTAGATCGATATTGACGATATACAGTAGAATGGCGGCCTGCTTTAGTGTGGAGGAGAGTAGCTTAATGTAGCTGGCCGTGTTGATGCTTGTCCACATAACTTCATTTTTATGGGCACTTTAAATAATTAATGCTAATGACAGTCAGTTGAGGAAGATTGATTAGTTTCGAGTTCCCTATCGAACAGTCGTATTCGGACAAACTAAAAGCCATTAGTTTGTTTCCTTTATCTTCTTAAGTGCATTTAGGAGTTAACGAAATTGTGTCCAAGGAATTAATCGTTTTTCTTAAAGACGGTTGATTTCATCGTAGCTTCGAAATGTTCTGGCATAGACGATAATTCTGACGTACAAATGTGCGGCCTAAGAACTTCAGCTGTTACGATTGGAGGTGTTGCTTGTCTTAATAGTGGACCATGATAGCTCAGTCGTTATAGCGACTTGGCACGAAAGTAGACGGTTCGGGGATCGGAACCCGGTGGACGCGAGATTTTCCGCACCCGTCCAAACCATACCTGGTGCCCACCCAGGTTCCTCTATGATGGATACCGGGTTATTCCTGGGGGTTAACCGGCTGGGGCGTGGCGTTAACCACCCACCCCAAATAGCGCCGAGGTTAAAGAAAGATTAGAGTTATACTTCTACTCCACCTGTGGGCCTTCATGGCATGTTGTACGGTGATCTTTAAGTTTTTCCCCCTTTTTCTTGCCTAAATATTTTATTGAATGTAAAACTCTCCATATGTTTGCTATGCAGGCGTTTGTGAGAGTGGAGGCATAGCTCCAGACATTGATATTGAGTCGTAGACGGAGGTAAGTCATCAGTTTCACGACCTGGCCGCTCTATACGCTGGGAATGGACCCCGGTGGCCATTAAAGGGGAGGCTGGGTGGGTTCCGGAACCGGTATGGGCCCTCTGGGGAAAATTCTTTCGTCGTGTCGCGAAAGGAGATTTGTATTGGGATAAATCCATCTTAAGAGCACCATCGGATTAGCAAAACTACTCAGATTTCTCGTCTGCTGTTTGTAGATTCTAGAAGACTTCTGTGGAAAACACACGCCAGGAATCACAAAGAATGCAGTGGGATATCTGGTGGAAGACGAGTGCTGCTGCCACCCCGGCTGGCAGTGTGCGGGGGGCGGCAAAGTGAATATTTCAAATGAATAAACCCCATTTTCTGCATTCGACAAAATTCTAAATAACTGAGCCAAATGTAAGAAAATTCAGTAAATAACCGTGTGTTTTGTAATACATAATTTATTTTACGGGAGGCCATTATGATTATACGCCTCGGGCGCCAGAAACCTAGCCGTATCAATTTATGCACATTAAGTGCTTTTGTCTGTTAGTATGCAGACACTAATATGTTTTTTTACATTGCTGCGTAGTTAGAGCGTGCTGAGCTATCGTCAATCTTCAGAAGATATAAGGATCAATAAAAAAACATTTTGATGCTCTAGCTCTGCTGGGATGTTACCCAGCGTTTGTTGGTAGATGTTTACCGACGTTTCGAAACAACCTACCGGTTCCATTGTCAAGAGTAAAACTGGTCAAGTAGAACGGATATGATTAATTAGTCTGCTGTTCTTACCACCAACACTTATTTCACCCTCTAGTGTTAATTTTCAACACTTTTACTCTTGTTTTGCACATTTGCGTCAGCTCTGGACTCGCAAGGAAAACACGGGTGTTTCTGAAACGACTATGTGTTTGACTCCATCGTGTTTTGATGTCCCTCCACGTGTCATGTATTAGTAAATACTGCCATGTCAGTTCATCACAAACTTCAACGCTCCAATTACGTATAAGTGCGCGTGATTGGATAAATATGTGACTACGCCGGGGGAAGTAAATTATTGTCGTTTGTTGAAGTAAAATATTTACGCATTTCACAGTTTAAAACATTTATTTTTCATTTATCTCACTCTTGATTAAAATATGTAAGTAATTTACTTCATTCATAATTTTCTGTAGCAATTTTGTTTCACTTCTAGAATATTTAATGCCTATTTATTTCATGTACGACCTTATATTTATTACCATTTACCTATATAATCAACATGAACTTTACCGTTTTGTAGGTATTAAACTGTGTTTCATAATTTATTACATTCAGGTCATTTACACGCTATTCATACCGCATATAGAAGTAGTTCGCGTTTCAAGATGCCGACCTCATTGGAACATTTTTTTTATTCTAGAAAATTCAGGCGTACTTCTTCATAGCGAGAATGATTTTATTGGTACAAGTGGCGGTGGTATGTCATGGTGCTCATAAAAATATTAAGCCTTTTTTAAGGAATAATACACAGTTGATTTTCCATTCTTCTTTTAATGTTCTTCCTCCACATTTTCAAAATTTCATTCCTTCCAACCGTAGCTTCGTCTGTTCTTATGTTCTAAAAAAACTTTATTCCATGATGACACTTTTTGTCTGCCAGTACTACTCGTATTTACCCCTTTCAGTGCAACCCTTCAAGTATAAAATAACGTCATTTATAAGCAATCAGTATTAGTACTATATTTTTAACACTGAAACGTTCTAATTTAGCAGCTCAGTTAATACTAAATATTCAACAAATTTCACTCTGAACTAATTCAACTAACTAAGTTTTGGGCTGTCGAGCTGGGCTGAACATAATGAGCAGTGGCAGATTCTTGTACACATGCTATACGTATTCAACTTTGCCGTCCCGTTTAAGGCGTTGCACATCTTGGCTGTCAGAAAACCTGTCGGCTTCCGTAAAGAACTCTAGTCCGTGGAATGAACTAGACAGTGAGGTAAATTTTAGAGATAAGAATTCAGTACATCAGCTTTTCTTTTTAAAAGGAACGTAAGGTTAATGACGAACAACTTATCCTTTATTATGCTACATACAGACTAATAAAAACACCTTAACATTATTAGACATACATAAACCACGCAGAAAGACTCTTGAAGGTAAAACAAAAGAAGCTCTAGTTTAGCGAATTCCAAAGATTGTCTTTCAATCTCGAGGAAAAGCAAAGAACTTTGTGGGTCCTACAGCCCTTCTGGTAGTGGCGCTTCTACTGAATATTCAAGTCCGGTCGTCCTACCTTCAGCTGGTCACTGTGAATGATATATTATTCTTCAGTAAATTGGTTAGTTATTGCGCTAGATGGATTGTTTGTAGCTGCATTAGTAATTACCTGATTGAAGCTTCAGCTTTTTTCCTCTTGTCTTGTACCATAAGTACGAGTATATTCGATTATAAGCGTTTATCGTCGCGGAATAACGCTGCAGCAACAATGGACAGCCTTTCCATATGACGTGCCACTTCTGATAGCATTTACAATTTTAACACTCCCTGCATGCTAGCATTGTTCCTATAAATTTATGCTTTGTTTCTCTTCGAACCCTGCAACTCCCGTATGCAAACCAAAAGCGTTGTCCGGTAAATTACGATGAGAATTTGAAAGTATTCGCTATTTTCTTTTGTATTGGACATAGAAAGGCCCCCTTGACGGGGGTAGCTCTGGCCATTGGTCTGAGTCACCGTCTTGGTCTGTGTCTTTGTTAACTATTTGAATACTTACACACACACACACACACACACACACATATATATATATACCTATTTGTGCACATGTTGCTAGATTCTAAACTGATGCAAATACCGAATGTTCGTGGCCTCCGTCAGTCCAGGCTTTGTGCAGCAGATCATGCCCTAACTGACATATGCTATAACATAGTGGCGATTTAGACGTCTGAACGGTCGTGCGTTTGACAGCCGCCCAGTTTAAGCCTCTTATATTCCTTGTGTTGGGCTTCGCCTCGTCCAATATGGCGAACGTTTCCATTGTCATGATTTCGTAGGACTTCTGCTTGCTGCTTGCATAATTTCATAATAAAATTGAATACTTACGGAATTTTGAAAGCCACATGTAATTCGCGTGTCGATGTGCACATTGGAAGATTGCCAATAATGAGAAGTGCCTTGAATTTGTGGGCTCTGCAATTTCAAAAGATGCGTGTCTGCTGCCGCAAATTGCCGGGGAGGGGGGGCAGGCATAAGTCATTACAGACTGAATTGAGTGCCTTGTGGAGGTTTAATTTAATGTTAGAGCCTAATCGCTTATTTTTGGATAGGGAGTAGATTCTGATAAATGTTCTGAAGGTCTCGTCCGCGTCCATTTCTGTATTATATCTCCATGTAGTTTTTCTATCGAAAATTACACCAAAATACTTTACTTTGTTTGCAAACGGAATGTTCCATCCTTTCAGTGTGAGATGGGACTCTACCGGTCCATTTCCACGAGAGAAATAGCTTGAATGTTATCTTCATTAATGTTGACGTTCCAACGCTCACACCACGCTCCATTGATGCAAGGCCGAGCTGTAACTTTCTGATAATATAGCCCTCTTTGCGGTCAGTGACATAGAGGCATCATCGACAAAGAGGGCTACGTATGTACCTGGTGTCTGGGGGGGATCACTTACGTACAAATTATACAATATGGGGGACAGGACGGAACCTTGTAGCCCCCTGCTTGTATTTCTCAAGGCGTTGACAGCTCGCCTTCGATCGAGAAAGGGAATTTTCTGTTGGAAAGGAACGAGCTAATAAGCCTAACTGTGCTGAACGAAACTTTTTATTTGAGTTACTTGTATAACAAACCAGAGTGCCATGTGCTATAAAAGGCTTTTTCGAAATCCAAGAATACCGCAGACATAGACAGGTTATTGTTAAAATTTAAGGTCACATGGTCCGTTAGCCTCATTCGTTGTAGAGAACAAGAAATTGAATTCTTGTTTAAATGTATTTGTATAAAAAAAACGAGCAAGTTTATTGTAATTTTAGCGCTGCGGAAGCTTCGACATTGTATATTTATTATTTGTTTTCACGGAAAATCTAACTTCATAGACTTTCCAAAGAGAGTGCCCCTAAATATCTTCAATTTTCAATGCTTCACAGGTCAAAGGGAACAACAGATAACTGCCATAATCCAGTTAAATGCAATTATTTATTAATTTATGGCTGCCTCAACATTTATACAGCCAGCACGGTTAATCACACTACCAATAAACCAATAAAATCAATAGCAGCAGGAGTAACAGTAGTAGTGGTAATACTAATAATAATAATAATAGTGGTAGTAGTAGTAGTAGTAGTAGTAGTAGTAGTAGTAGTAGTAGTAGTAATGGTGGTATGGTGTTGCTCTCTTTAACATGCTTTGGGTGGTGAACTAATCTTCAAAATTGTGAAAATATGACACACATGTACATGATACAATATTACTTTGAGTTTCCTGTGCTGACGTAAGGTCCCTAAACTTGAGTTATTCGTCTGCTCTAAAATGGGAAAAATGCTTTTCGTACAGCCAACTTTTCGACTTTAATAAAAAGACAGAAAGCAGAAATTGTGTTGTGAAGCACTTTATGCTTCAGCTTATCAGTTTCTACGGTAATGGATTCAGTAATTACGTGAACATGTCTGCCTTCTCTATTTCCCTGCTTACTTCTTTCTCTGTTTATGTAAGGACACGTTCTTAAATATTATAATTTTTTCGTCTTAAATGGACGTATAGCTCTCAATAGCTTATTACTAAGATGGTGGAAGGAAGGGGCTGTGTCCCGTGTTTAAGCACCATTGTTTATAAAATTTATTTCAACAACTGCGCAACGATAAAAACACAATAGTTTTTAAATATAGGACACTCTTCATACATGTTTTAAATATAGGACACTCTTCATACATGTTTCGGCCTACAGTGGTCATTTTCAGGCAGGTGGTTAATAAAGAAAAGAATATTTTTGGCTGAATTTGTTGCAGTTGTGCACATATACGGCTGAAATAATTGTGTTAAATAATTTACACAGTAGCATTCTTATAACTTATTCCATATTGCATGTATTCCTTTGTGTCGTGTTACTTTTAGTTGTCCAAATGCAAATTAACGTCTCTATCACATGCATCCATCTTGTTGTTGAGGGTGTCGTGAATACGTATGTCGCGATGAAACGGCCATCCCAGCTTAAATTGTCACTCTGTCAAGTCTTCTGGGATGTTAGACAACTTTAGCGTGCTAAGATCCTTAAAAACGTAAAGAATTATACGTCCGACAGAGCGGCGCATCATAACAGGTATGAAACTTCAGCAACACCGACATTAGAAATTCATCTCACGAAAGAAGTGTGCTAGCTGACGTCTGAACTTCAATTTTCTGTTGCTGTGCCGGTACTTCGTGGTTATACCTCAGCCACTTGCAGCTTATCAGTAGTCAAAGTGCACTTAAAGTCTTCTAGGATAGGTAACTATTTACCAATAGGTAAATAAGTAATTATTTACCAATGTTTCGGAGGAACTTGCTTCTTCAATCTTCAGGGCATTTAAAGAAGAGTAGGTAAAGTGGCAAGCTTCTCCACGACGTCGGTAAATTATTATCAGTCGATTCTGGGTCATTTCACAGGAGACAGTCTTCACCAGAAGTGCTACAAACGTCTAAGATAGCAAAATGCAGTTAGTTTCCCAGAAATGTGTAGGCCTATATCATGTGTGACAGAATATTTACAAACCAATTGTGTACATTACTCAGCTTAAAAAATTATGTGAGCCCTTTTATCTATAATTATTTTATTCTTTAAAAGCTCTGAATATGGAATTATGTTTATAGTTAAAGTATTCAAGCAACATGGCTATGACCTCAGTGACTGAGGTACTTAAATTATTGTTTCCCTTCCATCTGTCCCAATACATTTCTTTGATGAAAGTGCGGGTGATCGGGGTGGCCACCTTTAATGTAACGTACTGCAGCGATGCAGCAGAAGTCGTTCGGCTGCGATTGCATCAATGTACGATTCCTAATGATTCTTTCTAACAGCAACACCGCTACAGAAACCAAGATTCCAGTCAGTAGAAAGCCTGTAACAGGTGCAACTTCTTCCATCCTTACTCTTGTCCATGTTCTGTTGTTCTTGGAGAGTATCTTTGTCATACCACTGCGTACTCGGTGCTTGTATAAGACGCCATTTGCTCGTAATCTTTTCAGGCTGCAATATTAAAAGTTCACTAAGTCATACGAATACCAGCATCATAATGCAGAGATATTCTGAGCGCCTGACTCTAATTCCGACAGTTCGACTGACCGGAATTTCAGTGCGCTTTGCTTTTCTTTGCTGTATCATATAATGACCATGAGTCATCCGCAGCAGTGTCTATAAAATTGCTGTCTATAAAAGAGTTATATTGTTTCATATTATTCTATTTTATGACGTTACATATGGTTCTTCCTGTAACTTCCTATATTTAGCGGCTACCTGGATTTCGTAAACAGTACTAAATATAGTACGGAAAGACACACAGTAAAGATTGTTGGGTACAGTTACCAATTAGTTTTGATTACATTACACATACGCAGGAAGATTCTGAAAAAATATTTTATATGGTGCCTGGCGAAATTCGTTTCTAAGTTACCTGTGAATATTTAATATACCTTATGAAAGTGTTAATGTTTGTGTTGTAAATAAACGCACGCATAAACTGAGCGACAACCGACTTTTAAACTTAGGGAAGGGATCAGTTTAAGGACTTAGCCATCGATGAGGGAATATAGAATTTTTTAATCTTTTAGTCTGTGAAATAATTTTGTCTCCTTAAACTCTCTGACCATTTGATATTTTCGAATGGTGACACGTATTTGTCCAAGAAATGTTATTGCCCTTTCGTTTTATTTTTTGTATTTTCTCACAAATTTACCAAAATTGGAAATTTCTTCTAAATTTTTACCCCATTACACACATTTAATTTCTCACAAAAGAAAATTATAACAAACAGCTTATTACTAAAACTTACGTATAGTTTCCGTCTTTCCAGCTTACTTGTAATTGAAAATTCCAAGGTATGGACTCTTTTTAACAATCGCGAAGCCTTGAGGGATGTACAAACTCGTTTCTCGCGGCAAAGGAACGACAGTACAGTTTACTTTATCCATGAAAGCCAGGGCGGTGTCCATTGGGACCAAATAAGAATACTTGGAGTTGCAAACTCTCTGCATTCCCTCCAAAACGGATGTCTGAACGGTTTCGTGATAGGATTCACCAAATTTTTTGTCGAGGAATGTTCTAGAAGCCTAGAAGTAAAAGAGAAGTCAAATGCATGTTGACATTCCAAAAAGTGGAACAAAAATTTTACTCTATGCAGAAAGTAATTAGCATTTTTTTTCGTGATGTTTGTCAAATTAAGATTTACACAATTCCACTTCCTTTGTAACTTCACTATTGATTCAAGAATTTCTAATATTTTCCATGTAAGAGTACAACCTTCTTTAACCGAAGCCAAAAATTAGTTCTGAGAAGAACTGAACCCCCTGTCCTTTAACTGTTTGAATACTGATGTTGAGATTACAAAGCACAAGACTGCAATCTCATTCGTTAAGACACTTTATAATGTTGTAAGTTGTTATCGTCGTTTCGGTGAAACACATTGCCTGCATTTTCTGCCCTGAAGTTGAGGCGGTAAGTTCCTTAGAATCGCCAGGCTTCACACAAGAAACTACACGGTGTCATAACTCAGAAACGCACAGTGTTCATATTCACTGCTGTAAAAAAATTCTAAATTTACCTGTATATTCTCATAATTATAAAGGTTAGTGAATATAGTGAATATATGTGTAATTATCATGGAAACAAATTATTACTTCAATTAAAAAAGGTTTTTAAAACGATCATATCACGCTTGTGTCTCTAGCTACACAGTTTGTTTTGAAAATATGGGGCGGGATTTTATTAGACTAAGTACGCAATTCTACATCAAAACCTGATTTAAACAGCACGTGGCCGTAACGGAAATCTGTCTTTAGCGGAAAAAGTTTACAGTCTCGTTATTCTGGAGACCCGAGGATTCATTCTTGACTACGTCTATTAAATGGAACATTCCTTCTACAGAATCTCTGTCCCTTGCTCTTCTGCTATAGGTAGGATTCACGTTATTAATAGGGAACTCCATCTTTGTAATTTTAAATTTGTGATCATGGACGAAGCAATTTGTGAAATGGAAGCAATGCAAGTATTATGCTGCTGTTCATGTAGCAGACAGCATAATGAAATCTTGCAATTTTAAGCAGTGATAGTACATTGAAAAATATGCACTTTTGTTAGAGTAGGGTTTTTATACAACTATTTAGTTCCCAGTTTTGATGCCGTAATTAATATAACTTCGGAATTTGGTATGTAACATAACGTATGAGAATACATCAAATGTAACTTCCAGTTATTTGTGAACGTCTGCAAACAATTACAACTATGGTGACACTGCGAATTTTTGAGGTAATATCTCACAAACTGACAGGGCCAGGATATATGCTTGTGGGAATTATGCACATAAATTGGCCCGTAATCCTATCGTGTAGTTACTGCATTGTTTTCGCACGAAGCTCGTAACAGGCGCTTGCGGTCCATAAGGTCTGTTAGGCCGAAGCATTTCTGTCCTGTGAGAGAGTTCTGAATTCCCTCTTTCACTCGTCATTCACAGACGGCAGTGCGGCTCCTATGCTGTATCATGAAGCAGGCTTGAGACTTTTTCCATATAGTTATATATGCCATCGACGTAACCAATTGTATTATATTATATTAATATCTGGTTACATATTTCGACCAATTTTGTGGTCATAATCAGGCCATACGAACACACAAAATCAAAACTACCCTTGAAAATTTTATTTTGGATCAAAATGAAGTTTTCAAGTGTGATTTTGTGTTTATATGTTCGTATGGCCTGTTATGATCACAAACTTGGTCGAATCGTGTAACCAGATATTAATATAATATAATATAATATAATATAATATAATATAATATAATATAATATAATATAATATAATATAATATAATATAATATAATATAATATAATATAATATAATATAATAT
>Ga0123355_10021422_pt1 | contig 10342 bp, 6 predicted proteins | sample TergutEmb28metaG_3_FD_89872 | JGI IMG/M metagenome (GOLD analysis project Ga0123355, IMG submission 89872) | Embiratermes neotenicus P1 segment gut microbial communities from Petit-Saut dam, French Guiana - Emb289 P1 | ecosystem: Host-associated > Arthropoda: Insects > Digestive system > Gut ... | reverse complement strand
CGCCATCAAAAAAAAAAAAAAAAAAAAAAAGCTATGACTCGATTATCACCACGAGGGCAAGAGATTTTTCTTTCCTTTCACGAATTCAGACTGGCTCTGGGGTCCATCCAGCTTCCTATTCAATGGAAAACAGGGATTAAAGCAGTCGGGGCGTCAAGCTGCGTAAGCTAGCGCCGAATTCAGGAATGACCGGCGATATGTCTCCACGCCCCCATATAACTTCATGCCATGTATAGGTGCAACTTTACTTCGACCTTACATGCAACAAATTAATTACAAACCACAGCTGCCATAGCCCAGCGTGTTTGAAACCAACGTGAGGCAGCCAGTGATTACATATTTCATATTTGAAATAATACCAAAAGTACTGACACAAGTCAAGATGAAGCTATATCAAAATACCCACCACAAACTTTTGAAAATTCAGTAATGACACATGACTGTCACACGTGTTGAAAATAACGTCTGTCTGGTGACCTCCAACACAACCACGAAAATGTTTGGAAGTGTTTATTGCAAGTGTCAACACTTCGACCGCGGTACGCCTACAACACATGCTACATTTAAGCCCGTGTTATGTGATCAGTAACACACGACCATCAAGCATAGCCTTACGCCATCTTACATATTTCTGATTCAGCTAGGCCCTACACACGAGCGACATGCAATAACCAAGTCACGCAAAATAATATGACAAGAAAACGAGGAAATTTGCTTAATAAACGCACGAGTATTCTTTACAGGAGCCCCATCTATCATTCGTACATGTACATTGCAGCTAATTGTTACTGCGGCTAGTCGCGTGTTTTATAGGTCTTTCAATAAAAACTCACACAAACTAAACTGTACTATCTCTGAGCTATATACAGGTGTTAATCGTCGCTGGTCGACATGAACTCCTCATTTTCCTTTCCAGATAAATTAAATTACTAATAAGTCGTAACTGAGTGATGTATCTTTGCTTGCTATTGCATACAATTTTAGTAATATAATATTAAATAGTGTACGTCAGCGCAACTACTTTATTACTCAAGGTACTTACACAGGCTACATGTTTCGCCTATAGATTAGTCATCTTCGGGCCTATTTTTGTCATTTGAATCACAAGATGCTATGCACACTTTGGGATCCCATCGTGTTTACATACACGGAATAAATACAAATTAAATCATTTGTCTCAAAGGGTGTGACGTGTAAATTGTGTTTACACCAGTGGGATACATAAAATTAGATCATTTGTCTCGTAAAATGTGTTATACAAATTGTGTAATAAAAAGTTAAAACATATAAAATTCTTAAAACGGTATATTGGTGTCCACCATTGTACAAATGTAAGTCCCGTTACCGTCTGGTTGTTTTGGAGCTATGGGATACTATATATTTACTGGTGACGTCGGAGTACGTCTTTTGTTGCTGCTCCGCAGTTGGCGTATTATCATACGATCTCGCACGATGAAATTGTCTTGTAGAATATAATTTTAGATTTTCTGAAAACAAACGGTCGTAACTAATCGTAATTCTGTTGTAACTTGACTCTCATTTTTTAAACAAACGTATAACTGTTAGCTCTGTCGCTTAACGACGCTAGATAAATGAATAACCTAGAGAATTATTTGGTGGAATGCTACTAGAGGGAAAACCACAGAACTCGGAGAAAAATCTTTTCCGGTGTCACTCTGCCCACCATAAATCCCACACGAACTGGCCTGGGACTGATGCTCGACCTCCACCCTGAGACGTCGGAAACCAACCGCAGGCCAAAAATAGTGTAAAACTGTCGAGTTATTGCATAATTTCAACGTACTAAATAAATACTTTTGTAATTTAATTTAACGGTAAGATGCTTAGAACTCGATAGTATTTTGGTTTTATAGCTATTCAGCGTACACAATTTTTATTTCTGTCTTCCCCTGTCTCTAAACAGACCGGTTTATTCTTACTGCAGCTCTAAATACTTCAGCGCCCATAAAATCCAGCGCGGAATGTTACACAATTTCGTCTGTTAATTTAAAATTCGGAAATGCAAAATAATAAGACGTCAGAATTTGCGGTGTTATTTTTACTATTTCAGGTATAAAATAAGTTTACATTGTATATTTTCGTAATTAAATAGCCCAAACCGACTGTCAATATAGCGGCAAATTCATAATCACTATTGGCGAAACTACTTGCTGGTTCGACAAACACAAAATTATACCCGAACCCCTATTTTTAGAGTTGAAAATAAAGAAACCACAGAAACGAATTTCAAACTTATTTTCTGATTGGCCCTCGTGCATTGTTATTACTACAGATACCACGATTCGTTGACTGTTTACTGGTTTCTCAAACTATTATTTATTTATCTTTATTGTTGCACCACGCATTTCATAGAATCACTTTAATTATCACCACAACTAATGCACTTACATAAAGTTTCACATTAAAACATTTAAAATCGTTCCAACATGTTTCGATCCTAAGATCATCCTCAGGGGCTACGTTGTTCCTTGCAAAAGTCATTTTAAAAACATCAATTAATTAATTCCCTTATATTAATAGGGTGCTGTGGCAGCATGTCTGTAATATAAATTACACTTATTAAGTATATTGTCAAAATAATATAGTAAGATTGTCAAATTAAATCAATATTAACTGAATTTTTATATAAAAATAATTAGGCTATCTGGATTGAAACAAGGCCCATGCTTACCGTTTGTGTAAGAGTACGTCATTGAGAATGCGCCTGACTATAGGTGTGCGTAGTGTGTTACGTTTTAAAATGACTTTAGCAAGGCACAACGTAGCTCCCTGAGGATGATCTTAGGATCGAAACATGTTGGAGCGATTTTAAATGTTTTAATGTGAAATTTTATGTAAGTGCGTTATTTGGTGCGATAATTAAAGTGATATTATTTATTTATCTGTATTTTATTTGTTTCTTTGTACTTTATTTCACAACAATGTTAGGAACTCAGAACACTTGTAACATCGAATGAGAATGTACTGGTAAATAGCGACTTGGAATGGGTGTGGAGGGGAGCCGTCGCAGACTGACATAACGTACTGCACCGGAGTTTAAATAGACACGCTGGTAAAAACAACGTGAAACGAGAATCGAGACGTCACATCTTGAAAATGAGACAGAAGTGCTGGCGCCTGGACCAATACGATGGACTTGGATATGCTGCTGTAACATTTCAACATTAATACGTCACTTTTAAATCGAACATATCTCGATTCGTCACACAGATCCAGATTTTAGCAAGTGGAGTGATGTGTTTCATGGATGTGGCTGGATATACCGCTCAGCTGTGTGGCAGTAGTTATTGCTTCTCCTCAGTTGCCCAATCAAATTATGGGAGAGATCTTTAAATCAGGCCACGACCACTTCCATTATCTTTACAATCCATTATCGCTGCTTTCTAATTATTCGACGCTGTATATCCCGATTTACTCGTAAATTCTTGAACTAAACTATAAATATATAGTCGAAGACTTGAAACTGAAGGATCGCCCTTTGTTGGCTGCTTCTTACATATCTCCCGATTCCCTCACCTACCTTCACATTCCAAAATATGTAGTTGCGAACACCATAATCGATCATTTTAATACTGCGCGTCCTTTATGTGTAGCGAAGGTAACAGAACCTAAATGCCCAGACCGATATGTCTCCACTCTCAGAACTAGTACTGTACTCACCAAAAAACCACACCTCTAACAACACACATGAAGAACGTCAGATAAGAAGGAAATTGCACATCAAGAAACAAAACAGAAAGTGTAATAACAGAAGAGAATATACAAGAATATGAACATCACAAAAGGGAACAAAAGCCAAAATACAACCAAAAAATTCAGAATAATATGCCAAATAAACTCACGCGGAAGGAATATAGCCAATAAAAGAGAAGGCAGAAATAAGTAGAAGAGACAAAAAAAACACAAGAAATAGTCACTCAAGTTGCTTACTTCGTAGGTTATTCAAAGATGCTCTATCGGTTGTTAACGAGTCGGCACTGATTAAGTACGATGAAACTAAAAATATAAGCGACAAATGGTTGCTGAATACTTCAAAGTACTTGCCTGGCATTCACCTGAAGAACAAGGGGAATATTAGTCAGAATAGTCGGTAGACTGGAGCAGACATATGCAAGATAGGATATGAGACAGCACAGTAGGTAGAACAGAACAGGATACCTTCAGGATAGGATATTAATATAGTCAGTAGAAAGGAACCGGGTACCTTCAGTCAGCCCACTGGATGGAGTGTAACAGGGTATCTTCAAGATAGAATACTAGTCAGCACCGTCAGTAGAACAGAATCGGGTATCTTCAGGATAAGAAATTAGAATAGTCAGCAGAAACGAAGATAGGATACTCTTTATCTTTATTCTTTATCGCTTTACATTTTACTCTACTGGAGGACGGCCCATAAGCAACTTCATACCCAAACAGCAGAAGACAGTGATGCGATGAATTTGTTAATCTGTTAATTTATCTTTTATTTATGTATTTAGGGCTTAGAAATATTAACGAGGGAGTTGGTACATCAGACACAATAAGCAGAAACGCCAGTTGGTACAACGACTAGTAAACAATGAGAGCAAGTATTATGGGAGGAAGTGGACATCGCATATTTGATGTACTGTAGTTGTATTAGCCAAGAAAGGATGAGTCAAGTTTAGAAACACCTCAGTCATGAAATCCGATCTGAGGGCCGAGATGTGAAACCGTTACTCCCAAATACGAAGCTACGAAGCAGGAGGAGTGTTATGAACAAAGACATGGGGATATAAGGTCCGAGAAGTAAGAAACACCCACAGTAGGGTCTGATGAAATGAAAAATAAAAGACAAAAACACTTCAGAACGCGAGATAGGTCAATCATTAAGAGAAAACAGTAATGAAAAGAAGCAAAACAAATGTGCACATTTGGCTGGGCATGTTAAATAAACAGGCTTACTTGATACAGGTCAAGTAAAAGACGAAAGTTTTTATTTTGTACTTTTGTGGAGGCGAAGAAAATCAAGAAAACAAACATTTTTTTCGGATTTCATTACAAGAAGCACGATCCTTCCCCACCAAATACACCCTCATGTCCAGCCTCATGACTAAGAGCTCAAAATACTGACCTACTTACATTTCCAGCAATAACGCAAGCCACAGCAACAGACACGAAACGATACTGAGCAGAAGGTACACTGCTTGTGTTAAGATACGTGTGGTGGTGCCCAGTGCACAAACAGTAAAACATTCCATACCCTGAAGCACAACAATTGCAAGTAAGCCAGCAACACGGCATGTAAGAATTCTAATTGTGGAGCTAACTGTAGTGTCTGTGAGATGACGAGATTTCAGGTATGGCAAAACTTACTTTACGCTTATCAAAACTTAGTACCATCCAAATGGTGAAATGATCATCGTTACAAACCACTAAATGAGACTTTTATCACTATTCATTTCACTCTACACTAAAACAATACGGACTAAAAAAAGTTTGTAACGCCTCACTATTTGATACAAAAATAAAAAATTTCATTTTAGTTTGGAGAGTTTTAAATTAAATTCTTATTCCTTCCTCTTTAGTATGAAATTACTTCGCCTATGGTAAACTGAATTCTTCTAACTTCCTACATATTGTCGTTAATGCATTCTTTTATAGGCGCGTTCGCAAAATTCCGTAAAGCAACTATTAGCTTCGTTATGTTTGTCCGTCCGTCCGCATGAAACAACTCGGCTCCCACTGTACATATTTTCATGAAATTTTATATGAGTATTTCTCGATAATCTGTCGAGAAAATTCAAGTTTCACTAAAATCGAACAATAATAACGGGTACTTTGCATGAAGACCGATGTGCATTTTGATTATGTCTCGCTGGATTATTCTTAGAATGAGAAATATCTCAGACGAAAATCGTACAGAAAATCGAAACACATTCTATGTTCAAAAACTTTTTTCCGGAAGTCGTGCCGTTTAGGAGATAATGTGGAAAAATGTGGTACAGGCGAACAAGCCACAGACGACAATATAATATGGCCTACGCACATTGTATGCTGGTTAACTAAGGCTACAGACACACATCCAGAATATGCAACACTTAATGCTTTTCCACTGCAACAATGGTTGTTCGAACGTGACTCAATGTTATGTTACACGTACATCGCCTGTCTTGTTTGGTATACGAAAACAAAACACCGATTCAGTATAGGATAACCTACAATACAAAGCAAGAGGATTACGATGTCACAGAGTTATGCACAAATCCCAACGGCAAAAAAAGGCATAAATTTGTCTAATGTGGCTGACCTGATTCCCTCTTAGCAAGAATGGTCATGAATCGCCCCATTATTACCAGTCCGTATTAATATTATAGCATTTATGGGAATCCAATACCATGTTTTCTAATAATGGTCAGGTTGTCGTGTAGAGGCAGTAAACCATCAAGCAGAAGTACACAGAGCACTGAATGTATCACCCCAAAACTGACTACATTTTAAGTGCTCCGCTGGACTGTGTACAGTCACACGCAACCCCTACTCTACCTGTACTATCCTCCGAAACATGTAAGTCCAAATACATTATTATATTACATAACATTGCAACAAACTTACAATTAATTACCCTGGGTTTTAATTTCAGTTGTTTAATTTCGGGTCCTTTTATTGGCCAACGCATAACATTCAAACTTTATAATGAAATACAGAACGTCATAATTAACCTTTTGACGCCTAAAGACCCCTATAGTGGTCGTACCGCACCGCTAACCTCTAAACTTTGCATTTTATATATTTATTCAACAAATAGAGGTACTGAATATTTTAAACATTGTATATACTCTCCGTTTCTTTTTCTTCAAAATGCAGTTTGTTTCATAATTCTAACACATTTGGTTCCTCTATTATTCACATTTTATATAGAGGGTGTGCTAAAATTAAAAAAACATCCGGCGCCAAAAGGTTAAGCTGACAACCACAAAATGTAACAGTGCCTTATATTTAGAAATAATCACTATATTATTTAATTCATAAGAGGATGCCGTTATTATTATTATTATTATTATTATTACCTTTAATCTTTCGTTCTTCAATTCCAGATCATTCGATACCACTGCAAAATATAACTAGGAAACAAACTCTGCAGTTACCACGTATGTCTAGAAAGCGGGGGATCAAAAATTAACAAAATTAACACCACGTCTGGTTCTAGGAGCGCTGTTCCTAATATGTATTTTTTTAAATCTCAATGAAATAAGTGACGTATATTTTAACGTGGGCGGTTGAGGTACATGCTATATTACATTGGGAATTTTGCAACTTGTAAAGAATGAAAAATCGTTCATAGCATGATTTTCTTGTTCACACAGAGACAGCTAGACGTATTTTTATTATTGATAACCAGTGATGGTATTTTGCGACCGAAACATGTGGTACGTTTGAAAAAACTGATTAATAAACCAGTATGTGTGTTGTGATTGGCGCTCAACATATCACCTTTCTCACAAGTGTCATAACGGTATGTGAAAAAAAGACCTGTATCCTTCTTGCGGTATCACTTGTTCAGAAGTTGGTACGCTTGTGTGAAGTGCTCTTGGGAATTTATTGCAACAGAACGATCTGTGCAGACGGCGTCCTTTTCTACAGAAAAGAGGGCGTTTGTTGTGATATATGAAGATAACAGTCACAAATAATAAAAGCATGCAACGTGATGATAAGCGGTTCACTGAAGTCCGACGACGCCAACTTCTCGTCTCTCAACCGTTTGGCACCACTGTCAGAAAAAAAAAACCCCAGATTTCTGAGACCAGATTTAAAAATCATTTCTTACAAGGTAGGAACTTGCAGACACAGGAGGTTCATAACAAAGATATCTGGGCACATTTTGTTGTCCAGCACCTGATTTCAGAGAAGCAAATCCTGGTATTTTGAATAACATTTGGTTCAAAGTTGACGCATTTTTTTTATATCTGAATGGCTTTGTTAGCAAACAGAACAATCGTATAGGGGCAACATAATACCTCAATATCCATTAAGATGCTCCACTTCGACAAGCACTTTGCTCAATTTGGTACGCTATTTCCGCTGTTCGTATTCTAAGGCCACTAGTTTTACCGATAGAAGACAATGTGAAGTGTGCCGTTGATGGAATGCTACTGGAACAGAAACTTATTCCCCTTTTGCAGTAAGTGGACTGTGACATTGCAACGCTTGTCAACAGCATGGAGCTCGTCCACACGCGGCTCATACCGCGCTGGACATTTCAAACATTCTTATAATAAAACCAACTAGATGCACTAATTTCTCAAATTTATTTTTGGAATTAAAAAATCCACATGTTTCGGACAGTTCCTCTGTCCATCATAAGGAATTTCACACTGTACACACGGCGATGGTATATCAGGATCAGGACGGAACCATTTCCGTCCTGATCCTGCTCGCAAGCTGTCAGCAACCCTGTATGGCATACACCATCGCTGTGTGTACGGTGTGAAGCTCCTTATGATGGACAGAGGAACTGTCCGAAACATGTGGATTTTTTTATTCCAAAAATAAATTTGATAAATTAGTGCATCTAGTTCGTTTTATTATAATCATTTATCACGACGCACGATCACCTGAACGTCAAATACTCGAACATTTCAAAGAGTTACGGCGCACATTTTGAACATTTTTTGCAAATAATGAACAATTTCAATCACTACCCTATAAGTGGAATATGTTAAACCACCCAAAATATTGGTGCTGATGTTAAGAGGCGGGGTGTTCCTGGTGTGTATTCGCATTCACTGTTTTTTTATGTGGGCGTCGGACATACAGACCACTTTGTGAAATACCGTCAAGGTCAGCAGTGGATGTACTGAATACAGAAACAACAGCATTCATGTAACACTTTGTGATTTTACTTTTGCAAAACGCTTGTTCGAACCAAAGCTATGTAACATATAATACAGTCAGTTCTTTCGGGAAGATCCTACACGAAGTGGACAGACTTCATCAATCGAAATACAAGTGTAACAAGTCCTTAGCAAAAGATTAGTCCTGGAAGAGAATATTATACTGAATTATTCAAGAAACTTGAAAATCTGATGTGGTGCTCCGATTAAAATATTGCATAGTTTAAATAAATATGATTATCCGATTTTACGATTCGCTAGGTAAAACTGTGTGTCAATCCAATACTGAAAAGAGAGAAGACAGAGGTTTGCATATGGTAGAACATACGGAAATACGAGGAAACACAAACTGCTACACTCCTAGGATATTACTGGAGAACACTGAGGGGAAAAACATTACATCCAAAGTAGTAGTAGTAGTAGTAGTAGTAGTTGTTGTTGTTGTTGTTGTTGTTGTTGTTGTAAGGGCTCAAGGGGTATGACAGAGGTACTACCTTTCAACGTAAGGAATTGTCTCTGCACTGGTCCTCAACAACCCAGGTGTGCATAGCGCAACTTTAGGCATGAGCCATTCACGTCCTTGCACACACACTGTGCTTGCGTAGTGAATAACAACATCCGACCAGAAGTGGCCCTGTTTAAACGGAACACGGCGGATCTAGAAGAGTGAACCTCGAAAAAAAAGTCCCCTAGTCCAAGGAGTTCACTACTGTGCCGAGGGACTACAGATGCATCTGCAGTGGAGAGTAAGAAACCAAGAACGATGAACTTCGAGAAGTGGCGACCCTCGGATTCAAGCAGCCTTACTGAGGCAGGAGGGGCTATACTGCAGTGGACAGAAGACATACCTCGCTACTCGTGGGACAACCATGATGATTAGAAAACAAAATTATAATACACAGCCAGGAAGAAGGAGAGGGCAGAGGTCCTCTGACAGCAATGAATAGAATGGTAACCGTACAGAGGAAACTCAACATGGACCATCTCAAAGTCCACCTAACGTCGGAGTCAGGCAAGAAAATGGAAAGAAATTGAAGAAACAAATCCAATGGAGCCGAGAGGAGATGAAGGAAGTGTTGTGGTGTTTCATGTACATTAAAGAAAAGCCATTAAGACAGAACTATAAGGAAGGATATAAATTATGGTGAGAGAGGAACCCAGTGCCGAGAATGAATATAGATGCAAAAGCATTGTTAAACCAGAAGAACTACATCTTAAAATCTCAAAGAATAACGACTGTTGAAATTGATGAGATAAAAGAAAATATTAGACTTAAAATAGGGGATGACACAAGATTACACAAACAGGGTGAATGGTGACATATTATAGAGCAACAGAAGAGAGAACAAGAAAACGAAAATACTGACTTTGGTAAAGTAGAGAATAACAAACATCCAAGTGCTGAAGGAGAGCAGCACACACTTAAGAATAAGCTAAAGGAAGACCTTCAAATAATGTGGCATAAGGTG
>Ga0123355_10021421_pt1 | contig 10342 bp, 7 predicted proteins | sample TergutEmb28metaG_3_FD_89872 | JGI IMG/M metagenome (GOLD analysis project Ga0123355, IMG submission 89872) | Embiratermes neotenicus P1 segment gut microbial communities from Petit-Saut dam, French Guiana - Emb289 P1 | ecosystem: Host-associated > Arthropoda: Insects > Digestive system > Gut ... | reverse complement strand
GGAATTGGTGTGGCCGCCCTGGGCGGTAGGGTGAATATTTTAACCCTTACCCCGCTAACGTGGAGAATATGGTGAGCTCCTAATAATGCCAGCAGATGGCAGATGGGATTTAACTCGGCGTTTAAAGGGTCAAATAAAAAAAATTTAATGTTCTGCGCGTAACAAATTTCAAATCACTGAACCAAATGACAGGAAATCCAATAAATAACTGACTTTTAGTTCGTGATTTCTATCAGGGGCGGCCATTGTGACTACTCGCCCCCGGGCGGCATAAAAAAAACCTAGCTGCGCCACTGCATCGGAGCGCACCTAACTGGTCTAACCACATGCATTGTAGACTTAATATGGCAACAACTGGGAGGCTGTTACATTTAACAACCAGTGCTGACGAGACAAAGGGGGGAAGCCGGTACAAATTACCGGGGCCCGGCTGTCCGGAAGTTACGTATGTTTGTGTGTTTCTCGGTGGTATCATTATCTATAGCCTGTACATATTAACCCTTTCAGACCAAAACCACTTTCAACGTTTCCAATTTTATGTAAAGATTTTAACCGGTCCACCCTTGCTGCGGGAGGGGGGCGAAAAACTTTGCCTCCCGGGGCCGGACCCACTTTCGGCGGCCTCGTTAAGAACGAAACTAAAATGGCCTGTAATTGATGCAAATTCAAACCGCGCAATGAAACAAATAAATAATAAAATTTGTCACTACTTCTCACAGCAGAAACATACAGCAGTCCCTCGGCCACCCGCACTATATAGTGGGAGGGGGTGGTCCGGATTACCCGGGAATCCGGACCACCGAGGGGAGACTCCGTGGTATATGTAACACAACAAATATCGTCACTCAGTGCTAACGTAAAACTCCTTAAGGAGAAAATACTGTACCCAACAGCATATGATGATAGCAATAATAAATTCAATCCAACCACGTATGGCACTACAGCCCCTTGTGGCCCCTACCTCCCTCAAGAGGTGCCTCCAATCTTCTCTACACCTGCTCATCTCCTCCATCCTTGTATTCCTAGAATGCGTAATGCATCCCTCTGGACATCTGGATAACGTCCTCCCCCCTAGTTCTTGGTGTTTCAACTGATCTTGCGTTAATAATAATAATAAAAATAATAATAGTAATAATAAGGTACTGCCAGAATAATTTCAATGGGAAATACTGCGGTATATTTGGCCCAAAAATTGCCTGACTGCCTTGGGATCCAGATTGCAGGACCAATGTTGTTGTATTTATATTAACTCACCGGTAGGGGAAAGCAAGCAAGAAGTTACTGTATATCTTGACATTAGACTGAGGTGAGTTTTCACTGCCACACTCTGGTCATTTGAACCCTGGGAAGCAACCCAACACACATGAATATAAAAATACACAATAATAATAATAATATTCATGAATAACAAAACAGTAGATTCAGCTAATGTCTCCAATGTGACTTACATTCATGAGGACATCAATTTGAATCTCAGGCTGCATACTCATATAATAGTGACCTGCTAGCTGACCTCCTTCCAATACTGCACAGTTGCAGTCCACAAGGCGTGGCTACTGCTAGGATAACCTTGGAATGGCCTGGCAGCTAATACCTAGTGCATACAAACATTTAGTCTGTTGGAAGTACATTCATAGCATCAGTCACTGTCTATATTTTCCAAATGGGTAGATGTTTGTCATTTTCCTTGGTCACTTTGAATGAATGACAATGTAATTTCATTACACAGGTTATGAGGGTTGTGTACTAAGTCCATCACAATTTGTGATAGATGTAAATTGTAATCTGTGTAACTGACAGTAGAATATAATTAAACAACACCAGAATTAATTCAGAACAAGAAGCAACAAACCACTGAAATATACACGTACACTGCATGAATGGCCCTGATGGAAACAGTAGGTGCTAAGCTTGCCTGCTTTTAAGATTTTACAGCAATGGTTAAAATAAAGTGTAGACAGTAGTTATCCACATTAACAAACCATTTATGCAATACACACAATATGCTGGGCCACAGTCCCCTCCAACTATGATATATATATATATATATACATACACACACACACATATATGGGGTGCATGTGTGTATGTAATGGGTATTTACTTACATGCATATACACACACACACATATGACCACCTTTTACACTTTCTGTACTAGCATCGAACAGTTATTTCAGAATCAATGGCTAGTTGCAATTTTGGACCACTTGTGCCTTATACAGCACAACCTACACATTGGCTGCAAGGGGCTATACAAGAGAAGATAGTCATACAGAAATTTAGTGGGAAAATCTCTGATAAAATGACCCCTTGGAAGATGAGGGAGAAGTCTCGAGGATAACCGAATTTTAGGGTGACAGCTTGGAAGGATGAGAGTTTGATTAAACGACTTACGATCATAACAAACTGGTGTAACTGTGTGAAAATTTTATTACCTATTATCACCTTGTGGGCCGGAGAGCATAGTCAGTATAGCGACTAGCTACGGGCTAGATGGTCCGGGGATCGAATCCCGGTGGGGGCGAGATTTTCTGCACCTGTCCAGAATGGTCCTGGGGCCCACCCAGCCTCCTGCACAATGGGTACTGGGTATTTCCCGGGGTAAAGAGTGGCCAGGGCCTGACGCTGACCCCTCACCCCCTTCTAGTGCCATGGTCAAGAAGGAGTAGAGCTATACCTCTATTCCCCTATGGGCTGTACAGCCTGTACAGAGCCTCAGTGCCTGTACAAGGGTGCACTTTACTTTTTTTTACTATCACCTTAATTTGTTAGTCTTTTTATTAAAATAATTGACATTCACATCCTACATAATCAACAAATGCAAAATACTTTTTCTAGAATGCAGTTAACAATTTTCACTTTAAAACTGCTTCTGTTTCCACCAGATTCTCAAAGGAACATGTAAAAGAACTACGTCACACATTCAACATCTGTTGCTTAGATGAGAACTTACCTGAATTACAAGGATTTCAAGCTGTGGTAGCATCACTGGCAAAGGACTTCCAGAAGTTAGCAACGCTTCTGCTACGGGCACTTGCATCAAGTTTACGTATGTACATGTTACATTTCTACCTCTATTTGCGCATATATTCATTCTTTCAATTAATCCTCTTCCTGTTTATCAATAATTATTTTATCAACTTGCTACACATCTTCTTTGTACCAAGCTTCTATTTTAATTATTACCGGTGTAAAGTTTAGAGCACTACAAATATCACATTACACAGAGCCAAACCTTGTTTTTCCTTCCGTATTGTTAATTATTCACTGTAGAAAAATGATATTTCAAACCGAAGGTGTAGATATACATTTTGCGGCATGCCAATTTTTCTATGCTGAGTAATTTTTGAGGATATAAAGAGCATCTGTCTTCAACTTGACATAAAATTGGGGTATGTATTGGACTGACATGAACCAAGATTTTACTTTGAATGACAACTTTAATATACATCCTCCAACACCATATGTAACTTAAATATGTTCAGTAATTCCACAGATAAAACATGCTGGTAAATGGACAAAACCTTCCCTGTAATCATACACGTAATACACTCCGTGCAAATGCAAACAGTAAAATTCTGTAAATCCAATACACACAGGGCTTGACAGGTACTAAATTATCAAATATTCCAGATTTTTTAACCCTACCTCCATGGACCTAAGTTCTTACAGGTAATTTTTATATTACTGCTCCTATACTTGGGCTGCACAACTAATCAGAGGAGACCTCCATTTTGTATCTCCTTTGTCTGCCTGTTCAGGGTTATCAGTGTCATCTCCTGTGTTTTGTGAGTCTTCATAGCTGAAGGAGTTGGAGACAAGGGGTCAGGAGATACCACTGTGTTTGATACACAGACACTGTTGGTGGCCTTCTGAACATGTCCCTGTAATCTGTTTCACCAATGAAGCTTTATCCTGGTAAAACGCAGAACTTTCAGTCTTGGGACTACTCTCCTCGAGTACCACATTATCAGATGTCTGATCGCAAAAATTTTGCCATAGGCTACTTCTACTATCTTTATTCCATGCTACAGGTGGCTTATGTCTATGAAAAAAGAACCCCTAATGTCTACACACAAAGGACAACTCATCTCTGACTGCTTGTGACATCTTGTGTTTGCAGAACTGCAAGCTGAATACTTCCTCGACTCCCATCGCAACATGTTTCAGGAGGGGAATGAATCCTGCATGAGATTGTTGTACTACCCTCCTTTTGGGACACCAGCAACATCAGGAGTCACACGATGTGGGGAACATGCAGACTACGGCACATTCACTCTATTGGCTCAGGACTGTGAAGGTGGACTTGAGGTAATGAAGCACCATGAGACAAAACACAATATATCTATGGAAAAATAAATACAATGTGTATCATTTATGAATATCGGTGAAACTGATTTGTTTATTGGCCATGACTGTGCAATAAGGTTACTACATAAGAAGGAATCTAATGTTCAGTATTGTTAAGATGTATTGGAAAACAGCTGCTCAGGGCATTATGCCATGATTAGTGAGGGAATACGTCATGGAGGGAGATTAAGTGGTTCCGGATCATGTCCAATAATGGAGTTTGGTATCTGCAGTATTTAATCCTCTTTATATTATTAACATACCTCCTGTATTATGAATGTAGTATGACCAGTTATAATAGGGGAAACATTTAAATGCAATTGAATGTATTATGAATGATGCATATAACGAGAGTGAATGTTCATGGGTACTGGAAGAGGGGTAGGGGGACAGCCTTCAAATAGGTATATATGCTTTGTGTACACCATTACATGTACAATACAAGTTACAGATTTATGGACTTTCCCACCTAGGTACAGACAAGTAGCCACAGATGGGGTCGTGTTGGCCATCTCCCAGGTTCAATCTTGGTTAACACAGGCGAACTACTGGCATGTTGGACAAATAACAAATACCCTGCTCTGGTAAGGCTCACAATAATTATGAGATTCTCAAAGTAGCAGCCATTTATAAAGCTAAAAACATGGTAAAACAAAAATGTCCCTGTGAATACCATAAAGGCATCTGGGGAAGTGGAGGTATAGCTCCACACATTCTTAACCCTGGCACTAGATGGAGGTCCGTGATTATCTTCACACCCCTGCTGCTGGTAGAACAGTGCAAAGATTAATATAAGGAATGTGAGATCTGAAGTTCTGTGAGAACCTCAATCTTAGTTTACCAGTTTGAGTGGTGTTGATGATTCACATCTCTTGAGACCCTGAAGACAAATGCAGCAAGCTCCTCCACAATGCTAATAAATACTAACCAAGTGACATGACACTACATCCCAGAAAACATAAATCTTCAAAAGTATGGAACTTACATGCAGCATTCACATGAGCCAATTATGGCCAGTTTTGTACAACCCTAGTTAGGTTATTTCCTGCCACCACCAACCTCAGTAATTATGATCCTGCAGATTGAACCCGAACTTAATGCTGGCACCCAAGCGTTAATGGATAGACAATTACTCTTGCCTGTTGCTTTGTACAGTTGTATGGTTTCTGACATTACGGGATGAATATGGGTTAACAATGTTGAAGCACAGGGAGATGATGAAGATATGCAGACCAAAAAGGGAGGAGGTGCCAGAAGGTTGCAGGAAACTTCAGAATGAGAACTTTCATGGGTTGTATTGCTCCCTAAATAGTAGGAAGGCAATCACACCAAGGAAGATAAGAAGGGTAGGGAATGCAGTATACATGACAGAGAAGAAAATACTTATAAGGTTCTGGTTGGAAAACCTGAAGGAAAGAGACCAGGAAGACCTAGGTGTAGAAGGGAGGATATTAAAATGATTCTAAAAAAATTAATACGTAAACAGAGTAGATTCATGTGACTGAGGATAGGGACAAGTGATGGGCTCTTGTAACATGATAATAAACCTCCATTCCATTAAATGAAGGGAATTTCTTGGCTAGCCGAGGACATGCCTGCTTTTCCAGAAGGACTCTATTCCATCCAGTCAGTTATGTCACAGTATTAAGAATGTTGTTTCTTTTACAGCGTCACCGTGTCGTGGTCCCTGAACAGCCACAGGTCCGTTCCAAAGGACGGCACAGTATAGCATTTTTTGTGCACCCAGACAATGACACGCCCATCACTCCAGTACAGTGCCCAGGGACACCAACAGACACACCTGACGCTAAGACCTGCATTGTTAAGAGTTCCAAGTCCCACCACTCAAAACACAATACAATCTACACAGCCTACCAACACCTCCAGATGCGGTTTCGGGAAACATATGCATCTTAATAAAGGGCAAGCTCTGTATTTATGGAATCATGAAGCTCAACGCAGTTTTTTTGGGACTGTACTTTCCTTAACCTGTAAGATTATTTAATCTGTATTTTTATGCACTCTAAAAATAAAACTTTATGTGGAACATCTGCCTGTTGTCACTTTTCCATGTGCCTCCTGTAACTGTATACTACTGCCCTCAGGAAGTCCCTTTTATCCTTTCTCTTCTTTCTCATGAGCTAGGATAGAGTTGGCATACTGATTGGGCTAAAGGCTGAACAATCCAGGGTTCAAATCCCAGCAGGGACAGAAGACTCAGTTCTTCTACAAAACTTTCAGACCAGCCTTTGGGAATATTCACTTCCATCTAGCTCTGAGGTGATGCCTTCACTCCCCTTATAAGACTTCATGGCGAGTATACGGACAACTTTAACTTTTCTCTCTTGTTTCTCAGTGTCTCACATTTCCCATTCACCATTCCTATTGATACGAACTCGCTTGTTCCCTCTTGGATATGTGTAACTAATCACTCTCCTGAAACCTCCAATGCAGGTGCATCCTCAACTTACTTAATCAGAATCTGAAGATGGAAGAACACATTTCTTTGAAATGTTATCCATCTACATGACCACACTGTGTCACAAACCAGAAGGCTGCAATCTGCACACTTGTAACAAATATTTCTGTGTTTATAAATGTCTGACTTGATCAGACCCTTATCAACATATGATGTGGATCTGACTGCCGTTTATTTCTTCTAAATACTGCTACAGCATGCCTATAACAAAATGTTACATATAGCTTTTATTTATGAAGCTTAACTATGTCCACAAGCTACATAAGGTGATGATAATGTGTGCAGCTTGGTTATACCTACATTCAAAATCAAAGTATGTACTGCACTTTAAACATGTTACCTTATGAGAACACAAACCTACATGTTGTGTATTATGATAATACCACTTTCCACAAATATACAGTTTACTGCATGTGAATGTTTTGCTGAATGTACAGACAAATGGAATTTTGGTGCAATTTAAGCCTACTAGGCCCCTCCTCCCAAACATAAGTCCAGTATTTTAGCCCGAGATTAACACGTTCCCACATGAATTTTAAAATATCTGCTTCTTCTGCTCCATTCCATTTTTATAGTTCCCCATAACTGAACACAATGTCTTTGATTTTTTTTTATTTATGTGGCCATATATTCTTTCACAGTGAAAGAATAAACATTTGATTGTGACTTAATGCTAACAGCTATCGGCCTCTCAGACTGACAAGGTATTTAACTTTATCCCTCTTCATGTCAACAGAAGGAAGATGAATGTTAAGAACAGTGATTAGATAAGCATTTTCAAGGTGATTGTCAATAATCTATTTTAATGCATTAGCCTGGCATTTACCTGAAGACAATGAAAAAAAACATAAGAAACCTTGGGTCAAGCTACATTATGCAATGAAAATAACTTCATGTTACTACTACATCCACCTGCTTTGTGGTCAGCCAGTAAAGACTGCCTATGCCTGACAGATATTGGCCAAAGGTTTAATTTTTTGACTGTGACATACACAATAAATCTCTGTAAAAAAAATTAAAACTGTGTTAATTAAAAACACATGTTGATATAACTGGAACATGTGACACAAATATGACAAATGGTGTAAAGGCTCTTGTGAGATTCCACAGTACTGAAAAGTGCGCATGCACGCGCGCGCGCGCGTGTGTGTGTGCAGTTATCTGGCTTTGAGGAGGGGCAACAGCATGAGTTAACTTCTGCAAGTGAAAATGTGCCTGAAGGGTAACTGGTACGTGGTTTTACTTTTCTCACATGGATTACATAGCCTTGGAAGATGAGACGAATTACACGGACACTTGTGCATCTGGTTAGTTTTACATCTGTAAGGATTAAAGATACAAATGTAACATGATAAAGGAGGCACTTAGCCAGTTCTAAAACCCAACAGATAACAGAACTCTCAAATACCAGTTATATGCCTTAGCCTTAACTGATCTTTATATCACATCCAGTTCCTTCCATGAACTGTTTGTGGTGCTAACATGATTGAAACAGACAATAAATGCAGTGAAGTATAAACATTAAAATTCCTGGACAATAATGCTAAATAATAGCGACGTCCTAATCTCCCACTTCTTTGCTGCAACAGGGCATGCTTTTATCTTAAAAATCTGCCCTTTCCTGATGCCTTCAGCTTGTGTTGGTAGATGGCCTGTGCATTTGCTGCAACAACAAAACAAAGCATAACTACTTACATAGACACTTTATGACACAGATTAGAAAGGACACGCTCCAAGATGTGTAGCTAATTAAAACCTTAACCTTTTGGCGGCAGAATTATTTTTTTAATTTTAGCACACCTGTATATAAAATGTGAATAACACAGGAACCAAATATGTTAGATTTATGAAACAAACTGCATTTTGAAGAGAAAAAAACAGAGAGTATATACCATGTTTAAAATATTCAGTACCTATATTTGTTGAATAAATATATAAAATGCAACTTTAGAGGTTAGCGGTGCGGTACGACCATTATAGTCGTCGTCAGGCGTCAAAGGGTTAAAAGCTTCCCTGGTTTTTATGATGTCAGTGGAAAAATATGCACCTTGCTGTTTATTCAGCATGTGAAGATTTAAGAGGTTTCACCGACTGATAAGGGTTAATTCAATATCACACAAACTACAGTTTCGCATTACATGAATTCAGTTGCATTCTCTGCGTGAAAGGAAGGTTAAGATAGGAGAGTACACATAGTGGTGTAGGGACTGTGAGTGATGTGATCAACAACTATTATGCTGCTACTTTGTAGCCCTTGTTTTGTCCCAGTCTACTATTTACTTTTCATCAAAATTTATTTGTTTTTTAATTAAACTTAACACACAAAGTTTTCATTCACACTTTTTTGTCACATAACACAGTACCAACAACATTGTTAGGAAATCTAATCATATATTTATGACCTATTCCATCACAATGGCCTTTGTCAATGGTTCGTTAGTCCTCACAGTGACTGTGTTTTTGAATCTGTAGGGGGAACACGTTCACAGAACACTTCCGTTGACCTTGGTGAAACACCAGACACTGAAGTCACATGTACTGCTTGTTAGAAACAAATAATGGGTAGGTTCATACTTGGTGAATTTCACAGAAGAAATGTATTTCAGCAAGCCAATTGAAAGAAGTCATGGTGCTAAAGGCACTCACAGTGTACATGAACAATCCTCTGGAAACCTCATACAATGTATGCGACACACTGAAAAAGTTTCAACCCCCCCCCCCCCAAAAAAAGTCATATCTTCATACAAATTTAGAATTCTGTTTGAGAGTAACCTATCCAAACCCTCCTAGTCCTCTTCTGATACAGATGCCAAATAACATATTCTGTCTGAGAGTAACCTATCCAAACCTACCTGGTCCTCTTCTGACACGGGTGCCAAATAACATATTCTGTCTGAACTCAGCAGCACACTCTGCCATTGACTTTGGGGCCCTCATGAACTTGTCAAGTGGCATCACACCAAATTCTGTTGCACCACAAGTACTGAGTGGGATATAGTCAATATCACGCCGATTCTTGTGATCTGAAAAAAATAAACAAATAAATAAAAAAAAAATAATGGAAACTTTGAACACAGTAACCCCTTGTCCAGCACAAACTGCCCAGCAAGGTTTTGACTACATGTAGTTGAACACAGTTAAACATATGGGAAAAAAGTTCTGTCAAACACTGAAAAATTTAAATACAGACAGATATATAGAGATGATTACTCACTCAACTGCTGCCACCAAAGTACGTAACAACAGCTACCCAAGCACTGCATAAATATTTAATATCCAAAACATGTACAGTAAAACCTGTCAGGTTGACCACCTACATAAGGTGACCACCTGCTGATGTTGACCACATATCGGTAGAACCGGCAAAGTCCTATGTAGTTTGCATATAGGACCACCTCCGTAACTTTTCCACCTTTATATGTTGGATACCTGTCTATGATTCCCACGCGAAATGGAACCGGGGTACTGTTTATACCTGCCTATATTGACCATGGTAGTACTTCAGGCCAGTC
>Ga0123355_10021420_pt1 | contig 10342 bp, 4 predicted proteins | sample TergutEmb28metaG_3_FD_89872 | JGI IMG/M metagenome (GOLD analysis project Ga0123355, IMG submission 89872) | Embiratermes neotenicus P1 segment gut microbial communities from Petit-Saut dam, French Guiana - Emb289 P1 | ecosystem: Host-associated > Arthropoda: Insects > Digestive system > Gut ... | reverse complement strand
TGATGATACCAGATGCTGTGTAATGCAACTTTGACTACCTGATGATGAGCACATGATGCTCGAAACATGTAGAGGCATGAAATAAACTTATTGTAAAACAAAAATTTTGTGCATCAAGTTGGTGAATTACTAAGATGAATATACTGAGATGCACGGCCAACAAAACGTCAAAATCTCCTTTAATCACTTACAGTCATTTTGTCCTTTATTGACGTAATACCATTTATTACTACCCACAAAACTCTTGGCGATTATTGTACAGATCATTTAATTGCTCACATTGTACCTGCAACATCGAATGTTAGAGTAACTGAGAGAAAATCTGTAAATAATTTCGACGGGGCAGTCATGGACCAATCTAAACAATATCCCGCCCTTTGTCTGGACGGCCTGAGGAAAAGGACGACAAATCGAAGTCAAAACACCCGGTGTTCCTGCCCTGACTCTTAACTGGTCACATCCACACAGTTCAGAAGCGTTACCACCTCAGTCAGGTAGCTCATTTACTATCGTTCTAAGCAATTCCGGCGACGAATTGCAGAATGTACTAAAATATATTTGCTATGAAACTGGGCAATTAAGGTGGGATGAGCAGAGAGATAAATGTGGCATGTATGAGAGAGAACAGGGTTATAGTAGAAAAACGTAAATAAGATGGACGACTTGGCAGACTGATGTTTAAATGCGAATATTATATTACACCAGTTTTATATGACTTGAATGAGAGGAGGGTTGGGAAGAGGCACACATGGCTGCCTCCTGTAAACAAGACAATGAATATTCGGTTTCCATAAAAGACGGAAATGGACAGATTGGCCGAGGAGATTTTAAATTTTCACGAAAAATTCTGCTGCAAGGATTGGATTGGTTGGTTTGTTTGTTGGTTACTTAGTTGGGTAGCTAGGTAGTTAGGTACTTAATCATTCAGCCAGCGTATGCTATTTTAATGTATTTGACGTTCAGGTGACCGTGCATTGTGATAAATTCTTATAATAAAATCAACTAGATGCATTAATTTCTCAAATTTATTTTTGGAATAAAATTCTACATGTTTCGGATAGTTCCTCTGTCCGTCATCAGGAGTTTTTCACTGTACACATAGCAATGAGGTATGTGTCATACAAGTCTGCTGACATTTTGCGAGCCTGCTCGCAAGCTGTCAGTACATAATTTGCAATGCTTGCCTGATTTACCCGCTATTAGCTACTGGTATGCACTTCAGTAAATTTACTGAACTCAGTGTTATTAAAATCATCATCATCATCATCATCATCTGAAAATGCAGATTATATAACCGCAAAATAGTATGATACAAATTTTCAGAGACAGAGGCCGGCCGCCTGGAGGAAATACACGTAGACCACGCAATGCACAAAGGAATTTTTCCGCAATTTTTGTCCACTGACAGTGAATCACATGTCGCCCCACACGCCATGTTCACTGTTAAATAAAAATAAAAGCAGCACAATTTCATGTGTTGTATTATGTTTTGTGATACCTTTTTCCAAAACATTCACGTGTTGGCTAAGATGTCATTGTAATTTATTATGCGTTGTTCTCACCAAAATGCAAGAAATATTCTTACATGTTCGGATTGTGTTGTCTCCCTGGTTTACCTCACATTTCTCATCTAATATTATGTAAGCATTCACATGGAATTTTGACACCAAACATGACAGTCAAGTCTTCTGCATTTCAGACGTTCCGGGTTGAAACCTCGGCTTTGAGATTTCATTATTGCCTTCACAAATCACCTTAAATCACGCCAAGACTCTTTCCATAAAAGTACTCTCTCGGGAGCATAAAATCAGCACACTCGTCAAACACGTGGTATAATTATGTAGAGCAGGGCTGACCAAATTCAACCCAGAGGAGGGCCATTTAGTTCACATGGACCCGCCAGAAGGCCACATTTCTGTATACATTTATCAAAAAGGGAGGTAGATTGAACTAACTAGAACACCGCTTTATATAAACAAATTGTATTTTTGAAGCTATACAGGTGACTGAGGGCGGCGCGCTGTCCGTGGTTCTGATGTTGGTTAGCCCAAATTTAGAAGATAAAATCAAGAAAGAATAGGCGGGTGAGGCTTGTGGCACGCAGGGGGAAACAAAAAATTTTGTACACGGTTTTGGTGAGAAAAACTGAAGTAAGAAGAGCATTTGGAAGGCCTAGTTGTTATGAGAGGATGATGTTACAATAATCTTACAGAAATATTATTGTAGATTATTGATTGGTGTCAATAAATATCCAAAAAGATGCAACAATACACAGTTTATTTATATCTGTAAACCGCTCTACATGTTTCGGGTGGTATCTCCACCCATCATCAGGAACTCATAACACTGTATCTACAGTATCTGACATTATTGAGACCGTTACTGCTACCTGTCGTGAACGTAACTGGATGGGAACTGGTTTGCATCTTGTTGGCTAATTATTGACACATATTACGCGATTCTCGGAGCATTTAACATAACATTATTGGTTGGTTTCATTTGACTGGGAAGAGAGACCTGTATTGGGCTGTCGTACACATGTCCTACACCTTCGGATTCCATTAAACACAAAGACTGTCTCGACTAAGGAAGAAATCGGTCCCATGGAGTTAATTCTGATTTTGTGTCACGAAGCATTCTTAATGAAGATGGCTGCCACTGCTCAATGCTCCATTTTATCAGGAATATACATTTTTTAGAGACCGGTTAGAAGCCTTCCTCATGTCTTGAGCAAAAGTTTTATAGCAGCCGGAAGAGTGGAAGATTAAACAAGAGCGAAGAGAGAAAGAAAGAGACGGTTTGGAGAGGGGGAATTTGTGTCAAGAGACATAGTGATTTATAGCCAACTAATACCGCGCTGTATAGAGCGCTGAGATGAAGCAAGGGAGACGAATGCATCGTCACTCTGAAACCTGTGGAAATGAAAATTTTACTGACAGGATGGGTTGGAGAGATGGGAGGGGATCAAACCACGGAGATTACTTTTGTGCATTAGCGAACGATAATTTCAGTACCGAGAAATGTATCTCTGAATGATTGGGTGGTTGAAGAATGTTAAATTGAAAAAAAGTCGGAGAAAGACGTCGTTGTTTAATGGAGGTACAATCCTGGATTTTGCCGAAGGGAAGTTAGAAAAAACTACGTAAATTTTAAGCAGGACTTCCAGTGTACCGACCACAATTACAAGGCAACTTTCGGATACCAGTGCAGGGCATGCCTCCTGCTGGGTGTCATGAACACTGGTGAGATCAGTTTCACGCTGCAGTGTAACCCAAGACCTCAACACGTTGACAGTCACAACTTCTAAGGAATGTTACCAACACAGTGCTTTAACCTTTTAAACACCGGATTAAATCCCATCTGCCATCTGCTGGCATTATTAGGAGCTCACCATATTCTCCACGTTAGCAGGATAAGGGTTAATTCTTAGGTACGTAATATTAAAAAACAAGGGATTGTGGTTCTCTCCTTGGTAGATAGACTCCTTTCTTCTCCAGAGTGTCTAGACTGGCTCTGAAACTCACCAAATCCCCCCCCCCCCAACAATCCAATAAGAATTAGGGCTGTTTCCCCGGGATTAAAGCGATCAACTTGTGAAGCTGAACACAAATCCCCATCCAGTGTCGAGATAGGAACGAGCAGAGTCTCACCATCATTTTCTCACGTACCTTCGTGACGTGAACAGGAACAGTTTTACCTTTACTTTGACCATCAAGAAATGTCAACGTCAAAATCTTGCCTCATGCAGCCCCCATGGTGGTAATACCACATTTACAGTGAAAATTCAGATTCATCCAACTACATATATGCCACGCGGATATGCAACAAAACACAGCAACCTGATGACGCACCATACACTACATGGTGCTTAAACACTTAAACACCTGCGCTGATAAAAGCGAACGCACGTAGAAAAAATATTCCTAGAAATTAATTTCCTATATTTATAAAATAAACAAAATTAAGAGAATTTTTAAGACATATTGTCTAATCTGTTTTATTTTTCACAAAATAACTTTAATTCCATAATTTTAACTTTTTCTGTTCGAACAGAGCTCTCGTTTCTAATAAACTTTGTGCTAAAATTTAAATACTCACCCTGGTAGGGTAAAAGTTAATTTTACGTCTTCAACTTCAGGGTTGATTATCAAGATGGAGGCAAAACGTCAGAACCTACACAGTACATTACACGGCGACATTTCCCTAAAAACCGTGACTTTAACTTCCCCAGTTCTGATGACTTACATGGTATATTTTTATCTTAATTTTACACAAATGAAGTCTCTATCATCACATGCTTCCTTCTTGCGCTCATCTTCGCAATTACCTTCTCACAGGGCGTACAAAGTTTTAGCACATTGCCTCTGGGTTCCTGCAGTTATAGCACTGTGGGAGGTGGGATGAACGTGGGGTGGGAGGCATAATAACACCGCCATCTCGAACTGCTGGTGTGGAAGAGACGCTGTAGTTTCCTAGCATCTGCATCGTTCACATTTAGAAAGCAGTGGCACTGTATAGCATTTATAATGGTTGGTCTATTTCGTGCATCCATTTGTTTTAACTCATTATAACTTCCAAAAGTCATCCTATTTTCTCTCTTCGTTGTCTTCCACGTCTGTATCCTTGTTTCTTCTTCCATCCCGACTTAAATTTTCTTCCCTCCTTAGCTTCTTGCCATTTACAACTTCGTGTATAAAAATGTAATACGTGTAGCTCCTGAGGGTTTCGTAATTGATTCTTGGTCTAATTAGAGGGATCGTTGTTTACGAATAGGTATATAATGTTTAGTGAAGTTCTTATATTTGAGACATAAAACTAATATACATAAAACATTTCTTTTCTTGTGGCGCTACTGTCCAATTCAGGTCATATTTTCCTCATTCTTGAGGTTTCTAGATCACACACAACGACGGACCACCGTAGGTAGGACTCCTCTGGACGAGTGATCAGCTCGTCGCAGAGGCCTATACGTGTCAACACACAATACTCCTAACAGAGAAACATACATACCCCGCCGAATTCGAACCCACAGTCTCAGCAGGCAAACGGCAACAGATTTATGCCTTAGGATGCGCAGCCACTGGGACCGGCTTTTACATAACATACAAAATTAAATTATAGCTCGCAACACCTCCACTTTGTTTTCAGAATCATTCAAAATATACGGAACACACTTGGCGGATATAAATGCAGGCATTTGAATACTAATTATGAATGTACACTGCGCCTTAAACGGTTTAGTCAAAAACAACAATTTGTGTCTGAAATATGACAAGGGATTACACAAGGCAAGAAATGTTCTTCTTAAATATTCTTGTGAGGATCAGCATTTTGCTTCCGTTAACATATGCAGAATAAAGTAAATCTCTACAGTATATGAAGATTATTTTCGTACCTCACAGAGAACAGTGTGCTTCCATTAGAAAGACCTCTCGGTCAATGCTGTGTAGGGAAAAAGTTCCTGTTTATGTAACAATTATACGGTACAAATATTTATAATGTGTAAAAAATGCAAAATTATTTTGTGTTAAGCAAGGCGGCAAATGGAGTAACCACTAGGCTTTGCATTTTTACAGGCACGCTGAGGTGTGTGGCAGTGTCTATGACCTGAAGCTCGAGATTCATGTGACCTCTGTGGTAACCCACTGACATACTTGAGAGTGCACGTGTGCACCCCATCCTCTCTGCCCTCAGATACGCGAAGCAGACCAACGAACTCTACGCAGTGAGTGTGAGCGGGACAGAATTTTATCCCTCCATTAAATATCCACACAGAATAACCGTTCAACAGTACAGAACATAACCTCGCAAAATGCTCGCAGCTACACGAATGAATAACAGTAATTTGCAAAGCGTATATTCAACAAATGTAGCAAAAATATGAACATAAAAAATATAGCTTCAAATAAAGAATGCCGACGTTTAACAAGTAGTTTTCAACATTTATTGAACTACACTAGGGGACCACGGTAGCACAGTGGTTAAACTGCTGTACTACAAATTGGAAGGTCACTGGTTCGATCCCAGCTGGTGTCATTGGAATTTTTTATTGACATAAAGTCTTTTCGATCACACTATGGCCCTGTTGTCTACTTAGCCTCTAACAGAAATGAGTACCAAGAGTATTGCCTGGAGGTAAAGGTGGCCGGTGCGTAATGCTGACAACCTTATCATCATCCTGTGCCGTTGTCATGAAATCTGGGAACCTTAACTTCCTGGAACCCTCTGCGCCACTCCAGGCCTGTAATGGGACTGCTTTACCTTTTTTTTTTATTAAACTACACTACTCGTATTCAACAAACAGTAAATGCTCTGTTATTGTACCACGGAATACAATTGTCGTTACAGGATCACGTGTCAATATAGGCTCTTCAAATAAAAAAAGATGCATTTCTGAACATGGTGATATTTTTCTGACGAAGTAACTTTCATTGTTTCAGGTACTGCAAGAAGAAAAGCCTGTAAAATATTAGGATCCTTTTCCATAAACGTACACGTAGAACATAATTTGCAACCGACATTCGTAGGGTGGAAGTGATAGATACAATGCAAAATGAGGACAACATACGAAGACAAAACACAAATTATCTCACGTACAATATTTATTACCAGCTTGTTTCACAGTGTTTGTATTTGTTATTGCTCCGACTTGTTTCGGTCAAAATTTTTGTCCATCATCAGGAAGCTAGCAAGTGTATCATATGTGGTATCTTATGCGAAAAAGATGAATTTTTATGTCGGTGTCTGAACATAATTATAGTTAAAATACTAAAATCCTTAAGATCAGTATGTGATTGAATACAATATAAAATTAATGAAAAATATTTGGTTCAACAAAATATGCAAAAAGACAAATTAACACATAAATACACAAATATCATATATTCTTCATCATTCATCACGAGTTAGTCCTCGATGGACCTGTTTCGACCTCGTCTAATAGTCCTTTCAGAGTACTTTCAAGATGTCTTCGTCCAATTGGTCTATAATTCAGATTTATTTTTGGCATGGTAAATGGTAAACCGTAACAAGAAACAAAGTTTTCATGCAATAAATTTAGCTATGAATTACTTATTTAATCAGAAAGTAAAGTTTCTTTGCATCAAAAAACAATTTTTTTATCTCCCAGTGTCATTGCAATCTGTCCGAGGACATTCAGCAATCGTGTTTGACGGTCACTACTAATGGCATGTAGGAAATATATCCAGTGATATATCTCATATATTAAGCTCAATCGCATTGATTGATTGGGTATGGTTCCTCATTCATGAGGTTTCTAGATCACACACAACGACGCACCACAGTCAGTAGGACTCCTCTGGACGAGTGATCAGTTCGTCGCAGAGACCTCTACCTGACAACACAAAACAATCACAACAGACAGACATCCACTTCCCCGGTGGGATTCGAACCCACAATCCCAGCAGGCGAGCAGCCGTAGACCTACGCCTTAGACCGCGCGGCCGGCCAATGGGACCGGCCCAAAAAAAAAAAAACGATAAATTATACAGAATGTGTCATGTGGAATGTATCAAACATTGACCCTAATTAAAATAAATTTATATTGTACCTAACCATAAACTGATGGATTTTAATATATGTTTAATGGTACTTAGACAATGACGTATAAAGCTGACCTCTTCCGCATACATTACAACATTTTCCTTTCCTCCCTGAAGATGGTCAAGAATTTTTACCGAAAGATGTTTGAGGAATATTTTTTTATGTTTGGTTGACCGTGCATTTCGCTTTAATCGTGTAAACAAAAATCAACCTGATGCACAACGTATTCTTAGTATATTTCGTCAACCTGTACATGTTTCGGGCATATCTAGCCCCATCATCAGGAGGTACAACCGTATGTATAAAACAAAGGGTACTTATTATTGGAATAATCCAACCAGGAGAACAGACAGCCGTCTAAGAAGAATAATAAATAACAGCTGTTGTATACATACAGTTGTACCTCCTGTTGATGGGGTATAGATACGTCCGAAACATGTAGAAGTGTTTGACGAAATATACTGAAGATAAATTGTGCATCAAGTTGGTTTTCCTTTAAAAGAATATATCGAGATACACGGTCAACAAAACGTAAAATATAAAGGATTACTAGGAGGCTGGACTGCACTAAGTAGCCCCCTTGCTTTACAAACCATCAAATTTGACTTCCAATTTCAGAGGCCAGTATTTAAAGCTGTCACTTTCGTTTGTCTAACAAGGCGACCCTCTTCTCTCAATCCAGTCTTCAGAAGGTTGCTTAAAACTAACAACAGCTTATTACGAACTGTTTTCAAAATACTAACCATTGATTCCTTATACTAAATAACGAACTTCACAGTTCATAAAGCGAGATCAACAATTGGGAAACTTCCTGATTCCTTTTCAGGATCGATCTTAAAATGGCGGTAGTGTTTTCATTTTCATTCAAACGGGCGAAAACATGAGACAATGTGCTCAGTTTCAAGCAGAACAAAATGTTTTGAATTACACACACAATTTAACTTGCTGACGGATTTATGATCTATCGAAATGACATGTAAACTTATTATCTATTCTAAATAAAGGATCTGAATAATTCGTAGAAATTTCACATTATTTGTGTGAAGTATTGCGTACATATTACAATTTTTTAAATTACAAGTCATTCTATTTTTATTTTGATTAAATTTAGGATCCTCGACATTGGTGATGTGTTTATGTATGTATGTATGTATGTATGTATGTATGTATGTATGTATGTATGTATGTATGTATGTATGTATGTATGTATGTATGTATGTATGTATGTATGTGTGTGAATGATCATCTTGATAACATCAAATATCATTTAAAGTAACACGTTCATATAACAAAAAACCTTCATCCATTCTGTGTTTACAAAAGGAGTAGCAGTAAATTTCTCTTTCAATGAAATCGCCGTGACGCATTTCCCTGAAGAGTAAGTCGTATTATCGAGAGTAACATTTTCAGTATTTCAACACTTCTTATTTTTCAGTAAGTGTACCCATCACTGAAATAAGAACTCAGCATAAACTTGCGTAAAACATCAGAACACTCTGTCGGTGAACAGTAACATTGGATACGGCATACAAACATTTCTTAGTAAATTTCCCACATATCGAAAAGTGCAGAAGCGAATGGTTTCCTTAAAGTGAATGTGTGAATAAGGGAATGAAGAATTTATTAATATATTAATTAATAAAACATGTCGGTTCGATGAGCTAAAAGCACGCCACAGATAACAATTTTCGAAGGTTCGGAATGAGTGTAAAATTATTCTCTCGTAGGCACTTTATTGAACTGAAGAAAATGACGCTTATCCCTCACTCTCCCTCTCTCTCTCTCTCTCTCTCTCTCTCTCTCTCTTTTTTTTTTGGCTTGGTTCCAATACAGAATACGTTTTCGAAATATTTTACAAAAAATAAAAAAAAATAAATTCTCTAATACGTGTATTGTTTAGTTTAACAACACTTGTTTAAACTGCTGTACGTTCCAAATACGATATTCAGCTTTTGCGTTTATCGGAATTGTATTTATGGATGACCGGTAATAATATACCAATCACCGGTAATAATATACGAATCACCGAGTAAGGTGGTTAAAATTGAAATCTACACTTTTCTGGGATGGTACGCAGCAATGATTGGGCGTTTGTCGCCGATGTTTTGGGATTATCTTTCGGTCCAATCTTCTATGGTCACTGTTTGAACCTTGAAGAACAGACCGATAGGGTCTATTCAAAAGTGGGTATCTAAATAACAGTCAACTATGCGTAACATCCAGGAAGATGAAAGATCCCATTCACACACTGGCAGAAGTCTCTAATTATGCTCATTTAAAGCTGTAAAAGCATCTTACATGTATTTGGCAGTGCTACGTTCAAATCTTGGGCGGAACATCGACGATTCCGGCTGAGGCTTATCGTAGTTCTTAACAGTACTTCCGAACAAATTACACAAGGGACGAGTGATTTCACATTCTTATTTATTCATCAACATACAATATTACAGCACGCAACGAAATGGTCAGTAAATACGATTAGAACATCTATAGCAATTTGTAATTTGTAAAGCAATTAGTAAAGCAAACAGCATTTCTAAGCCGTATACAAACAGTAACCAACACGCATATCTGCAGTTGTTGTGGCAGATTTACGTTCTTTAGAACAGAGCGACGTTGCTGTCTGGTCTGACAAACTCACAAAATGAAGAAACTGGTATTTCGGAACGGAATTTATACCGTGTTGAGACCGCTGTATTATTTGTGTAAAGTGTTTGGACTGGCGTCGTACAGTTACGTAGCAGACAGACGTAACAAGAGGGTAACGGCTGACTATGGA
>Ga0123355_10021419_pt1 | contig 10343 bp, 7 predicted proteins | sample TergutEmb28metaG_3_FD_89872 | JGI IMG/M metagenome (GOLD analysis project Ga0123355, IMG submission 89872) | Embiratermes neotenicus P1 segment gut microbial communities from Petit-Saut dam, French Guiana - Emb289 P1 | ecosystem: Host-associated > Arthropoda: Insects > Digestive system > Gut ... | reverse complement strand
GGGGGGGGGGGGGGGGGGGAGGAGGAGGAAGAATAAGAAGACTATAGTACAAATATGGCTCAAAATCAACAGAATGATAAACCTACATTCAGTGAAGTTAAAATGTTATATCAGATTACAACCATGGAGACACAGTTTTCTGGCTACTTTCTGTTTTAAGTGGAGTACTTACCACTTTCCAATGCCAAAATCACTTAACATTTAACATACCATATCACACCAAACAGCACAGCACAGCACAGCACACATAGTAAGCCTCTGTTATATGCCTTTCTTCCCAAGTGTGTACAATTCAAATTGCCACACAGTGCTCACATGCTACCAAGTCATACTGTTGCATGTTTCTGCCTCCAAACACAAAACTAGCAACTTATCTGTCTTGCAGACTTTCAAAATTTTGGTGCTTTATATTGGTACACATCTGGTGACAAGACTGCCCCCATGGGGGCAAGATTGGTTGGAAAAAATCATTGAAAAAAAAAAAAAAAATGGCATGTATATAGCCAAAAGGTCACAGTAATTGCATTAAGCATTTCAATATGAAATAAGTACTGAGGCTTGGATAACCTGTACAATTTATAAACCCATTCATGCTGACAAAAGCTTCTGCTGCACAACATCATCTGTTCCCATGATCTACAGAAAGTGTTCTTTCTCTTTCTTCTTATATAGAGTGGCAAAAAGTTATATGGCCCTCACTGTTTAACAACAAAAAGTGTGTCAAGTAACCTGTTCACAGTCCCATTAAATCCACATCCTCAACAACTGCATCCTCATTATATAAATAAAAAGTCTGATTAAGTATTCTGGGATAAGGCTATTAAATAATTAAATTAAATTAAAATAATCACAGAAGTGCCTGAAATTATAAACCTCCATTACTACTGAACATCATGGACCCAACGTGAGTGAAGAGTTTCATAATACACAATATGGTATTTATTGGCATCTTTTCAGAACGTACTAAATGCATTGTCCCCACATGTAACCATTATTTTCCAATCAGTATTAATCAAATGATTAGTTCACACCTAGCCAAGAATGTACAAAAATTTTACCACTAGATTTACAGCTCCTTAGGCATTACCAGCAAAATGTTCATGCCCTGGAACTTTTAAGAACAGCAAACAAATGGCCAGGATATTCCCCCTTGTGAGTTTATGTTACACATCATGGCATGACAACATAACAGTAATCCCTGTGTTCAATAATCTTGGTAAGTTAAAAAAAATATATATAAAACACTACAATTTGTATACACAAAACTGGTAAGGGAATAAGGAAATTAAAAAATTTAACCTCTTTCCAAATCAAAGAAGATAACAAAAATTATAATACAGTCTTAGAAACATGCCAAGTAAGTACAGCTGAAACAAAAAAAAGTACAATTGTAGCTCAGTGTTCATATGGATATAATATTGTATCCAGTACATTATATTGATCACTTACATTAAATTATGTACAACCAGACATCATTTCATCTAGTTAAGATTCTTGGGAAGTACTTTTCACTTGCCAGAAATGATCAGACAACATACCTATTCCATGACTGAGAACGTGTCTTACATATAATTGTCAAAACACACGTGAAGAGGGGGTGAGGTGTAGGAAAATAAATTAATTTGTACCAACCAACAAGTTCCAGATGGCAGCCCAAACAATGAAAATTAACCTAGTTGTAGTCAGACAGCAGAAGACCAACAATATGATAAATAAGTTAATTCTTACATGTTATGAAAATGTCCTGTTACTGTAAAATGCAACATGGACTGCAAGAGCACCAACAAGGGAAATGCGTGGATAAGAGTGAGATGGGCTGTGTTCGGCAGGGTCATGGCAAACAAATGGAAGGACAGGATGAGATGGTGGCACTTGGTAATCATGTAATCTCACAAAACTTCACAGTTTAGCTCCAGTTTTCCTATCCATGTCCTCTTGATAGATGTCATTCATGCAAGTGTGTTATGCACACATGACCATTCATGCACTTGCACACAAACCAGCAAGAATATGAACTAGTTAACTACTCAGTCTTATGTCAATATGGCTTATAAGCCCAGTTCCACTTGGATGATCTAGCAAGTTAGCAGTGTGGTATATCGATGACATGAATGAAGAAATCTGATGCCATTGTTCCCATGTCTTTTGTGCAACACCAAGATGCTATTCACTGCCGGTAAGTCTGTGCACCTAGCACAGTACTGGCAGGCGTCACATAATCCCCAATCATCAAGCTGTTGTTCACTGGGTAATGGGAAGTGTTCCCCAAAACAAGTTGATGGGTCTGCTGGAAAACAACAAAAAACAAGTTAAAGATGACAATGAGACATGAGGCAGGGCAAAACAAGGATACAAATTGTGCTCCTCTTTCCCCAACAGACACATTACAGTTTGGTGCTGCAACAGTCTATATCAGAATGACCTGCATCATTCCCATACTACTGTAATAAGTTTGGCAATGTTACTCAGGAATCTTATGTACATGAACACTACACCAACAGCATTCACCATGCTGGAGTACAATCTACAGCCCAGGTGCACAGATATCTGGAATGAAATTCACTTGCTGCATGAATATGCACTGTCTTTTGTGTCATAATAATTTTTTTTTTATTTACATATCAGAGAGCCAGTACAACCTTCAATTCATACTTACTCCTTACTCCATGGTGCAGAGTTCTTCTTGAGAAGCTAACTGGTTTGCAGCTAGTCAAGAAATTCCCCGCATTTCACGGAAGCCGAAGGTTCATTACCGCACTCACAAGCGTCTACCACCTGTCTCTATCCTGAGCCAGCCCAATCCAGTCCATAAACCCACATCCCATCTCCTGGAGATCCATTCTAATATTATCCACCCATCTACGCCTAGGTCTCCCCAGTGGTCTCCTCAACCTTCAATTCATATTTAGTATAATTTACAAAATCGTGAAAACTACATCATATGCACTGTAACATTCCAAAGATACAGTTAATTTTCAGCATTGTCCTCCTTACTTACGAGTTTTCTTTCAGCAACAAACACGAACTATTTCGTACACCGTGAAAATCTCTCTCTTTCTTTCATTTTGGCCACTGGCGTACGGTATGTTTCAATGCCATCATACATGTAACAACATCCCTGTAGTGGTTCTCATATATTACAGTATGAGGTGTAGTATATAGACAGGCTGGGACATCATTCATTGTCCATCCACTTGTTGCAATGGTTTCAATGTGCATAGTTATGTGTGGCCTGATAATGTTCAAGGAGAAAAATACTTCTGACATATCTTTGGATGGGTTACTTCATTGAATGCAAGTCTCTTCCTAGAGCCTACATACGAAACCGGGTTCAAGAATCACAACTTCTTCATTTTGAGAACTTGTGGCTATGATTTCTCCTATCATGAAGCACTCTGAGAATGCAATACACACTGTACTGATATTCATCCCAACAGCAGTATTTAATTATTGTCTTGGGATCCAAAATTCAAAACTGCCAACTCCAAGACACATTTCCTTTAAGACATAGCATATGTATTTTCCAAGCTTCTGTCCACAGATTTTATTATCAAGTTTCTGCATGAATTTCTTTTTTCTTTTAGTTACTCATCCAAGCCACAGTTCTTGCTTTGGTCAGTACAGAGGTTACCCAACAAGTAATGCCCCACAAATTTTTTCTCAGTGAGTAACAGAACTAGAAAGCTGTTATTTCAGGAAGTACACATTTGAACTTAACCTCATTCTACGTATTAATTTGCAAAGGTTCCCGACACATGACACATCTGATCCAGCTCTTCAAAATGCAGCCTACCAGTGATAGTTGTTACAAACAACATACTGTGATAGAGTTCCTTGTTGCAGTGAAAGAAATGGTGCAGAACATCCGTAAATGACTCAGCAATGCTTATGGAAATGCTGCAGTTGATAGGAGAACTGTAGGTTGCTGGGCAAAAAGAGTGAGGGACAGAGAAATATGAAAGGTGCAGCTCCTTGTTGTTCTCCATCGGCTGAAAACACGAGAGTCACGGTGTTCTCGGACTGTGAAGGAGTGATTCTCCTTGGTGTGACAGAGAGAGGAAAGACAATTAGCTCAGATGTGTATATCAGAATGCTGAAAATAATGAGGAAGCCTTTCCAACAAGTTTGGCTTGGCAAGAAGCTGTGTGAAATGTTGCTTCAGCACGATAACACAAGGCCTCATATGTGTTAGGACTCCGGAAGCCATCACACAAATGGACGGACAGTGTTACCACATCCACCCTACAGCCCCAGCTTAGCACCTTCAGATTTTCACCTCTTTGGGCCCCTGAAAGATGCCATCCAAGGAAGGAAGTTTGAGACGGATGACGATGTGGTCAACCTAGTGAGAACTTGTTGCATCAACAGCATGAGGAATGGTCCTGGTCAGGCATACATGTTCTCATTCCCTGGTGGCATAGAGCTATAGAACTACATGGAGAGTTTGTAGAAAATCAGGATGTAAACTAAGGTTACAGCAACATTACGTATTATTTTCAAGATTCCTGAATAAATACATGGCGAGAAAAAAATGTGGGGCATTACTTTTTGGGCATCCCTCATAAGCTACCAATTATAAACTGCAATGCTCTTGGAACAGCTTAAGGTGCATTGTAAAATAAAATTCTATGCACAACTGTGACCCTATATGTAGTTTAATCATAGCCCACCTGTATGACATTCCACACCCATTCTATGCCTACTGAGCAAAATAAATTCCACCAAATCCATCCATGGTGGTGGAACTCGTACATATCTAAATTTCATGCATTCCAAGTTCCGGGTTCGTAACTCTTCCGTTATCTCATATTGAATTAGAGGCTGCAATAGACAAATCACATTATGTTCCTTATGTACATACTTACAGGTGAGGTAAAGAGTGTTGGTGAGATTCCACCGCCTATCAATTGTGCTGCCTGTGTTGAAGTTGCCGTACCAGTACCCACTCTCTGACGTCCTGTACTTGTAATGGATCCAGGATGGATATTGGGCTGATTTCCTGCACCATAATTACAAAATGTTTCAGGCAATCCACCATCACACCCTTCCAAAAACTATGCTGTTACCATGCACTAAAAGCATTAAAAGTACACAGTAGTACATAACTGCCTTATCCATAAGCCACTACAACACGTTTCTCTTTCATGTACTGAGTAAGACTACCAAATATCGATGAACCAAAATGTTAATATCAAAAAAACTCAAAACTACAGTTTATTCTTCATAGCTGTTGCTGATAGCATGATTTCCAACAATTCAGATTATTTCTTTTTCATCACTACCCTCAGCACCACAGCCGTCACAAAACGTCCCACTGAATGCAGGCTTTGTGTGTGATACAACTGACCTGTATTTCTGTACAACAAAGTGTGAAGAAAGGAAACGTGGTCAGACAATTAAGTTCGCAAACTTGCCACCATGTGCTTGTCGTGGCAGCACTGAACAAAAGCCTTAGTATGGTTTGACGACGTTGACATATCAGTGTTTCACAGCTGTGTTGTTGTTGTTGTATGGCAGTCTCTTTCTGAGTGGCACTTATTAGTGTCTGCGTGTGTTTTGGTGTGCCGCCGCGAGAATGTAAGAGCTTGAAGTAGAGCAGCAAATGAACATTAAATTTCTTGTTAAACTTGGAAAGAGTGGAAACGAAATCCGAGAGATGTTACTGCAAGTTTACGGGGATAATGCTGTGAAGAAAACAGCAGTTTACAAGTGGGTGAAATGCTTTCTGGGGGAAGAGAAAGTGTCATTGATGAAGAGAGAGATCAGGATGGCCAGCAACAAACAGAACTGAAGAAAACATTGCAAAAATTCGTCAAATTGTGCATGAAAATCGTAGGCTGACTGTCAGGAGCACAGCAGAGCAAGTGAACATCGACAGAGAAATAGTTAAGAAAATCTTAACTGAAGATCTTGACATGAGGAAGGTGTGTGCAAAAATGGTCGCAAAGGAGCTCACCGAAGAACAAAAGCAAAGAAGAGTCACAATTTGTCAAGACCTTTTGGAGAGGCAAGATGACATTTTGGGCCACGTGATCATAGGTGATGAAACATGGGTCTACCAATACGACCCTGAAACAAAGCGGCAAAGTGCACAATGGAAGACTGCCAATTCCCCAAGACCAAAAAATTTCATTGGTCCAAATGAAGAGTCAAAACAATGTTGCTGACTTTTTTTGATATTAGAGGGATTGCTCATTATGAATTTGTACCAACTGGACAGTCAACCAACCTGAACTGTTGTACATCTGTATTAAAAAAAAAAAAGATCACAAAATGTATACTTATCTATAAACATTTTACACAGGTCAGTATTAGCCAGTCTGGTATTATGCTGCCAAGTTCACACCACACATATTCAGGTAACAGTGGTTTCACAGGGCTTTATGTTCTGATTTTACAATAGAAATCTCAGGTTCCCAGTGCATATGTATTTCTCTCATGTTTTCTTGTGTTTTCACAGTCACAATCGCAACCCCGTTTACTGGATGGGCATATGGCTTTAACAATTCCGTGAGGTACTTTAAGGTTGCAGCCTGGCACCAAGCTAATTCAACCAAGCTGTCCATACACTATTCGGAGGATGCTGAATTCAATAGCATACACATTTAGTGTGTGATACTGACTTTAAAAATATTTGAACCACGTTTAGTATTGTGTACTGGTGAGTAGAATATTTGTCATTGTCCATACTGGCAGCAGCTACTAAACTAGCTTACTGAATAACATGTAGCAGTATTGTAACGGGTACCTGTCCAATTCTTCTAACAAATTTTTGATGGACATTCTACAAGATACTGTAAATAGTAAAATATGTGGATGAAGAGTTCTGGCTGAAGTATTGTTGTTTTCCCATTTACAATTTCTATAAATGTGACAAAGGAAATTTTATGACTGGTGTCATCCACAAAATGTTTGGAGAAATCTTTCCCATCTACTCATCGTAATGTGAAATATGTTCATAGCAATTTTGTCAAACATCAGATTAGTTTATTTCGTTCCCATAACTTACTATTTCTGTAGATGCTGGAAAGAAGAGAGACTATTAATGTTTCCATATCCATTAAAGCCAGCAAGCAGTCTTTACATCAACTGAAGCTTAACAACTGTGGCATCTTATCTTTTAATGAACTGATTAAAATCATATAGGAACAGACATCCAATATAACAACATGAAAATTCTAATATCTCTGTCCCATATCTGTCAAAAATACACAGATGGGAAGCAAAGGTACATTTAAGATATTCAAAAAAGGAAATATACCATGGGATCATATAATTACAATTATATATGCCTAAAATGATAGTTTGCATACAACATCTCAGAATTTACATTGGTACCATCAGTGTATAGAGACAAAAAGCAGTGCAAAATCCTACCTAGAAGGAGCTCATGGCTGAGTTGCTTACCCAGTCCAATGAGGTTTGAAGCTGTCTGTGAAGTATCCATAGCCACTTCTCCAAGACCATTGACAGAAATTCCATTCACCATGTTGACAGCTGTAACAACAAAATGACATGTCTTGTAAGACAACCATTTGGACCACAACACAGCATTGAATTTCCTCTGATACACAAATACACATGCATGCACACGCACACACACACTCATTCTATATTTTGTCCACAAAAAGAGAATTATGCTGAAATAAAAACTAGAACTGTTCAGTTTCTAAGTTTATTTAACAAATAATACAGTACTTATAATGGAAGCCTCCATCACTGCAGCAGCTTTTCACTTGCAAGAATTCAGGTTTCTGCTACATGCAGTTGGGGTTTTTGCTCTTCTGGGATACCTACACTGCACAGCATCCCAGAAAGAGCGAGCATCTGTTGTTGACTACTTATTACACACAGAACAACATTAACTGTTGTAATGTGTTGCAGCAAAATGGGGGTGAAAGAAATTTAGAAATGTAAGAAAACAAAACAATGGCTTATGAGACACTGCATCACACTAGTGTGACTACTGATGCTATTCATGTTGCACATAAGGCAGAATAACGAACAGTTAATTGCACTGCAACTTCTTTGGCTGAAATAAAGAGAATCGATTTCTACAGATCCAAAACAGCTGTCATTGTTTCTAGCAGGTATATTCTGTAATGGCACAATGAGATATGTAACAAGCATTACAACTTGTTAAGATATCTACACTGGAAACAAAAATTAATAAAAGACCAAAAGAACAATAAGATGAATCCTAATGTCACATGACAACCAAATATTAATACACATTTAATGTACAGGAATGTAAATCAAATAACAGCAGAAATGGCATATAAGATATTACAAAGGGTACTAACAGTAACAGTAAACATTACACTAGAAGAAAAACATCTAGCACTGCCATGCATGAAAGGCACTAGTGTAGTCAAGACATGCCTTACATAAAACCTTCTATTAACAGCACATTAAAATTCCAGGTTAAAAACTCCAAATTTTTTAAATTCAGGCACTCAGAATATTTATACGTGCCACAAAAAATCTGCCAAACTTCAAGCCATTGGTGGCTTATTAAGTGGAAAATGTTATAGCTATATGAGCCAAAATCTCAAAAATTACATAGTTACTGCTTGTTCGAGCATAACACCTCTACCAGTGCCATGTCATTTTAAGAATCTATAAGAAATTTATAATTTGTAAGAACTTATTACTGTATAATAAATTAATAATAATAATTGGGTTAAAGTCATAAACTTTGTCAAGTGTAACTGACTACAGATGTAGCAGAGATGATGATGGTAATACTGACCACTGGCTGGAAGCTGCAAGTGTGACAGGAGATTGTCAATAAATAAACAGGAACACCAGAATTTGATAAGGAAAGACCTGAGCCTGATCTCAAGCGGGTAAGTGGCTTGGAAGTTGAGGAACAGTACCAGGTTAAATTACTGGAGAGCTTTTCAAATTTAGAAAATCTGGATGTTATTGTGGGCACAAAATAACTTGGGCAACTGGGAGGCAGAATATCAAAATTTCAGCCAAGGGGACTCAGCAATTATCTGAAATCAGCATACAAAATTGTGTAATGAAAACTGCTCATAATTATTTAAAAACAATATGAACTGGAATGTTTGAAGAATGCAAGACAAATTGAGATAAACAGTAGACATTTCAGGAAGATAAAGTTAATTTGGGGGGGGGATTAACCCTAAACAGAAGAACAAAAAAGGGGACTTGTATGATGGACATCTGAATTTAACACACGTTGCCAACCTAAAAGTAACATGTTTTTAAGGGATAAGAATGGTGAAGAATACTGATTCCAGGGATGTGCTGTTCAGCACAAGTCACATTTCATAAGACTGTATTCTTCATAGGCACCACTATGAGAACTTCACATATTCATGAGAGTGGTGACCTCCTTTTGGATCAGATTAATATGTTGAATGGGTAGAAAAAATACTTAGCTACTAAATGTACAATGAATTAAAAACATTAGGACTACATGATGCAGAACCTTTAATCCTAATTATTTTAACACTGGCATTGCCAAAGAATTTATAAAGGTGCAAATTACTTGGCATTCATCAAATTAGGGCAAAAGTAAGCCAAGCAGAAGATAGAACATTACATTCTGTGATCCACAACCTTAGCAATTCTCTTTTAAAAAAGTAATAATTACCACACAGCAATGGAAGAAGCCTATTATTGCACCTGTTTATACTAAGGGAAATACTCCAGACTGTAGTAAGTACTCTTGAGGAGTATCATTTCTTTCAACTATATAAAAAGTTGTACACTTGTATATTCACACCACATCACTAGAATGCAGTATACACTCATAATAAAAAGACGGGTAACAGTTACTCTGAAAAGGCTGTGATGTACAAATGTTTGGGGACAATAGTAAGATATCTAAATTACATTAACGAATAAAGTAAATTTGGGAAACATGTCATCACTTATATCTACCCATCCCCTATCTTAAATTGTAAAGATACAAATAAACAACTTTAATTATCTTATGTTTATTGGACCGTGCATCATCTTGATAGTTGAGTAAAGAGAGACCAACTTGATGTCACTTGCTTATTATTTCATCATTTAATGCTCAACATGTTTCGGATATTAATACATCCATCCTCAGGAGCTTGCGACTCATGTGCTGAGTTATTTCATGGGTTGTATTGATCTGGTTCGATGTGTGTTGGTGTTATGTTGTGGTTTGGCTGTGGTGGTGTGGTAACTGTATGCAGGTTGAAGCACTAGTGCCTCAGCCTGCATACGGATACCACACCACCACAGCCATACCACAATGTAACACCAACACACATCGAACCAGATCAATACAACCCATGAAATAACTCAGCACATAAGTCGCAAGCTCCTGAGGATGGATG
>Ga0123355_10021418_pt1 | contig 10343 bp, 9 predicted proteins | sample TergutEmb28metaG_3_FD_89872 | JGI IMG/M metagenome (GOLD analysis project Ga0123355, IMG submission 89872) | Embiratermes neotenicus P1 segment gut microbial communities from Petit-Saut dam, French Guiana - Emb289 P1 | ecosystem: Host-associated > Arthropoda: Insects > Digestive system > Gut ... | reverse complement strand
GCTTTCTTTGGTCGAGAAGATGATGATGTGCTCCACTGGGAGGACATTTGCTTTTTTTCCGGGTCATACCCGTAAACCCAGCATTCGTCACCAGTGATTACCGAGGACATGAAGTTGGGATCATTTTGGGCTCGATCACGGAGGTCAGTGCAAATTGACATGCATTCGTCCTTCTGTTCCGCTGTTAGGAGACGGGGCACAAATTTTGCTGTCACATATTTCATTTACAAATCTTCAGTTAGAATTTTCTGGCACATACCGAATGCTATTCTAACTTCCTCTGCAACCTCTCTGATAGTCAGACATCGGTCAGCATGAATGATTTCTGGCACATGTGCCATGGTCTCCTCCGTGTGGGAGGTGGAAGGCCTGCCTGGGCGGGGGTCATCTTCAAAGGATTGGCATCCACTTTTGAAACAGGAATACCACTCAAATGTCTTTGATCGACTTAGGTAGGACTCTCCGAAAGCTGCTTGCAGCATTTCGTACATTTCAGCACCAGTTTTTCCCAGATGGAAACAGAAATCAATGCACACACGCTGCTGCACTTTCTCCTCCATCGTGAAATGCGACGCACACTGTTGCAGACGTCCACCCAAGGGCCTCCACAGAGCGAATGCGGGGAGATACCAACCTCCAGTTTTGCACATACACTTGTACAGAGTTGCCACGTGTCCCACTCTGTTGCCATTTGGCTAAGTATTATAGTTTCCCGGAAAAAAATCAGTCCCGGAATTAAATGATCAGCCCACGTATTTCCTTAAGACTCATTTTAACAATTATCCTCCCTTCTATTCCCAACCCTTCTCAGTGTTCCTGTTCATTCAGATTTCCTCACCAAAACTCTATGCAGTTCTCTACATGCATGCCACACTCCCTGCCCATCTCATCCTCCTTGATTTTATCACCCCAATAATACTGAACGAGGAGTACAAATCATGGAAATCCTCATTATGCAATTTTTTTCTGACTGATTACTTTCTTCCTCTTTATATCCGAACATCTTCCTCAGCATCCTGTTTCCAAACACCCTCAGTCTATGTCACTTTTTATTAACAAACAATCCATAAGTCATTTTGATGTGTTAGAAAAAAGTCAAAACCTCCCTAAAGATGGCACAAACAAAAACTGAAACGCACTGGAGTTAAAATGTGATAAGCTTACAAAAAAGTGCATTAATTGTTGGTGAATAAAAAGTGACACAAAACATGTTGCCAGGTGCATACTATGTCAGAACACCCTCAGTCTATGTTCTTCCCCCATTGTGAGACCAAGTTTTATTATCATGCAACACAACAGGCAATATTAAGGTTCTGTATATTTATATCTTCACATTTTCAGGCAGCCTCTAGAATACACAGGAGTGTTTAAGTGTCACAAATATTTTCTTGTGTCACACAGTACCTGCAGTTTGTATAAGCTGTCACCGTTTCCTTTACCTTCGTGACTACACTGCTTAAAGTGCAAAAATATATACATGCTTGTAAAATAGAGACTCTAAAAACTGGCTATCTAAAAACTGTTCGTGAGGTATTTTTCTTACATACAGACTTCGCTATGTGGACTCATTTTAACACCTTTGGTACACCACTTCATTTTGTCTTATCAAAACAGATATAGTGGAACCATCAATTCTTATTCTTGCATTTAACATTATATCTCACGGAATACCCAGTCTCAATGACTGCAGTGTTATTTATCCCCCGTTAAGACTGTCCTCAGTTGTGTCCAAATCCACTGGTCACCAGTGAAGTCTTAAATATGGGTTTCACTATACGCAGGGCTCTCTCTTAACTGGCATAATTGGAACCAAGGGGCAGGGCGGTTAGTCTAAAAGCTGTTGAATCTGGAGGCACCATAAAGAAATAAAAGTGTAATACACAGATACAACTACAAATGCACCATAAAATAACAGTAATGCAACTTAAGGTACTACATTCATTATTGCACTTTTTTTTAAAGTATCAAGTCAGTTACCTTGCAAAGATAGAGTCAGTTAAGGGAATGTCCACAGTATATAGAATCCACCTAAAGCTTGAAAAATGAAATGTTCAAATTTACAACTCATATACAGTCTGTCCAACAATCAAACAATTACAAATTTTCCTCTGCTGATGTTCAACAGCCATCCAAATTTGATACTGGGGTAACCAAAATTCCAAAAACTGGCCACCTAAACAACTACAATGAAGATTATGACTGAATAAAAATCAGAAACATGATACCAGAAGATAATTTCATTACTCCATTTCCCGAAACAATCAACGTCGTACTCTGCTGCACAATCAGTGAAAACATGTTACATACAACAAGCAACTTGGCAGTGTCCTCCCTATTTGACATCTAACCATCTGATGCATATACAAAGCTCAACAAACCCTCTCATCTGCTCACCTGAAATAAGTAAAACTCCTGATTGACAAGTGGTTTGTTAATATCCCCTTCTGAGGTCTTTGTATCTCCAAACATGTCAAGCACTAAATGATTTCTTGTGTGTTGGATGTGACAAAAAGTGGGCTGATTTGGAGCAACTGAAAGGTCGCGGAGAAATGACCCACAAGCAAAATTTATATCCAACCAGTGAAGTGAACACATACTTGTTTATCCCTGGGGCAACTGTATCTTAAAGCTACTGCACATGATTACGCCTAGTGATATAAGTTTCATGATGCAATTGTTATATGAAACAACAAATTTAACACAACACTGTAATTGCTATATTACTGGTATCAGTTCCACATGTTGGTAGGGAACCCACCATTACTTTCTGCCATGTGTTATGCACCATAATGGGCATTTCCCATGCAACACACATGTTCAAATCTGCCTCTATATCAATAAAAAGCAACCAGCTAGGCATTGAATACCAATTTCATTCCTAGATGACAGAATGATATGCAACAGAGTGAATGAACGTTTGCCATGCACACAGAAAGGTATACCACTTCCACTCACAGTTGTTATGCATTGCAGTACCACTAATATTGTGCTAACTGATCATACGATTAAATCAACGATATTCTGCAATGGGACAGCACAATCAGTACAGGCACTAAAGTGACAGCCTACAGGCCACACATTGTGTGTCAAACATTCAGCATGGACAAGGCATTTTTATCTTCACCATCATGTTCAGACCAATTTTAGGGACCATTCTGCCTCCTACTAGGTGGGTATAGGGGCATTTTTCCCTAGGTGAGAAAGTATAAAATGTGAAGTTGACTAGTTGCCTTTAATTAATGCATAGAATATTTACCATCATGTCACCACATGCCTTCATTTTAACTTTCAGGACTTAATTTGTCTTTGCTAACAGCAAGTTTCACTGATGCAAGTCCAATATTACACACCTCAACAGTGCAATTTCAGCACTTGTAAGAGGACACATACAATACTGAAGCCTCATTGGTAATAAGAGGTATGGTTCTCACTGCATGACAGTAACACAGCTGACACTAAACACCTACTTGAAGATTCAAGTCTTCTGGGATGCTGGGATGTCAGTCACAAGTCGTTACTGGCATTTTAATCACAGTGCCATCAAAATAATGATAACCATTTATCTCCCCATGTGGCATAAGATCCCAAGATTTGAAATTTCAACATCATCACTGTAATTACCCCAAATCTTGAACCCACCCACCTAAATTTTTAGTACAGTTTTCTACAATACACATAATTCTGCACACATTCTCCATTGCTGTACAAAAAGAATTGTCACCTGCTCCACTATTCTGATACATTTAACTTGCCAATTATTCTTCTCTCAGGAAAGCACAACAACTACATATTACTAACGTTTAAATATGTGACACAAATATCGATACCAAAGGGCTACTAGTACACACAATCTGAAACCTGTACTCAACTTTATGGACTCTGAATAAAGAATATGCTGAAGATAAGGGCCTTTTAACACAGATGGAGAGCAGCTACGAAAGCGATTGGTATTTGGCTTAGCTGGTTCTATTCACAATTTTTTACCACAATCATTGTAAATGTTAGACAATTCTCATATAAAGCATCTGCATAGAAATGTGGTCAAGCACAATCCATGAAGGATTAGTAACAGAGGGAGAAATAACAGTCTTTGTTGCTACTGTGGTTGTTTGAGACTTGGCCTGCAAAAGTGTGATGATGAACGTAGTGGTAATGGTGAAAAGGAGTTTACATGGAATACAGTTTTGTTACTCTAGTTGTCTGTTTCGTGATTCAAGGACTTGGTCTCCATTGATGACTCGGGCTGTCCACATTTGGTATGTGAATAAGATTCATTAAGGAAAGCAGATGCATCTTGACTGCCACTTGACTTCTGGTCGAGGAATGACAATCCTTCGTCACCAGATGCTGGTAAGGACTGTGTCAGAAGTGCCAGTCTTGCACTATCGTTGCTTGCGAGAGACAGAGCACCCACAAAATTAGTACATGCTGATGGGTTGTCATCATTTTTGGGGGAATTAAAACCATCACTATTAACTATTTTACTATGGACTCGAGTCTGAGAGGAACTTACAAAACTTTGATTATCTTTATGGTTCTGAGATATATATCCCAGACCTGGTACTTCCTTATCAGCAGATGTACTGTAAACATCTCTGCCCTCACTACCGTTACTAAAACTTTGACCCGTATGATACAAATCAGGATGTGTAAGAGATTTATTCTTTGTATGTACAGAAGATGAGGTATGAAAGTTACTGGCTTTTTCTTCGCCGGCAGTTTGTGCTTGTGAGACGCTTGGAAAACCTCCAGGAGATTGAAATAATTCAGCATTATGTCCTTGTTGTATATCTTTACTCTTTAAGAGAAAACCAGCTTTCTCCTCATCAGCATGGAAACTTTGACCAGTAAGCTGGCTCTCTTTTGTTTTGGAATGCTGCAAAGTGCTTGAAGACCTCATGTAATTACTTTTATCTTCATTGTTTGTTGGAAATGATGGAGATGTAATAATGCTATGGAAAATACGTGGCATCTGAAAGAGGTCCATATTAGTATTAGTGTGTTTGCTTTTGGTTTGGTTATGAATATTTGATTTGTCTTCATGACTTGTAACATGGTGCAGTGCACTGTGGAAACTTCTGTGATGAAACACTTCTGGCTGACTAGGTGGATCCTTGGTCTTTCCTGCATTATGAGTTCTAGATTGTTCATCATGGCCAGTGTGTGGTAATGATGTGTGCAATATACTGGCCTGCGAAACCTGAAATATCTCGAGGTTCTGTTGTTCTTTCACCTTTAATACACCCTCGGAATTTCTCTTGCGCTCTTCTTCCTCACCCATGGATTGGGGACCAAGAAATACTTGAGGTGGTGGAGGATAGAATTCACCACCCTGTTTGGAACCTCCTTGAACCCCACCAGGACCCAGATTACCACAAAATATTTCATGGAAGCTCATGAGGTGACGCTTCAGATAGAGCTTGGTCTTGAATGGCTTGCTGCAGATAGGACAAGCCACGGTTTGGGGGTTGTGGATCAGGCGAACGTGCTGACGGAGGTTCGACAGGTTACTGTACATGCGGTTGCAGATTGGGCAGGGGCGCGGGTCCAGCGAGTGCAGTTTGCGATGGTCCACTGTAACAAGTAACAAAGAATAACGCAATGCGTTTCCTTAACTGACTGGACTGAGAGGTCTGCCACTATTCTTTTTTCAGCTCACTAAATACAAATTGTGTTGTCACTGTATACATTCCCCCCTCCCACCCCAAAACAGTCTCATTGAGATACGTTAATACAGTTCAGTAGCTTCAGGCCACATTAACTCGAGTTCTGTATCGCAGGAAACAGCTCAGTCTGGATGATAAGTTACATGTGAATGCAGAGATCATAAACTGTAAACTGTTTACTACAGTGCACAGTCATACAGTACCAAGCAAATATAAAGAAGCAATAACTCCCTGCATACAGCATACAACAGTCTGGCTCCTAAACCCCACTGTCAAGAAGTAAATGTTTTGCATGGGTAATGGGTAATTGTTCTAGAAGGAATGTGAAAGTATTTGGTGCATAAATTTCTTTGTACCCACCCATTCAGACCACCATACACAAACTGCACCCCCACCATGACCCCACCTACCTGCCTTCAGTCTGCCAAACATAACATAACATGGAGTATCTTACCTTGTCCAGAATCCAGACTTCCTGAAGGTTCTCCCAGGAAGCTCTGTCCTGACGGTCCAGGTAGGATGTCCATTCCCCCTCCTACAATGCATATACCAACAATGAGAATACAAATTAAGAAACTGTTAAGGCCATTAATACATCACATAATTCTCCTCTGAAGTTTCTCTGCAGCATGCAGTTTTTCATCTATTACATTTAAAACACCACTTCGACAAGCTTTTTACTATTTACTGAGATTTTTGATAGTGCCTTCTAACCTTGAAATGGTACTTCTTGAGGAAAAATAGCTTTAACTGATGTAAGAAAAGAATGCACAAGACTCTTCTGAAGATGACGAAGGGAAGCTCTGGGCACCTTCAATGCTTTCAGTGACTGGTGACACTTTTCATATATGTCTATGAATGAGCTACCTTATTTTTATCTTAGTAATTTCTGTTATATAAAATACAAGTTATGAGATGGATTAATATCTCAATGTACGCTTGTGTATTGATTTAACATGTTGCTTCGAATTTACGACGCCCTGTAATTTAAGATGCAGCCCACTTTTAAAATACATCTCACTGTCCATAAAACTCACTGCTGCTTTTAGCAAGGCCACTGTTCTTCAAAAAAGTGATGTTTTTGAGACTTTCAAAAGGGTGAAAAATAATACTTCAAATTAAAGATGCACCCTAAAATTCAGTTCGGGAAAATGTGAAAAAATTTTGTCTTAAATTGGAAGCGATACGACATATGTGTACTTGTATTTATTGTGTTTTGTATTGTTTGTACGGGGTTTTTGTATTGTTTCTTTTATGTATGTTTATTCTTATTTGTTTTGTCTGTACTAGTGTAAGAACTAATGCCACCAAGTGAAAACTCAATTGCAGTAATTAATAATAATAATAAATTTCCTTGTAATTCCAGAATGTGTTGGCCCCTCAGAAATCTATGAAAACTGAGGTACACCTTGAGAAAATGGAGTCTTTTTAACCAGTTCCAATTCTTCACTTTCTTAAATATCAATCATTTGGGTAATGAGTCCACTAATCATCTGTACATTTTCCTCTTTTGTAACTTCTTATGCCACCAAATAATCATGCATATTGCAGACGATATGTTTTATGTCCACACAGTTCCCTAAAGTGAAAACTGGTTTATACATATGACCTAAGTATAGAAACATTATGACATGCAACAGCTTCCTTCCAATGTACAGTTCATCTCGTTTCTTATACACCTACGTTTGCTGTACATTCTTACCTTCCTTCACCCCTTGAAGCATAACCAAGGGTACAGAAACCTTGCTGTCCTGAGAGGTTCATATTAAGGTTCCACATCATAGACACTTGCAGAGGGTTAATCAATACACACAACCCCACACATTATTATTCTTTATTAGCAGTATCATTACATAGAAATTATATTAGCTACTACAGAGAATACTTCTCTGTAGAATAAATCCACTCCAAAGACAACTCCCCATCACAATCGCAGTTATGCGTAGAGTGTCAATGAGTTCATGTATTCATACCATAGTCATGAATTTGAGCGAGTTAAGTGATTTAAAAGAAACATGGTATGTTACTAGGGCCACTGAACTTTCATGAATTATATTTCATGAACTAATTAACACATATAAGGCAGTCATGTGAACTTGTAATATGGGAGGAACAACACTACTCCTCTGACAAAAAACACGTAACTCCTAAAGTAATGATTTTGTAGAATGTAAAAACAGCAGCGTGACAGCCAGAGAGAATCTGTACCTATCAGCTGGTTTAATGGCCATAACTAAATGAAAATATGTAAAACATTAGTATTTCATAAACTGCACAAAACATGTGGGTTGTATGGAGCAAATTTAATGGACTGACAATTTGTACATGTTTCTCATTACATACTCTTCTGCATGCACACTTCCTGCATCCATCTTTGGTTGAATTTCCATTGGAAGAAACAGTTCACTGACTGGTATTAAATCAGGTACCAGAAGACGATGAGGTGTACTAATTACTGTGTAGCAATGTATGGTCATTGAATCACAGCAGAGTTATTTGTTTCAGATATTGCATACCTGCCAACCAAGGGAACAGTGAAATGTAATGTGCTAGTCACTTACCATGTAATGCTGCTGCAAATGACGCATTCACATCAACAGAGTTGGAATCTAGCCCTAGGAAAGCTGCAGCACCTGCCTTGCTGTCCCCATCACTAGCATAATCTGGAAGTTCCATCTTCGGCTGCACATGCAAACAGCATACTCAATGTGGATGCCATGAAGTAAGTATCAACGTGAAAGCAGGGGAAATGAATGTAAACCCATATCATTATGTCCTGTCTATGGAGCAGCTGGGGAGGTTCTAAAATGTTACCTCAGTATTAGAGTTAATGGATTACAGGATGGTGCTGTACTTAAAATTTAACCACTTCTGTGTCAGTTTTCTTTGTTTGATTGAGAAGTGTCAAGGATGTATGCATACACCATAACCAACCTATCAAACAACATTTACAAACACCTGTACCATGGAAAGGGTTAACCCTCTGGAGCTGGGATCTAAATGGTTGCCCATTACTTTGCATGTTCTTGGCCAACAACTTAAGTGGACGTTCAGTGTTCTCAGCATCAGTCTGCACATTGACTGTAGTTGACTTCAGGCACCAAAAACTTAAAGAAATCATACCTATGGGAAGACTTGAAAGAAAGTTGAGTCACATACTAGAAAATATTAGCAAAGGAAAGAGCTGGAAAGAAACAGAAAAGGAAAGATTAGAGGTCGACAGAAGGGACTGGGGATTTGTCCAATGACCGTTATATGCAGATGGGTCATTATAGATGGGTTCAGTACAGCTTTTATCAGTGCTCAGCATAGTCCCACATCCACCATACAAAGCACATGCTTCTTACCCATGCTAATGGCTTGCTGTGCCAAAAGCTGCATAGAATAGTGTCTTGATTTGTTCACACTTAAAATGGAGACACTGACAGGAAAAAAGTGTTACATCTACAGACTTCCTCTCAACTTATGCAGAACAAACTGAATTCTTAGTGTCAAGTAGCATGGAAAAATGTAGGTTCATATCATCTCCTTCAAGCATCATGTTTCAGAATGTGATTTATAGCCATGTCCTTCATTATTTTACTGGGCTGTCAAAACCAGGAAAGCAGATATTCATTTAAGCCCTTAAGCAAATTGTGACTCTTACAGCACCACAAAACTCATGCTCCCTTGACAGTTGCTTGTAAAGAACTGCTATATGCAATCTCATGAAAATATGATGAATGGTTTCATCACTGATACTAGGTCAGAGCTGTCTGCACACAGTGCATTCTATTTTTATTTGCTTCATGAAGTATGCCTAGAAGAAGATAAAAGTTGATTTACATGCCTGTGAATTCAAATGATTATGAATGTATACTCAGTGTATATTGTTCACCTGAAAGTTTAAAGAAAATGTGGCATACAAATGTACTGTGAGACAGATTTATGTAAAGCAGCAGCTCGTTCAGGTAATCAGTCAGCACAATGCCTGGGTGTGCAAGTAGTCAATAACATGGGTAGCTCAATGTTATTATATGAATTCAGATGTTCATTTTGTACCACAGATAAACTTTGAAACTCAAGGCTATGCTGTAGTAGGTCACTGAGGGCTGCTGACCTCTACAATGTCTGCTGAACTGTCTTTTGTTGCAGGCTCCAGTTCCTGTCTAAGGTCAGAGTGGGATGATGATGTACAGGTCTGTGTGCGTTGATGTGTGGCATCACCAACATCCTGCTGTAGGCACCGTCGTTTGGCTGGGTTTGGAGATGACCCTTCTCCAGGACTCAGACTTACATCACCATCTTCATCTTCATCAAGGCCAACACATTCTGGAGATGATGCAATGTCCTCTGCAGCTGAACTGGAGTCAAGGCCGACTGATGCCATGACATCTGATGGCAAGCTAGGCTGCTGCTGCTGCTGCATAACATAGCCATACCTCAGTCCATAAACAACGTGATAAGGAGACAAAACATTTTTTAATATATGGTTGCCAAATACACAGTGGCGCAAAAAGAACGCGTTTTTTCCAAACAATTGTAACTTTTTTATTTTCAATATAAAAAAATTACGTTAACACCAAAACAACCTGTAATAAATGCAGTTTTGATTACTTACATTGATTACTCAATTACGGAAAATTATATCGGAAAGATGGTGTCCTTCTTGCCATACACACGTCCGGAGCCTCTCCT
>Ga0123355_10021417_pt1 | contig 10343 bp, 2 predicted proteins | sample TergutEmb28metaG_3_FD_89872 | JGI IMG/M metagenome (GOLD analysis project Ga0123355, IMG submission 89872) | Embiratermes neotenicus P1 segment gut microbial communities from Petit-Saut dam, French Guiana - Emb289 P1 | ecosystem: Host-associated > Arthropoda: Insects > Digestive system > Gut ... | reverse complement strand
TCAGTCAGACTCATCTTTATTAACCTTACAAGTTTCCTAGGGATACCAAACTCAATGAGAATCTTATATAAGACCTCCCTCCTAACTGAATCATAAGCTTTCTTGAAGTCTATAAAGAGCTGACGAACTGGTTCATTTATTACTGACTCTATATGTGAATGGCACCCAAGAATTCTCTGTCCAGTGGACTGTAGGATCACAGAGACATAATACTTAAATGATAAATACTAAGCTTCTTGCAGTTTGTTGAGTGGTACTTGAACTGATGAACAGGTTAATGACTTCCAGGGCATAAAATATGGAGAACTTCTTGACCAGCTGAAGAGCTGTTAGCTTCTTGACAAAGTTCTGGTTCTTGGAATATGTTAGGTACACACTGTGTTGAATTAAACCAATAATTGAGCACATTGTCATTCATTAGCATGCCATTTTACCAGGAAGTATTTTGTGTGTAGTCATAATTTGGAACCAGTAAGGCAAGTAAAGCTCACTGTGATAGAAATATTTGGTCATGTGTAAGTTACTGGACATTCAGTGATTTTATCACAGTACAATTTACGTATGCAAACTAAACGATACAGTTGAATGGGTACCATTTCTTCCTTGTCTAACTCTGATGTGATTGTTGGCCCAGAGATGAGCTATTCTAACAGATTTTTAATGGTCTTTTTCAGTCTCTTTAGGCAGATGCTGATACAGTGCCTTAAATAGTCCATGGCAGCTTTGCTTCGCCCCTTTTAGTTCACAGTTGACCTTTTTATAGTTGAAAAAGCCTTGCTAGGTATACAAAGGAACAAATAACACAAGCAAGTGCATAAAAGATGATATCCGTGTCACAGACACTGCTGTAACTCCAAGTTTTGGTAGCTGGTTGTGTTGTCTGAAGGGTAATTATTCATACCTTACAGATTTCAAAAGGAAGAAAAGAAACGCCCTAAAACTTTCATAGAGCGCCTTGCAGAAGAGCGGGATGCAAAGCGGCGTAAAGTGAGCAAGAAAGTTCACACCAATCGTAAAAGTCACACAGAGGTATGTATTGATTTCAAATGCTGCTCATTTTCCCAGCATAGTGGGTTTCTACTTGAAAGTGGTGGTGTTACTGTCTAGCCTGAGATTTCTTGTGGATAAGTGGTAGCTTAGTTCTGTGAAATTAGTTTTATCCTCTTCATCAAAATCCTTACTGTCATTATTAATGATTAAATATACATTTTGTTTGGCCCTGTATTATCTTCACATATGAAACAGTGAACATGTTAGCCTAAGAGTCCCTTGATCTTGGAAGGAAACGAAAGTGCCCAAACCATGCTCAGGTTTACCCAACCATCTGTGCTGGAAGTTTAATTTAATCTTAAAACAACTCAGTTAAGTTAGGTTTAGAGGACTGCACTTTGCATTGTGGACATTGACATTATCGAGATTGGTCCAAATGACTGTATTTTAACATATAGTACTGAGAAAAATATTTGGACTCAGTAGGGGTGAATTAAATAGTGAATGTTCAAACATTACACACAACATTTGATTTGTACATTTCCCTTCTCCTTTTGCACTTTTTTTTCAGACCATGATTTCTGCTTCTGTAGTACATAATAACCTAGACTGCATGCTCCTAAAGTTTCAGTCCCCTCTTGTATACTTTCCATAGCCCTAATGATGTCCACATTTTGAGCCAACTTTATTTTAGATTTTAACCCTAATGTCACTCTTTATAATTACATCTCATTCATCTTTTTGAGATTACAATTTCCATTTTAAGTTTTTATTTTGCTTATTTTAGTTGTGAAATTGTGAATTAAATTTTGAGGAGCTAAGCTGTCTGGAAGGTAAAGAATGGTATCAGATGAAAATCGTAAACAAGTTTGGAGCTTTGGAAAACGTGGTTGCTAATGTGGACACAATGAGACTTCGTAAATCTACTAGTACAGGGGTTTTCAAACTTTTTACTTTCATAACACTAAAAGAAATTTTACATTTTTAATCTACCACCAACTCCTCTCTCTCTCTCATATATATATATACATATATATATATATATATATATAAAGCTAAAAGTCGAACCTTGCAACTTCATTGTTAATCAACCCTGTATTCAGTATGCCATGGGTTCAGTTTACTGTTGTATGTTGGGTTGAACATCAGTACAGTGGTCATGGAGCCGAATGTGTTAGCTGGTTATTAATTTTTTTAAATTAATGAATGAATAAGCTAAGCTTCCTCTGAGAAAAGTTGCTGCCTCATGTATATGGATATGTCTCAGTTCATTGATGTAAGGTCTGCAACCAGAATGAAGGTTAATATTTTATGCTTAAGCTTTTCTGCTTCTTTTGTGTCTTTCTGTGAATCATGCACACATTTTGGTAACACATACAACATTAGTTCATCTGGTCATTCTTTTCTCTTTAGATATTGCGGGAAGTTATACAAAATCAAATGGAATTATATGAGGATTTTCTTAAACAAGAGAGTGAAGAATTGAGACGCAATTCTGATAGGAAACACCGTGAAAAACACGATTATGACCTTCAGCTAAAGGATGGCACGTCCAGTGTCACTCATGCCGTAAAAAAGAGTTCTTTATCATGTAAGGAAAGGAGCCATAAGGAAAGAAGTAGGAAAGATAAAAGAGAATTTAGAAGACATGAACACTCTCGATCTCACCGGAGAACTGAAACTGAACCTGGAAGAAGACATTCAAAGTATTGAATTGGTTAAGTAACAGTCTTATGTGGATATTTATGTAAAAACAATTAAGTGGTAGTCACTGTGCCTGTAACATCAGCATTTCATTTTATGTTCTCTAATTTTGTTTGATATATCTGTAGTCAAGACTTCTGTACTATGTAATTCTTACATATACACAGCTTGTTTTATGAAGGGCACTTGATTCTTGAAAGTTGTTTCCTAGACAAGAATTTGTTACATTAAAATTAATTTCCTGTTAATTTTAAGATATCAGTTGTATATTCTGCAAACTGAGAAGAGTCGTGCAGAAGTACAGGAACACAGGCACATCCAGCAGACACGTACGTGCTGACTACACTGAACAGTAATTAACTTGGAATGTAGAATTTAGAGCTGAAAGGTACACTAAATAATTAAATAATGACAACAGAATTATGCAGTTTGACAGCCACAGACAATAATTTGTTCACAAGCAAAAGGATGTTAAAAACTCCTTTTGGGGTAGAAAAGAAAAGACACAGCTCATCTTGAGGTGATACATGCTTCAAGACTATTCATTAAAGCTGTATTATTACATTTTTGGTACCATGGACTGCTTACAAATTCTGATTAATACTCCAGGTACCCCCACCAAAATTATCTCAACTCATGTTTATGTTTACAGTTGGAATATTTTCAAAACAGTAATTTTTTTCTAACAGTATTGACAAAAATAAGTCTGAAATTAGGAAGGAAACTATTTTCTCCTGAGTAGATTCTACCAAATTTCTGGGCTTTTGGTTGAGAAAAATTGTATTGTAGGGTTCTATGAAACAGCCACACAGTTATTCTTAGGCATATTGAATAATGCTGAAACCTTTAACAGCTGAAGGCATTGCTTGCTTTCGCATACATGTGAGTTGTATAGCTGTTCGTTTGGCTACATGTTTCCTTCAGATTCAAGAGTATGCGAGTGTTATTCGTCACACACCCTGGTGTCATGTTTTGGCACTAGCTGCCATCATCAAGCAGGTATCTCTATTATGCAAACGTTTTCATAAAAGCTGTGTGTGTCCTTCATCAGTAAAGATATTACACAACATATTGAAATAAAATCAATAAAGTATCACTTCAGTTTCATTATTGTATCTTTGGTGTTATGTATGGGTTGTTGGGTTTTACTCACATTTTGCAGTTCATTGAATGGTATTATCTTTGTAGGGGTGTTCTGCACTAATTGTGCCAGTATGCACTGTCAGCAGAATAGTGGTGTTATGCTTTTTGTAATCTTAGTCAGGTGCTTTTTGAGCAATGTGCTCTATTGATGTAGATTATGTATTTGATTTTTTGAGCCTCTGAATTATTGTATTCTCTGCAAAGGTGTAGTTTATACATTTAATTCTGAAACTAGCATTTATCAAAATCAAACGTTCATTTGTATATCTGGTACTTACATGTTCAGACATTGCAGCTGCTGGTGTCTAGTGAAACTGAGTGACTGGTGTCAGTTTTTGTTACACAGCACACATGTGATATGATAAATAATTGTGTCACTTGCAAAGTGTTCACCAGAACACTGAATCCATAATGAAGGCTGAAAGAGGTGGCCACCTCTTCTTCCTTGACGCCACTGATATTTACAAAGCACGTATTGGTTCACATAGTTCACTGTCAATCCATCTGAACCAGCCTCTGTGTGAACGTCACTCCAACAAAGTCATATATTCCACCCTGGTACACAGCCAGACCCCTTTATGTCACTTTCCTGCCTTATATCCATATCTCCTTCATTCCAGCAGCAGGTGCTGTCCAGGCATGACATGCTATGTGTTGGCCTACCACCTAAGAAGATCTCCTGTTACCTTTTCCCAAAGAAGGATGACCCAAGCATATACTGCATCCTGTGTGAGTGTGGTCAGTTCTTTACTGGGCACATAGGGTGGACTGTTTAGACTAATGTGCAGTAGCGCTGGTGGTAAAGCAAAGCATCAAAAGCTACAGAATACCAAATCGTGATACTTGGATTGGAACATCAAGGATGTAGTTGAGATTGAGCTCCATCCCAACAATGTGAAGAGGGAGGGTACCTTGTCTGGAGCAGGTAATGAAAACCTCATTCACTCTGAAAAGGAATAGAGGACATTTCCCTGCCAGGGTTTGCAATGTTGAACATTATTGCCTGTTTCAGAGCCATTGTCCAGCTACCACTGAAGATGATTAGTTGTCCTGAATAGCCTGGTCATCTTCCTTTCCCATTCCTGACCTGCACAGCCTCCCTGGCTATATTGTGGTCTTTCTACGTAAGCCAAGATTTCTCTCATTTCCTTTAACCTCTTGGAAACATCTTTCAGTGTCCTGTATTTGTACACATCTTGGTGTTCTGATTCAACCCAGATTTCTCTCATGTCATTTCTTCTCCCTTTCATTGATGGAATCTTTCTGACACCACTTTTCATTTCCCTGTGCATTCCACCTGTGGTCCCAACACTGTAGAGTGCCATTATTTTAGTCGTCTTTCTTGCCCTCCATCTACTTATGCCCAGTTTTCTTTGCAGCTTACTCTTTTTGGACCACTCTGAAGATGGAGGCATTGAGCTCTCCCATTAATCTGGTACCTGTGTACCAGTCAACATGGCATCATATCTCAGAATATTGGAATCTTAAATAATTATACAATTTGATTATTTATTTCTGTTCGTAATTTTCACTACTACAGTTGTCCATGTCATTAAATTAGATAATTTTGCATAAGAAGGATAAAACTAGTTTGGTGTTTTGTGTAAGAAGGTTTGATTAACTTGGTTTTGAAAGAAAGAAAATGCATTACCAAGCACTGAAAAATTCATTTACAGATGCAACATATTAATTAGCTGGATAGGTATATCTAATTTTATGACCTGTTTTCTTGATCATGAAAGTGAATCTGATTGAATTATGGCAGAGTTTAAAGAATTTGTCATTATGACTGTGACAGTAATACAATAGTTATAAAGGTTATCGTTGCTTCATTATGAACTGCGGAACCATATACCAAGTACTTGACTCATTTCCTACAAGGGTGTCGAAATGCTCGTCCGCAGGCCGAAGCTGCATTTATTTAACTGCTTGAGAGCCAGACCATCTAAAAAATTTAATTATGTAATCTCATATGTTTCACCAAATTATTTGTTTCAAGCAGATTACATTATTAGCTGTGCCTGAAATGTAAATAAACAGCTACAGAGATGGTGCTCTTCCTGTTTTCAAAACTATCATTAAGTCTTGTAGGATTGAAGTCTGCCATAGCTTGTAACAAGACTTATACAAGGAGGTCAGTCTTTAGCAAAATTGTTTAATACCTTTCACACAAAGTAAACAAGTTATGTCATCATACACTCTGAACAGTTAAGACTGGGGTTTTAAAATTCTTGGACTGTGATGTAACTTGCAAATGTTATTGGGAGGAGCTGGAACTGATGCTTATCTGAAAATACTTAGTCAAATGGTGTTTCAAATTTTGTGATACCTTTCATTAAAAGAGACTGTGTTTGTCAGACAAGGATATCGTGTAATTAGACATGACAGATTTCATTCTGGAAGATGTTTTCAATGTGGTCGCAAGGACAGCTGCTAATTCGGAGGTAGTGTGCCTCTGGCAAACACTTAAGGGCATTTTCTTCTTGGAATTTGCCTTTAGCTGCAATATTTTAGTACAAATAAATTAACTCGGACATTTTGGTGGCAGTTCCTTGAGGTTGAAGTCAAGTTTGGTTTGGTGAAACTTCCTAGCTGTTGAAGTCAATTGGGTTTGGGCATGATCTTCGTTATACACATCAGTGTCACCAAAACAATCTTGGCACAAGCACAAGTTATATTCATGAGCGGAATGTTTCTCACAAACTGAGTTAGAAAACTATTATTTCTTTTTTGCCTGAAAGCTGTAACTTATTCACCTAAGATGTAAGCACAGTTTTACCTTGCAACCTTGTAACCAACCAATTTTGAAGTGATTCATACGTATTGTTAGACATACAATGAAAGCCAATTTTCATAGCCATTTGCTGTTGGTGATTACAGCAAAATGTCTGTCTGCCCATGTAAAACTGTTTCTTTTCAGAGGGAAAAATGTTGTATAGTACCTTGCCATTACTAGGTCATTTAACTGCAGTGTGAAATCAGCATTGGTTCAGTCCACTTGAGCCATTACAGTCAACTGTAGAAACTACTTGGTTCACAATACATGACAAAGTTAGAGACTTTCAACAAAGTTTTTGATGATAAATAATAAAATGTAAGGCCATAGGCTCTATACAACTCGCATTTTGCTCACACTCTTGATTTACCAAACTAGAGCTGTCACAGTACCACACCTCTTTCGGTGACTATCTGTTGTCACACCTTCCAGTGAAGACTGTAATCCACAGTTTTCTTCTCAATTCTTTAAAAATATCCTCACTCCTGATAGTTCATTCTGTGTACAGATGCTAATTCTGTTATTTCAAAATAATTATTCACTTTACAAATTAAACAAGAGTTGAGAGGTTTCACGAACATCTCTGGACTTAACAGATGGTAGTGAAAATAATCCAAATTATGACACCATTTCACGCATGTTACACTTCACAGCTAGGGTTAGTATGTGGAGAATATATGTGTCTATCTATGCTGATTATTTCAAACTGCTCTGGCAACTTGCATTGCCAGTCAGTACCCATAAGCAAAGGTTACTCATCATTGAAATGACTACACTGCTTGCTTGGTAATGATTCTGCATATTGCACATGTGACTTCCGCACAAATTTTACAGGTTTTGAGTTCAACATATTTGAAAGTCTACTAATTTGGATATTTTCATTATATTAATGTTGATATGATGCTGTATAATAAATAGTACACAAGTAGCATTTTTCCTTCATTTTATCAACAATTACTGTGGACAGGATGATATATATAACTTTGACATGACATGAAGATACATACATGTAGGTGCGCTCTGATATAATTTATTACCTATGGGTCAGATGTCTTTGTGGGCTGAATTAAAGTGTGTAACAGCACATAGTTTGGAAAGCCATGTGCTAGTACACTGATCTCTGAGTCTGCAGCATGAATTTTTGGCATCTGTTTTTTCTGTAAGGTTTGGCACCATTTAATTTAATTGCCTGGAGTCAATGCTATTGAATCATTTTTAAACACATGGCAGTGGTAACTGTGTTTACTGCTTGTCTTAGCATTGAACACTGCAGTAGCTGTTTTGCAGAGATTAACCAACTCCTTCTTATGTGACTGGAAATCCTTATACATAAATGGAAATGAAGGGTAAGAACCAAAATTACATGAATGGGCTTCACCTTGTAGAGTTCAAACCATGCCCCTGAATTTCTGGGTATGGGTTGCCTAATGTCAAGCAGGCCAGTAGTCCTTACCAACTTACAAGACATTCTGTGTTCTTAAAGTTTCCCACACTTTTGAGACGAAATGAGATTGCTTCTGATTACAGATAAATTGATGATTAAGAAATACCATTTTAGTGTATAATTCCATGTCATATTTTCCGTACATTCCATGTTCTGTTTGTTTAGCCACGTGAAAATTTTAATATATTCTCTTACTAACTTCATATTAATACATGACTTGAATACAGTATATTCTTTTATTCTGTGGATGAAGTATTGAAATTACTTGTCGACTGACAGAGTGCATCTACTTCTTGTTTAGTTGTAGAGGTAAGGATGAAGTTCTTGTAATGCATTCCACAAACACGTGGTTGAATGAACACGTAGTTTTAAGCATACCTAACCTTTGTACTAGATGGAAGTGAATGGTCAAGTAGACACCCTGGCTGTCTGCAAAACACATTGAATATAAGGCTGTGTGTTCTCCATATGCAGTCTAGATACTTTGGAGATGAGAAAAGTCCTGCCCATCCTGGAAATTGAAGCACTGCAAGGCCTTTGAGCCAATAACCTATTTTTTGTATAGCTTTCATACCAAGTTTTGCATTACAAGTATTGGTCATAAATGATTAGTATGGATACGGTTTTGTTTACTAACACTCATTTAATTATTAGCTTGCTTCTTAATTATTGTGACATGTCATGTAATTCAAAGCCCAGATAATTAGGTTAGTAAACAGTTCCTTGAAGATTCAAGCGTTCTGGGATATGCTGCCGTGTCGATTGGTAAATATTGACCGACTCTGTGGAAGAGCTTGCTGCCTCTGGTTTTAGAATAGTCTTAGTACTACTTTGGATATTAGGCTTAGATGGGCTGATGATATTACGATTGACGTAAGGGTGTAAAGTGGACTGAGTTGAATTGGTATGAGATCCAAAGTAGGAGGTTTATGAACAAAGTGATGGACGTTCTGAGTCGATGACAAAGGCAGTGAATTTCTTGACCAAGTGACTGCCTGTCAGCTGCCCAATATGACCTTGCATCTTAGTCATCCACTTTTGCCGACAGTAATCTGGCGTTGTGTTTTACGATCCACTTCAGGAATTCCACTTACCGTTTGAAGGACCGTTTACGGAGCTACGAAATGTATGCGGCTTGATGAATGTGTTCATTCAGTAAAACAGTTGTTCTAAGCATACAGATGGAGCGACGACAAATTGCCTTGCGGACTACCGAAGGGAAATGCCATTCGGAGATAGGTCTTCAAGGTAAAATGAAAACGTGTCGCAGTCAGGAGTTGCGACAGTGCCTGTCATCGTGTAACAATGCATAGGATAATTCATTATTAGCTACTAAGGTCTTCCGGGTTATTAGCCACGAGTATAGGGTTAACGGCTTCCGACGTTTCGAAGGAACGTATTCCCTTCACCTTTGGGGTCAAGGAATCCCAGAAAAATTGTTAGTTTATCATTTTGCTTCGTCCTTCATAACAATGCCAACGGATATTTTAGTCTTAACGGACTAGGGCGTCTGGTATTTTGCGATTTAGTTTTGATTCTGAAAGAATATTACGTAAATAATAAATTTGTTTGTATATAGAACCAAAGAACGTGTGGGATAGCATAACTATGAAATAGCAAGTAAGGAAAGAAATTAGGTTAGAATTTTATAAAGTGATGATTGTTCCTACAAATTAGTATGGAATTAAATGTTGAAGAATTGTAAAGGGTTTTTTTTTTTTTGTCGTGGCTCGACAGCCAGGGTGGACCTCGGCCTCCTATGTGATCTTCCTCGATTACATTCGGTAGGACTCCTCTGGTCGAGTGATCAGCCCAACGCAGAGGCCGCTATCTGACGACACTCATAAGAGACAGACATCCATGTCCCCATCGGGATTCGAAACCCAGTGGTCACTGGGATCGGCATCAAGGCATGTGACACATTTGAGCAAACATGTGCCAACTGTAAACATATGTTAAAGTAATCGCGGTCAATAAGCCGAGTCAGTGCGAAACAGTTTGGACACCGTCATATCGAACTAGTGGGTGTCCAGGTCGTTCAGGTTTTGCACATTGGCGCAGCTGCTCATCGTCGAAGGTTTCGTCACTTCCAGTCGCACTGGAATCGTCAGGTCCTATAGAAATGGCGGAAGATAAAATTGCTGACAAAATGGTTTATTCGTCGTCACAGAATGAAAGATGACAGGTTTCCAAAACCCGTTGTTTCTTTAAAAAAAAAAAAAAAAAAATTGGAAAAGGGACTAAAATTTTGGGCAGTGTTTGGTAGGTTCCTGGGAAAGATAGGGG
>Ga0123355_10021416_pt1 | contig 10343 bp, 10 predicted proteins | sample TergutEmb28metaG_3_FD_89872 | JGI IMG/M metagenome (GOLD analysis project Ga0123355, IMG submission 89872) | Embiratermes neotenicus P1 segment gut microbial communities from Petit-Saut dam, French Guiana - Emb289 P1 | ecosystem: Host-associated > Arthropoda: Insects > Digestive system > Gut ... | reverse complement strand
CCCCCTCTAAACGCTCTAAAGCGTTTCTGGTATAGTACGTAAATTTAAATGTCCCGTGAAAAAACTCGGCTCTTCTGCCCAGGCACTAGCGATTTGAATGGAACGGGGAAAGGGTTAAAATATTGAGTTCTTTTATGATGACCCTCTATAATGAAGTGGTTACTTTGATTTCAGAGCGCACATGAAGGAGAAGTTTCTGTCAGACTTACGTAAGGCAAGAGAATTGTATTCTGGTGATGAGTTGGCCAAGGCTCTTCACAACATGAGGAAACGATTGGATGACCCCAATGTTCTGTCTGGAGAAGTGGTACTGAACGTCCTCATCTCATTCAGGGAAATACAAGATTATGATGCTATGGTACAGCTAGTTGATGACCTGAAAACAATTCCCAATAAAAAAAATTACATCAGCACACCAGCTATCAGATATCTGTATGCATTCGCACTGAACAGGTATTTAATTTGTTTTAAATTTTTAATTACCAGTTTCAAGTGATTTTTGTTTTTGCTCATTTAACAGCATCAGTACAAATCACTTGACGGGAGTGAAAACATTTGCCTGAAATTGTATGTAATATACTGGTATATGATCAAGTAAATATTTGAAAGCAGCAGCACTTATCACATTTGGTTTACTGAATTACTTGCTTTATCACATTACAGAAACCAGCACATCTCAGTTATTGTTCTTAAACAAAGTGTGATATGAAAATAATTTTAACCATGGTGACAGTAAATGAGGTGCTGCCTGTTACAAGTTAGTGAATGTCTAAGAATCATCGTCTTCTGTATATGTCACAAATAGACTGAATGCATCAGTAAATAAAATAACAACTGATATAAATTTTATTTTATATCAGATTTTTCAAATGGCAGCCCACTTTGTTGCATTAATATTTTGTTACCTGTGATCATTATGTATAAAGGTAGGGTTAGAGAAACAAGCCACAGAGTGCCTGGTAATAGTGTGTATTAGTTCCAAGATAAAGACTCTTAAATGTTATTGTGGGATTCACTTTTATGCAAGCTTTCAAGTTGTCTTTCAATTAGCGTGACTGTTGAGTCATTCTTTTCCTGGTTTTATGAACTGGAGAAAAGAGTAGCTAAGCCAAGGTTTTGGGATCATTGGTACAGACATTAGATTGCTATACTGTTCGCAACAAAAACATTTTGCACATGTTGTGCGGGATAAAAGTAATTTATTCATATACTTGGTTCTGTACTTACAAATTTATTTTGTGATTATTTTACTGATACAACAGTGGTTAAACATGAATTATAATCATAACTGGCACAACCATTTAACAGTGGAAGCGCAGTGTTGTGAGTTATTTTTTTGACAATGAATTTTATTGTCACTGCTTAAGATACATCCATAGTCTGTCTGTCACCCTTGCATGTCGTCTCCACATCACTAGAGTGCCTTGGTTACACATGATTGTTCTGTTGAATTGATACTTATATCAGCAAACTTTATCATGAGGTATTTTTTGTAAAGTGGCAGCATTAATAAGATTGGTATGTTACTGCTCTGAGTGAATAAGAAACATGTATTAATTTCTGAAATACATCATTCAGGGAAGTGAAGCATTAATGCATCTGTCTGATGTTTGGGAAGTGAGTGGTTGAACTCTTGTTGGGTACATCAACTATTCTGAAGTTCTTTCTTTCTTTTCTTTCCCCCCCCCTCAGTTCCTCCCAGCAAGTGCAGGGATACTACCTTAAGTTAGCCCTTGTTGCCTTCTTTTTGCATTGTTTTCCGTCCATTTACGTACTGTCATCCTATCATTGGGCACTGTGTAGTGTGAGTTACTGCCAGTTCCTTGAATGAACTGTATGTCAATAAATGAAGTTTTGAGGGGGGGGGGGCAAGTTTTTAATGCAGGAGTCATATTTGGTGTCATGTGTTACTTTGTACTTCAAGTAAGGGCAGAAGGATTATCTTTGTTACTGTAGAAAGTTCGTATAATTGCTTTCATTCTGTATACGTTTAGATGAACCTTGACGTGACTGGACATTAAGAAATGAACAAAAAGAGATAACATTTGAAACCAGCACTGCTCAAATGTGGTTGGTTGAAGTGGTGGAGTGTGGATATTTGTTACATGTAGGTGGCAGTAGTATTGATTTGAGGGCATCAACAATTAAAATTCAAGTTACAACAGTTACAAGGTAGAAAGACAGAGTAAAGGAGTATAAACAAAAGAGTTTAGAAGAAAAATGAACATGGACATAACATTATAAAGGGAACACTTGGGAGTATAGAGGAGAGCAGAGAAGGCTAAGTTACAGTAGCATAGGTAACTGCCCCAACCCCCACCACATGATAAGCAGAGTTCTCTTATAATGGTTACTCCCAGATCTGTCAGTTAACTAGAATCCTGCCTCTTGTCAGCTGTACAGAATTCAGTCTGAAATAACCCACAATAGATATTAGTATTCTGCATATCTAGGGCCCCTATGACACACAGGCCTGCCCGCTGTATGGGGTCTATGGGGGCCTTAAGTATGCCACTGCTTATTTATAATATGAATCATCCTGGGGGAATGTTAGTTGATGTTAAGAAGGTGATAATGATGACAGTGATGGTGATCGTGCCTTACGTGTTAATGATACAACATTTGGGCAGTACAGAATGGCTGTGCTTGAATTTGTGGGATTAGTTAAAAATGATGTCAGCTGTAATTCTTTGTTATGCTACAGGCGGAACAAGGAAGGAGATCGGGAGAATGCTCTGCGTGTAATTGAAAAAGCGCTAGAGAAAAAGGAAAACCATGTTCCTGATATGTTATGTCTGTGTGGGCGAATTTACAAGGACAAATTTGTGGAATCGCGGCATACAGATCAAGATAGTCTCAAAAATGCAATCCACTGGTACCGGAAGGGGTTTGAGGTACAGCCCAATGAGTATGCTGGTATTAACTTGGCAACACTGCTTGTTATTGCAGGCAATGAATTTTCAAAATCAGAAGAACTTCAGCATATAGGTGAGTGATATGTATTATACTTCAAATAAAGTGTATTGTTGTGGAGTTGTGCAAGAGAATAGAATATGATACATTATAATCATCTCTTGTGCTTGGTATTCATTACTGACTGTTTTAGTAGTTACCCAATACTCAGCTGCCAAGACCTCATGCCTGTAATATTCCTTGATCTATATGGAAACCTGTATGTGTCCAAGTCAGGAAGATGAAGCGGAAGAAATTCTTTCTCAAGAATTTGGCGCATTGTATGCTTATTTTGTTCTAACTTTCATTGAATTTTGTTTGATTTTTGACAGATAGTTTTAAGTGGCAATATTAGTTCAGTTGAATTAAAACTCATTAATTAATCAGAAACACCAGCTTTACTTCTGAAAGTATTGTATATATTATTGGTACATACAGAGAAGATGGAGAACAAAGTGCGTGATTTTTGAATGCATGAAGTCAGTTTTCATATTCTCTTCTGAGTCGTTTCTTTCCGGTACATATTGAATCATTTTCCTTTTAACCCTTGTGGGCAGAGATTGTTCTTGAAGTGAATGGTACTGTTTTTCGTATTATCTTTATACTGCCATCTAGGTTCATAGTTTGTACCAGACTATGCCAGTAATATCTGGTGCAGATTTAGTGACCTCTTTGAAAACCATACCAGAATGCTTGATTTGATTTATAGTTCTTGTCATCTGAGAATGCTTTGTGGATGTGTTTGGATATTACTTGTAAGGAGTTAAGCTTCAGAGGAAAAGCAGCACTTGCTCTGAATTCACAAAAAGAGTTTTGATCAATGTCATCACATGTTAAAACTTGTCACCTGTTGTAGTTATAGGGATTAAAACTGTCCAAAATTAAATACTTAAGAAATGAACTGTTTCTTGAAATTAAAAACCTTTATTATACATGAAAATTATATTGAGAGGATATTCAAGTGCATTACAGTTCATTTCTGGGAACTAGAGACTTGGAAGGTGTTTAAGGAATACAGGCAGGATGGGTGGGTATTTGCCTGGTGAGGCTGTATAACTTAGTGACTACTGTCTGTGCAAAAACTTTTATCACTTGCATTACACATTACAGAAATCTCCAAGTGTTGTAGCAGCCAATGTATTTGGGACTGTTATTTTTCACTGATATTGCATGCCATAAGACGGTACTAGCCTCATACCCCGTGCCTTCCTTTTGCTTCATCTTTCCCCACTCCTCATCACACAAGTTTCAAGACAGATGAGCTGGACTGTATCCAGTATTCCTTACTTGCAGGTATGGTGCTGAACAATTTAATAGGCAAGAAAGGAAGTTTATCTTCTTTACAGGACTACTGGGATGTTGCTACCTTTTTTGAGATTAGTGTTCTTGCTGATGATCACTCAAAAGCAATACAGGCTGCAGAATGTATGTTCAAACTGAAACCACCTAATTGGTAAGTAGGGACTTTCAGTGTAGATTTGTTTCCATTTCAATATCTTCACTAACCCATCTGTTTCTGCAGGGATGAAGTGGCTGGAGCATGAATCTGACTGATCACCTACATTTCACTGAGGTTATATATGCATGGAGCTTTGGTACTGTTCCCATGTATACTCTTACAGTGTAATGCTTTTGTACAGGGTTAGCTTTACTCTGCTTCTTAATATTTTTCATGTTCTCCATACATTTGACAATTACTGATACAAGTCCAACACAGTAAACTTGTAGTCAGTTTACATTATTATTATTATTATTATTATTATTATTATTATTATTATTATTATTATTATCATTATCATCATCATCATCATCAAATTTTTCACTTCTCAGCTTTGGCTGGGAAATGTTTACCTATCCTGGGATGTAGTAATCAACAGGATTAGGCTCGGTGGTCTTATTTGTAGTTTAAAAAGTTTCTTACAATTGAACATGTGCCAAGAATTACAGATTTTTGAAGTTGTATATATGTATTCGGGTGCAAGTTAAGTCTTGTTAGACTTTGTGATAGTGACTTTGGAATTACTCCCATAGATGATATTAGTATCGGGATCACTTGTGCTGCCTTTTGCTTCCACATAGCACATATTTCATTCACTAGTTCTTGGTACTTGTTTTGTTTGTTGGTTATTGTTTTGGTGAGATTATGTGTATTTGGGACAGCTATGTCTATCAAAAAGTTGTTCTTTGTTTTCTTATTCATGAAAGTTATGTCAGGTCAATTAAAAGGTATTGTTTTATCCGTAAGTATGCTGCGATTCCAGTACAGCTTGAAGTTTTCATTCTCCAGGACATTATTATTATCATAACCATCATCATCGTCATCCTTATTATCACCTTTAGCAGGGTATTTACAATTATATATCTGAAACAAACCATGTTTCTAGGGTATAAAGTGTTGCAGTTGTTCTGTATTTACAGTTTGTGCTACATGTAATGTTATTTTGCCCATGAAATATGTTTTGCACTTTTACATTAGCACTTTCTGTAGTATGTGTGCAGTGCCCAATATGACTGGTTTTTGTAGTTCCTTAATTTCATTTTTTTCTGGTATGTTGCTCAGGTATTGTCTGAGTGATTTTTAAATTGTTCCATTCACCCCTTTTATTACTTTTAGCACTGTTGCATTCACATTCCACATGCACTGAATTTCTGTTATGAGGTCTTTATATTTTAAAATCTTCTCAGCTTCTTTCTTGATAACATTTCTGCCTCCAGGAATTGCAACATCTATTTACATGCATATTCCTTATTTATTATCACGGATTATGATGTCCGGTTTATTGTTAGGAATAGTTCTGTTGGTTTGCACTTGTTCATTCCATAATATGGTAATTGTAGCTTCATGACTTGTTTTGACTGATTTTGGTACATGGTCATACCAGTGTTGTCTGATTTTACCCCTCGTTCCTTAAATTTGTTAAAGTGTAGGTGAGCACACACTGTATCATGTCTCTTTGTGTATTGTTCTTTTGCCAATATTAGGCATGTTGATATGATGTGTTCCACTGTCTCATCATATTGTTTACAGAGTAGTATTATTATTATTATTATCATGATCATCATCATCATCACTATCACCTTTATAAGGTGTATTTACAATTATATACCTGAAACAAACCATGTTTCTAGGGTATATAGTGTTGCAGCTCTACCATATTTACAATTTCCTCTTGCATGTTTTGGCCCTTCTGGGCCACCATCAGGGAGAAATTAACACAGGAGAAAAGCTGTATACAGTACTAGTGTGTATCACCACTATCAAATGCAGTTCCTGCAAATATAAGACAGTGGTAGCAATATGTAATAATTTTTAAGTTCAATCTTCAAGTTTTAATTAGCATTTATAATCTGTATGGATACACTGCTGCTGGCTCTTGTACATGCAGCACCTGCATTTTCTTGTGGTGATACACACTAGTATTTTGTACATCTTTCGTCTTGTGTTAAGTTCTCGCTGATGGTGACCCAGAAGGCCCGAAACATTTAGTAGGAAATACGCGAGTAATAATAACAATGTAAATTGACTACACGTGCATTAATTTAGACATATATTAGTAATTTTACTATGCATGTTTTGCTTGTGGCAGTGTACTGCACTTTGAAAGCTGGTGGCTTGATGGTTAGTGTCATTGACAATTCTGCTGTTTGCATATTCTTAATGTGGGGAGCACTTAACAGTAGAAGGCACACATGTCAACTTTTTCATAAAGTTCTGTTTATTGCATAGTTGACAGTATTGAAACAATTTAATGAAATATCTTATGTTACCCAGATCTGCAATGCACTGCATACTTCCTCAGTAGTTAATTTTTGTATTTACTTTGTGTGAGTTCTTTACGATGCAGTGAATCTGTATATAAGGTGTTAACAGTTTAAACTCTGCATGGAGAAAGTCTATGAAATATCTTGTTATTCTGTGGTCAGTACGAAGTCAGAGTAAGTACAACTGAAATTCAAAAACTGTCAAAAGTTTTTGTGTTTAATGGCCCTCCCCCAAGAAAATCCAGTGCAGAATTTGTTTCTGTGATATTTATGTGTTAGTATTTTTATATGAGTATTGTAATTATGTTCTTCATAAATAAAACCACAGTCTTAGTATCCGTCTGGTTATTGGAACCAGAAGGTAACAATTGTACCCATAATGATGCTTTCAACAATTTTTACAGTCTGTATATATGGGGTTATCAGAAAATGTTGTTAATTTTATAGGTGTTAGAGTTAGGTAGATAATACTGTAATTTTATATTGAATAATCATCTTGGAGTGGAACAACAGATTTAATGTGGTTTCATGTATGCAATGTATGAAAATGTGTATGTAATAGCATAAATGTTCCTGCACTGTTGTGTGTATAGTTGTTTTGTAAGTACATGAATCATATTTATATGTTGCAGAAATTGTCTGTAAATCAGAGACAGTATTAAAGTAATGTTATTTGATGTTAATATGAGCACATTTCATACAGAATGTAATTTCACTGGTTTTTCTTGATTTAGTTTGTAGGAAAGAAACAGTAGCACCTATTAGCTTCATTGTCTCAGCCTCTCTCTCTGCATATGTAACAACAAAAGAATCAAGGATTGTATTTTCTTCGGACTTGCTGTTTGAACATTTTGCTACAATCTGTCAGCATGTACCAATTTTGGTTACAGTTGGACAGTAATAATAAATACTTAACTTTCATTTCTTTATGTGTCTTGCACTGTAACTTGCTAGATTTTATTGGTGTAAAAATTGTTTTGTACTGACAAGTCAAAAGGAGAAATGAAACACTAATTTAATACCATATAGACAAATCTTACTGTCTTTGAGGTAATCGCAAGGGAGCAGATTTGCCTGAATTATGCGGTGCATGCTATTCGTAATTAGTTTGGTGTACGTCTAATTTGACTTTATTGTATTTCATGTGTTGTAGTTAAATGGACATAAATGTCTTTTTCAATGATTTATCAGCTAGTTATTCACTTCACAGGTACCTCAAGTCAACAATAGGTAACATTTCATTGATAGATCGCTTTCGCAAGAAGGAAGAATCAGAAGCATCTCCAGAACAACAAGTCTTTCAGTTTTGGGTAGAATATTTTGTAGAAGCAACAAAGACTGAAGTTGGGGACTGTATACGCTTTCCTGTACGTATGAGGAACTTTTTGTAAAAGGCTGAATTGCTGTTTTTGCTGTTTTAGAAGACGGCACATGATAAGCTTATTTTCATTCATTACTTTTTAGTAATTATATATTCAGTGCATTATAAAACATAACAAATTTATATGCACTTTACGAAATGTAATGGAGCATGTGGTTGTGCAGTTAGTTGAGGCACCGTGCTACAAGCCAGAATGTTGTGGGTTCAATTCCCATTGGTGTCGCTGGAATTTTTCATTGATATAATCCTTCCGGCCACACTGTGTGGCTCTGGGGCACTCAGCCTCTAACAGAAATGAGTACCAGCAATATTTCCTTGGGGGTGAAGGCAGCCATTGCATTTGTCTGAGAGCCTTACCACTTTCAGGTGCAGTTTGTCTTAAAATCTGGGAGCCTCAACCTCCTGGAACTCTCATTGCCTGTCCAGGCCTGTGCCGAGATTGTGTTACTTTATTGTTGTTGTTGTTGTTGTGTGAATGTATGTAAGTTGAGGATCACATATATTTTGTGTTGTTAAATGTATACTGAAATGAAACAATTGGTGAAAGTATGCTACAACCTGATCAAACTGGAAAAATCTTAATACTGTACTGCATTTGGAAGAATCTTTGCCATACATTACTAGGGGCATAAGGTCAAGGAGGATAAGAGGGATGGGGGATGTGGCATGCATGGGGAGAAGAATAATGCATGCAGGGCTCTGGTTGGAAAACCTAAAGCAAAGAGGGTGCTTGAAAGTTGTAGGCATAAGTTGGAGGATAATATTGAAATCAGTCTGAAAGATTAAAATGATAGGCATGAACTGGATTTATCTGCCTGAGGCAAGAAACAAGTAGCAGTCTTGTGACCATGGTAACGAACCTACAGGTCCCATAAAATGCATTAATTTCATGACTGTATGGGGGAACTGTTAGCTCTTGATTAGGACTTAGCGTCTTTGAGTTAATTAGTTTGGAAGTTTCATACGCATTTATGTATTTAACTAAGATCAGTAGTTTTCACAGCAATGAATATGGAGGCTATGGCATTGTGGGAAGTGATGTCACATTGTGTGGTCTGTAGGCACCTGTCGACAGAGCTGTACCGTATCATATCGCATCATGTCCTATAAGACCATAATTTCTGTTTATTTAATCTCTCTGTAATATAATTTATGTTGTAGCTCCAGGCCAAACTCCTTAAGGAGATGGCTGCAGTCTGAACAAAAATGTGATTTTTCAGAAATTTTTCTGAAAGATACATTATAATTCAGGTGATCCATATCATTAGAACTCATGTATCCAAGATTAGTTAAAACAGGCATTGTGACCTGTATGCTAGTGACTGATATTCCACTTCATTTTTTTTCTCAGATGCTGGTTTTAGAACCAACAAAAATCCTCATGCCTAGCTACGTTAATGTGAATCTAGGAGCTGAAGAGAAATCAGTCCAGATTTGGAATTTATGCTTGGACAGTATGAAAGAGAACTGCCGACAAGTTCATGATTGGCTCTTCACAGCCAGCATGATTCGCAGTGTGAGGTAAGGTGATTGTAGTGTAACTACTGCTGCTTGACCCTTTTGTGCTGTAATTATGTGCCTGACATCATATGCATTACATTGGAATTTAAATCAAGGACTTTAATTTATGCATGCATACTGTTACAAAAAAGTATTATTTACATTTTCCATTCAAATTTAAAGAAATAAAATTTAGCAGACTGTTTATGAATTAATTAATGTTAGTAGATGCTGTACACACTGTCCTTCTGTCAGGTGTGACATTGCAGTAAATTTGGTTTGCAGTGATTTTGATATCTTCAGAAAGAAAACTGTCATACTGAGGCAGATTTTGTTTTATTATTATCATAAGGTGTCCTAGTGATTTATATAAGTAAATCCTTCATTTGTTTTGTTTGTGTTTGTTTGGTATGTGTCCTGCTTATGGACCTTTATAGTTTGTGTGTGCTTGTTGTGCTGTTTCTGTTATTGGTCACTTGGCTATACATTCAGCATATTAATAAACAATAATCATGTAATTTATTCCTTTTTGGGTAATTCCCCGACGTCTGAGATTTAATTGCCGACGTTTCGGAACTCACTATCGGTTCCATCTTCATAGGCAGGTGAATGAAGTATTCACCTGCTTCATTCACCTGCCTATGAAGATGGAACCGATAGTGAGTTCCGAAACGTCGGCAATTAAATCTCAGACGCCGGGGAATTACCCAAAAAGGAATAAATTACATTTACAACACGGCGAAAGCTT
>Ga0123355_10021415_pt1 | contig 10343 bp, 5 predicted proteins | sample TergutEmb28metaG_3_FD_89872 | JGI IMG/M metagenome (GOLD analysis project Ga0123355, IMG submission 89872) | Embiratermes neotenicus P1 segment gut microbial communities from Petit-Saut dam, French Guiana - Emb289 P1 | ecosystem: Host-associated > Arthropoda: Insects > Digestive system > Gut ... | reverse complement strand
ATCTTCGGGAAGTGGGAGGGGGTGGAGACTGGATGGAGTTGGCTCAGGATAGGGACAGATGGTGGGCACTTGTGAATACGGTGATGAACCTTCGGGTTCCATAAAGTGCGGGGAATTTCTTGAGTAGTTGCAGAACCAGTTAGCTTCTCAAGAAGGACTCTGCCTCAGGGAGTAAGTAAATAAGTAAGTAAGCTGGGAACTATTAGCTTCTCAAACAGAATGTCGCTCCATGAGGTTGGTTAGCTTGTAGATGGCACACAGACTGCCTGATGACGAGGCTCACTTACACAGAAGACTGTTTCCAGTAAAAGATGCAGTGTTTAAAAGATCCAATAAACAGTTATAACACCGCAAATATGACGAAGTAAATGTAGTTCTGTTTGCTTAGAAACGCCCAATATCGCAGCATGTTTAAAACAATATCCACCTTCGTACCGTGCAGCAGCATCTTGATATTGTCAGAGTTTTATTTCTGCACCAGTTGATGCACTAGTGAGTTGTCTTCTTTTTCTTCGGTGGCGCTACAGCCCGGGGTGGGCCTTGGCCTCCTTTACAATACGCCTCCAAGCTCCTCCTTGCTCTATCCCTCCATTCGTTTATTCCCAGTCCTTTGTCTTCGTCCGGTATTCAGTACGTTCCGAGGCTTATTGTAAGGTTTCGTAACAATTGATTTTTTACGAGGTGAGGTTGTTAGCCTCACGATCAACCCCCAACCTGGAGGACCAGGGTATTCCCTTTCGTCTGGGTCATCACCTTCAACCTGTCCAGCAAGGGTGGCCCTACCAGTAACTAATGCTACCGCTGGCATAGCTCTTAGGATCATTTGGCCACGCAAGCCCTCTCGCCCGGCGTTAGCCTTCGACAAGGTAGAGATACCATGGAGAGGAAGTGAGTTGTCTTAAAAAACAGTATTAAAATTTACATTAAAGTTTACATTAAAACAGCTCCGACATGTTTCGGTGTTTCAGTTACACCATCATCAGGGAGCGCATTATGTGACATTACTTCGCATAACCAGCTACGCATTCCCTAACTCATTCTACTGCCAAACAGTACAACATACAGAAACCAATAAGTACCTAATATATGCAGCCACACCACCACCGTATTAAAACAAACCGATGCATTTTAATGGTCTATTTTAACAACTAACTTTAGTAAGCACAAATTAATGCGCTCCCTGATGATGGTGCAACTGTAACACCGAAACACGTCGGAGATGTTTTAAGGTAAATTTTAATGTAAATGTTAATATTGTTTTTAAGATAACTCACTGGTGCATCGGTTGGTGAATAAGTAAAACTTTGGTGTTTAAAATAAATCGTTACCCAATGTACCAATGTCTGTAACTTTCGTCTCTTCCAGCTTTACTGCACCTTCGGAAATTTCGCTGAACTTTAGGCAAACATCGACTTCAAGGTCATTTATAATAAGATTTGCAATATAAACAAACTCTTCAAACAGCAACGTTCATGGCTGGCTCCAAATGAATCTCCCTTCCACACTCAATATTATTTGGCAGGACAAACAAAGATATATTGTAACAATTTATCACGTCAATAACACAACGTATATTAATCAGCAACTTCTAAAAGTTAAAATCTTGGCAACATGTTTCAGCTGCAACGAGCCATCATCAGGCCAAAAACAGAATATAGTTCTGGTATATTCAGTGACTGTGCACTCTATAGGACCCTATATGAGATCCCATAGAGTGCACAATCACTGAATGTACCATAACTATGTTCCGTTTTTGGCCTGATGACTCGTTGTAGCTGAAACATGTTACCAAGACTTTAACTTTTAGAAGTTGCTGATTAATATGCGTTGTGTTATTGACGTAATAAGTTGTTACAATATTGCAACACAATGGGACGGCTCCTATTTAAAAAAAAAGATATTATATGTAATGTACAATGGGCGAAACAGATGCCAAAGGGAGCAGCTATCCACCTAGACAATAAAGTAACCCTTTAAACCACAGCGGTTACAATATATACCACCCACCGCAACATTCTGTCTAAAGAGTTTGTTTATGTGTTCCGTATGACTCTCACAACAATGAACATAACAACATGCACCGATTTCTACTGCAAATGGAAGCACATAATGTTCTCTGTGAGGTACGAAATAAATCTTGATACACAAAGTAGACTGGTTTAACTCTTTAAATGTTCTTCCCATGTACCTCTTTGTTCCGTTTGTCGCTACATTAAATAAAATCCTTCTAAACAAAATTAATTTTATAAGTGTTCCACTTTTACGTGTACGTAAAGTTACATTTATAAGTTTCTAACTGACCAACCAATTAAATGGATTAATTTATTCAGACATTTTCTGTTCCTCAACTAGTCGAGATTCTCTTCCTTTGCTGCTATCCGAAGTTTCTTTGTCGTTTAGATATAATTTGTCCTCTTTATTGATCTGTTCAACACAAACGTATCAGCTGCATAACATCAAATGACAAACTATCAATAATAAATTAGGAAATGTATAAGCAAAACGGAAATGGTTGTGCATTATTTTAAAAATCTTTCGGAACACTTACCACGGCTTTCTGAAGTAAAGTGTAAAAAGCTCAGGGTACTATTTTGACGGCCTTGGAGTCGACCTTGAAACTTTCCGAATAGAAGCTCTTGTTTCGAGGCAAGCCATCATTGCCTAACCTTTTCCATGTTATGCGTGAAATATCAACTGACCATTATAGATAAATTTTAATATAGAAAGAAGCCATGACAAAAATGTTTCCTGCCATTCTTCGGTGGCCCAAATAAGAACCCCCTGTGATTCTTCAGCAGAAGAAAGTGTTGGCACAGAATTATTGTGGCGCGTTCATTTAAGCACAGGAGACATGAATGTATTAAAATAATATTTGAATTTCAGTTCCAGCCTAAAAAATATCCATTAAAGAACCAGTAATTAAGGTTCTTAATTCCAAAAGAGAACAGATGGACAACGTGCAGGCGGTACATATAGTTAGGAAAGGTTTAACCCTTTAAAGACGAAGCACAGACCGCTCTAGTTAAAGACCCAGTTCGTACCGCGCTGTAAACACTTTTAATCTCGGTTATAAAACCAATCAGTTTATGCTGTAAGTGGCACAAGTCGCTGTTTGCTCTCAGATAAATACAAAACACATAAATACAGTGTGGGCAGAGCGTACAATTATTGAATGTTTAACCTGTTGGTGCATCACGTGACCGGTAGGCTTTAAAAGGTTAAGAATTTTGGTCTAATTAAAAAATTAATTAATTGTACAGTTGTTCATTTAATGATGCTTTCAGAATATGAGGATCTAGAGCGGTCTGTTTTAGGTTAGCTAGGAACTGGTTACTTGGAAATGTTTTGCTAGAAACAGTCATGACCTACTCGACCTGTCCCCAGTCCTTGCCTACAGCAACTGAGCAAACGCAAGAAAATTCTCAGTAAGCATATCTGGAGCTTTTCCGCGATTCGACCCGGGTCCCCTACCTAAGAAAGCCCAGGACATTACCATTGAAGCAGACTGCCCCGTGCGAACACTGAAAGCAAACCCCGTTTTGTCGTGTGTGTCAACAAGGCCAGCAAGGACGAACGGGGTACGGAGTAACAGACAGTGCCATTGAACTGAACACGTTTCGATTACACTCGGATGAATCGTCGTATTTTATAACGGATTGTTCCTCCAACTTATTCATTCCTAACGCCTCAATATAATAAGGGATTGGCCAATGTTTGTAATACTGCCAGGCCCAATAACAGCGCGATTATTTGAACAATAATCACTACAGTTCCGACAAAAAAAAAAAAGCGGGGTTGTTATGACATAACAAACTTAACTTGCACGAACATGCGAAATGTTGCCCAGCCGTCACTGAGACCACGCTTGTGCTTGTGCTGCAATTACAACCGTCTCTGCTTTCCAGCTTTATGTTGCATGTGGGTTAATTCAAGGACAATTTGTTTCACTTAGTTTACGTAAAAATCCCCCCCCCCCTCGCCCCTCCAAAGCGAATGTACAGAAGCATCAAATGATAGGATTATGGGCAAAACGAACAGAAAGACTGACAGGATAACGCTTACAAAATGCGGTCTGCATCCGAAAGGCGCTCCGTTCTAACCTCGGCTTGAACATGAAGTGCCCCGACGTTTGTTCATAGATATCTACTGTTATTGCGGCCTACGACCGCTTCCTTCCACATCCTTGCCAATTCAATGTATGCTTACTTTTATATAGGGTGTGTTTTTTGTTTGCTTGACTTGTAGTCGCCAGCCCGACGTTCTGCCACTGTTGCGTCGCAAGCGGCGTGTCGGGGAGATTTAGCAGTCGATGGGGGGAGTCATACAGACGATCGCGGTGATTACAACATTTAGAAAGCCTAATTCAAACTGACCGGAGCGTCGGGCTGGCGTTTATCGGTCAAGAAGAAAAAAAGAACACTCTATACTATTCGATGTTATAAGGTCTGAGCTGCTATGGGGTCGTTAAACAAGCCATAGGTTCATTCGGCGCAGTGACTAGGGTACAGGCTGGACAGTGCGGGGTTTGAATTCAGATAGGGGCAAAAGATTTTCTCTTCTCCAAAGCGCCCAGACCGACGCTGGAGACTACAGCGTCCTATTCAGTCGGTGCCGGGATTCTATTCCGGAGGTAAAATCACCCGCGGCGCGATGCTAACCCCTTACCGCAAATACGGCGCCGAGGTGGTTAAGAATGATGGAATCTACGTGTATATCTCTGGTTCCCCTGCATGCTTCCATAGCTAGCGGGATAAGGATCCATCCTGACCCCGCTAGGAAGCAGTGAGCCTAACCTGTATGACATATACCCGTTGCTGTGTGTACAGTGTTAGACTCCTGATGATGGACAGAAAACCTGTCCGAAACATGTAGAGTTCTATTCCAAAAATAAATTTGAGAAATTTGTGCATCTACTTGGTTTTATTATAAGAATATATCACGATGCACGGTCACCTGAACGTCAAGTGCAGTGTGGTGCTGTACATGTGCAGACACCTTAGATGTTCGGCAGGATGCCACCGTCCGACTGATTTCAGCGGTCGCAGTAAGGACATTCCAGAGAGAATTCAACCTATGGAGCGTCCCTGTGTGTTCTAGCTTCTGATGGGAATTGCTTTTGTGGTACTGAGCGAGCAGGGGGCCGCAAGCTGTTGTACATCGTTCCTTGCATGTTGTTCTCCACTTTTTGGAGAGCACAGGGTTTATACAATTTCTGGCGCTGGGTTAAAAAATGCATACTTCAATAATTCAGAACATGTAAATTTAATCTCCATTCATGTCAACTGACAAAGAAACTTCTACAAGCAGCTTAGACCAATGCAAGGTTCAGGCGGTTAGTCTAACGCCAGGTGACGCTATGTGGGATTTTTGGTGGTTCAAGTTGAAATAGAACAATTCACTTTCCGAACACTTCGACTTTCACCTATCAATATCTCTTCACCATTCCTCCATAATTAATTCAACTATTTATCACCGACTGGGGCACGGGGTGGCGCAGTTGGTCGAGGCACTGCGCTACAAGTCGGAAGGTCGCGGGTTCGATCCCCGATGGTGTCATTGGAATGTTTCATTTACATAATCCTTCCGGCCACACTATGGCCCTGGGGTCGACTCAACCTCTAACAGAAATGAGTACAATGAATATTTCCTGGGGGGTAAAGGCAGCCGGTGCGTAGGACTGAAAACCTTACCAAATTCATGTGCCGATTGTCTTGAAATCTGGGAGCCTCGACCTACTGGAATCCTCTTGGCCTGTACAGGACTGTAATGGGATTGCTAAAAAAAATTATCACCGACTGAAAATAATTGCAGCAACTGACATCGTCGTCAAATAACAAACACTAACTGTAAATGATGATTTGATTTTTTCAGCCGACACATTCAAGCGATGCCGCCTGAAAGACCCAAACAATAGCAGCTGTTTCAAGGTCGCAATTTCTGATGCGGTACAGAAAATGGGTACCACAGGTGGGTAGCCTTTAATTCCTGTAATGTCTTACTTCAAAGTTTTCTTTCTCTTCTAACTCTCGCCTACGGTTACATTACCCACGAAAAATCAAATAACACACCTATATAAATAGAGAAATACAGCGCAGAATTCCACGTTTTCGTAACCGTGTATTTGCAGTCGGTTACAATCCGGACGTGTGTAGGTTGCACAATTTGTCTCTTCACGAGATTTGGGACCGATGCGAAGATTTCTGGCACCACTGTGAGATTTAAACAAGAAGACGTTAGAAATTCACAGAGCAGGCGCGAGGATTTCCAAATGACGACTGTTAACTGGGCGAGGATACTGTCATGGCTTCGGATTCTTTTTGATAGGATTTTGACACTCATAAGAATAAATTGTTTCAGGTGATCGGCTGTAGGTGAAGCGCTGCAGTGCCCTGTACACTGAGCTTCAATGTAACAATATGTATGTACATACATAAATATGATGTAATATAATCCACAAATATAAACATGCGTAGACACCAATCAGATACTATGCGAACCGCTGTTAGAATAAAATAAATACTTACAAGTAAAGATCACTGATTTATGGGAATTTAACCGTGTAGTTTTGTGGATAGTTACAAATATGAACACACTACTGCTTCAATGACTCTCTCTTATAACACGCAGATGGATACAGCAGTTTAATATGTATGTATGTATATTCCAAACTACACTTCTTCACATTCAGAAGACAATTCTCACATTCATTGCCTTGAGGGTCTCAATTCTCACATACTTACGTATGTTTACAAATCACTCACCAAATACATGTTAAATACTGCCTGAATCAAACGGCACAGCATGCAGGCACGACTGTAATATTGCGCTCCGTTTAACACTTGCCTTCCTCTGACGACTTATGTCGGTGAGGCAATATAATCACAACAGGAGAGATGAAATGATTTAAAAAAAAACCGCAAAAACACAGATTATGACTGCAAAAAAAAGAGAAGAAAAAGAAATGATTCAATAAATTACAACCAGCTGTAGCATAAATCAACAGCTACAACAATAGATTGATACGACGTGTTAGTAGAATGGACAGATGAAGCTCACAGTATGTTGTTGTGAAACACCAAAATGCAGGAAACACCAGAACATCCATTATAGGGATATCTGGACTGTAATAGTGTGCCGGAACGGAACACGAAGAATAAATACAGCAGAACCCGGTTATAACGACATCGGTTTCTAGGACACCTCGCCTATAGTGTCAGATACTTTGCGGTACCAATTAATTCCTCACTGTTAACCATAACATTAAACTCCTCGGTTATAACGACACACAAAGCATTCAGTCCCTTTCATGGCGTTATAACCGAGGTCGACTCTATTTTAAAGAGGGGTGATGATGAAGAAGCCAGTCAGTGCAAGCCTGTATTAATTCCACAAGCCTGCTGTCACAACGACGTGTTTTGTAACACTCAGGTTGACACTGTTTTTCTTAGGAATTCCGTCTCTGAACGTGGAACCTCTGCAGCCCATGGTCGTGAAAGTGGTGAAGATAGATCAGGGAGGAGAAGGTCCAGTGACCGTGAAGCTGCAGTTCACGAATATGATGATATACGGTATCCCTCAGTCCAGCGTCGTAAGTTTCGGGTGAGGTGTGACAAACCTACACTATTTGTGACTAAGTTACTATTAGGTGAAATAACGATACATCTGCATTATCTGTGACAAAACTACTGTTAAGAAAAATGAGTACGAAGTATGTCTAAATTGTCCGTGACACTGAAGGGGGGAAACAAAGGTGACTACATAATTTGTGACTAGCCTAGTATCACAAGGGTGAAGTCGGAAGGTCGTCGGTTCGATTCCCGAAGGTGTCATTGGAATTTTTCATTGACATAATCCTTCCGGCCGCACTATGGTTCTGGTTCTGGGGTTGACTCAGCCTGGGAGGTAAAGAGGTTGGTGTCTAGGGTTGACAATCTTACCACCTTCATGTGCCGATTGTCTTGAAATCTGGGAACCTCAACCTCTTGGGACCCTCTGGGCCTGTCCAGGCCTGTAATGGGATTGTTTTACCTTTAGCCTAGGTTCACCGAAAATGCAAAAGATACACATTATCGGTGACAAGCCTACTTTTAAGCAACACGTTTCACACAATTGCAACCTCTTTGCCGTAATCGCCCTGACGGCGTAGGTAAAGGGTAGAGGTTACACAGCTGCTCATTACACGCGAGTAAAAAGACGTAACTTTGAAATGGGCCTGACAGTGTCGCTTGTGTTTCTGTAACCAGACTGGACAACTATGAAATAAAGGCAGAATCACTGACGCCGGAGTTCAAGATCGATGCAGACTACACCTTAGAAGGACAGCTCCTGCTGTTGCCCATCAGAGGGACGGGCAAATGTACCATCACAATGGGTGAGTCTAAGAATTACTTCCCTGGCATTACGGATCGCGAAAACGACAAGAATCTCTCGGGTCACATGAATACACGCTAGTTCAAAACTTGTTTATGCGCTCGATAAGAACGGCTTCAGCGAACAGTGTACTGAACACTTTGAGTATCAGTCGATACAGTGCTACTACTGCCTTGACTAGGCACCGTGCCAGTGATTTTTGGTGCATGTACACTGGACGTCATGTTGTAATGCCGTTCCAAACAGAAACAGAACGTGTTATATACCTACACTATTGACGTAAGTACAAATTAATAATAATAATAATAATAATAGCTTATGAATGTCGTCATCAAGAAGAAAGACGACGGTGACAGCGACGGCGACGTCAAAACTGAGGGGTTTGTCCTTGCAGTGCCGTCATTTTTCGTGCTATATTACAGAGTCAGCGGTCACGTACTGCGCTATGTTAGACTCACTAATCACGTACTGTACCGTTACAGAGTCACTAGTCACGTATTGTACTGCTACAGCCCCACAAATTACGTACTGCGCGATGTTACTGACTCACTAATCACGCACTGTGCTGTTATAGCCTCACTAATCACGTACTGTGCTGTCACAGTCTCGCTAATCACGTGCTGCGCTATGTTACTGACTCACTAATCACGCACTATGCTGTTACAGCCTCACTAATCACGCACTATGCTGTTACAGCCTCACTAATCACGCATTTTGCTGTTACAGCCTCACTAGTCACGTACTGTACTGTTACAGCCTCACTGATCACGCACTGTGCTGTCACAGACTCACTAATCACATACTGCGCTATGTTACAGGCTCACTAATCAGGCACTGTGCTGTTACAGACTCACCGGTCACGTACTGTGTTGTTACAGCTTCACTAATCACGTACTGCGCTATGTTATAGACTCACTAGTCACCTACTGTGTTGTTATAGGCTCACTAATCACGTAATTTGCTGTTACAGACTCACTAATCACGTACTGTGTTGTTACAGAGTCACTAATCACGTACTGTGCTTTTACAGACTCACTAGTCACGTATTGTGCTGTTACAGCCTCACTAATCACGTACTTTGCTGCTACAGACTCACTAATCACGTACTGTGTTGTTACAGAGTCACTAATCACGTATATCCTGTTACAGACTCACTAGTCACGTACTGTGTTGTTACAGAGTCACTAGTCACGTACTGTGCTGTTACAGAGTCACTAGTCACGCACTGTGTTGTTACAGAGTCACTAGTCACGTACCATCATATCAAGGCAAAGCCCGTGACTCGTAACGGAGAGATCTACTGGGACCTGCAGAAATACGAAATCAACATGCGCGCCAAACATATGTCCTTGTCATTCAGGAATCTGTTCAATGGAGACAAGACCCTTGGTAAGTCATCAGCTATGATCACAAGCATCCTCACTTCGCCTACATAACTGCATGGTGCGAAGTTCACCTCAAAAATCTTACAGTAGCTCAGGTGGTCAGGCAACTCTGCGCCTTTGGAGTTTCGTTGTTGTCAAAAGAACGGTCTTCTGGGGTACGTATCAATTGTCAGATGGGTAACACCATGTTGAAGGAAGCGGCTACGTCCATTGTCACCTACATATCCTGAAAACGGATTCAGCCGCTTCCTTCAAAACCTTGGGTGTCATAACCCAGGAGATCAGAATTTTCTTGGTTTCAACCGTAAGACAATCAAATTCCCTTCTCATATACCGAGGTAGCCATTTTGCTCCAGCTCACAGCCCCTTAAGTTAGCTACACTGTACGTTTTTATCGTTGGTAAACAGGGGTCTGGTGCGCGTTCAGTCGGTGTAGCAAAGGTCTACATGCTGGAAGACCACAGCAAGAAGCCGATCTGTTACCATCAACTTTCGGGGGGGGGGGGGGGGGGGGGAAAAAAGGCCACCATCTTTGTTTTATATTTTTTTTTTTTTTTTTGGCTTTTTTTTTTTTTTTTTTTTTTTTTT
>Ga0123355_10021414_pt1 | contig 10343 bp, 6 predicted proteins | sample TergutEmb28metaG_3_FD_89872 | JGI IMG/M metagenome (GOLD analysis project Ga0123355, IMG submission 89872) | Embiratermes neotenicus P1 segment gut microbial communities from Petit-Saut dam, French Guiana - Emb289 P1 | ecosystem: Host-associated > Arthropoda: Insects > Digestive system > Gut ... | reverse complement strand
TTATTATGTCTTTTCTAAAATACTTCACATAGAATATCTTAAAAACACATAATTTTAATTAAAATTCACTCCTACATGTTTCAGTCATCGTGTGACCATCTTCAGGGAGTCTTTCTTAAAACAAGTTTCCTAAAAGAAGTTGCTAAAATTTATACTTGTTCTTGATGTGGCGGCATGACATGCCGCCACATCAAGAACAAGTATAAATTTTAGCAACTTCTTTTAGGAAACTTGTTTTAAGAAAGACTCCCTGAAGATGGCCACACGATGACTGAAACATGTAGGAGTGAATTTTAATTAAAATTATGTGTTTTTAAGATATTCTATGTGAAATATTTTAGAAGAAACGTAATAAAAGTGCAAGTAGTTGGCTATATTTACATAGTCTTTTAGTCTGTTTTTATACACTACAATATGTTTCGGCTGTGCAGGTCAGCCATCATCAGGTAGACGTCGGATACACAAAAGGAAATATAAAGAAGAGAGGCTTCCCTTAACAGAGTTGTGAATTATAAAAATATTATTCCTTAAACGAAATAACAAGATTAAAAGTAATGTATCAACATGTTGCAGAATTCCTTAAGTACAATCTGTATGGAACTGTAAAATTAATAAAATAAAAAAGGTAAAATATGATAAAAATGTAAGAGATAAAAATATAAGTAATGGAAAAGCCCTCTCACGCCATGTTTTCCAGAGCAATGCTTAACCAGTACGTTTATTGACGCAAATCCTCACGTCTTGGCTTGGGATAACCTTAAAATAGAGCACTCTAGTTTTATTGTTTGTTCTTAATTCCTAATGTTTCCAAGTAAAGGGGAGCGAGCTGGACACGTTCCTCTTTATCCAAAACTGTTAGTGCGGTCCAGAGCTGTCGTAGGCAAGACGAGTAACAATTTGTATATAGACAGCGAAGTATACTGGAAACAGGGTTCGGTGGGAGCTACATACTTGGTGTTTTGTCGGTTGATCCACTCACTACTCATTACTCATCTACCTTTTATCCTTTTATCACATTTTGCCTTGCTTTTATCTGATTTATTTTACGGTTCCATATAGATTATACCTAAGAAATTCTGTAACACGATTGTGTATCAGTTTTAGCCTTATTATTCTGTCTTTGGGATAATGCAGTTAGAATTCATAATTCTCTAAAAAAAAGGCGTCTCTCCCTTTATAATTCTTTCTGTTTATCCTGCATCTGCCTGAAGATGGCTGATCTGGACAGCCGAAACATGTTTTAGTACATAAGAAAAGACTATTTTACTAGATTTGTATGTTGTGTTTGTTCGGATAATTAGCACATTAATTAACATACATTCTGAACGAAGACACGTGCTGGGGATTTCGTAATGCAATTCCAGCATTCCCTTCACACGCCGAGTTAAATCCCAACTGCCATTTGCTGGTATTATTAGGAGCTCACCCTTTTCTCCACATTAGCAGGATAAGGGTTAAACTGGTCTTTAGTACTTGTTCATCTAGGCTTTTGATGCGCAAACTAAAACTCTCCTTACGGGCAGTTATTTGCATTATGAGCATTTTAAGAAGAAACTGAGAACGTACGTGTATAGGAAAGATTATAATCATTTGCGGGAAATACATAAGCTTTTTTCTTACATGAAGCCCTACATCAGCAAACTATTCAACTTGCACAAGACGATACTGTGCCCTGTTTTGTGTCATGAGTTTAAACAGAAGAACTACATTCAGTAATGTAATATTTTGTTTCTTTCAAGCATATCGGTTAGACTTACTTTAAATGAGGAAAAACGATCCAATTTATCAAATATTTTAAACTGTTCCGTTATGGAGATGCATGTTTGTGTCTCTCAGGCGACTGATTTATCAACTCTAATATTTTTTAACTTTTGTTCTTGGTCTAAATCTTTGTCTCCTGCATCACGTTATTTTTATGGCAGTTGTTCCTTCTGAATATCGTTGAATTATTATAGGTCTTATTATAGAAAAAGTTGACGTCCTTATCTTACTGTAATTTGTGTTGAGCCTATTCAGAAGCTCATTCCACGTCTTCGCCGTGTCTCATGACTTTCCGAAGGATTAAAAGATTTAAATGGCCGACGATGGAAAACGAAAATCGTGGAACCAAAATGCAGAGTACTGACTTTGGTAAGAATCTTAGTGATGAACGTGATGCAAAAAGGAGTTTAGTTCCGGGAAATATCAGCGCTACGATACGCTTCCGGCTCCGGTTCGATTGGTTGGTCTGCTGCTAATGCAACTGCTGCCAGGAAGGATGTCGCTTTGCGTTACGCTCCGCAGTTTCAGCTTGGTTTGTCATCACATTATGTTCCATACCATTGCACTACACATATTTATCATCAATGCAAATCACTAACACCGAAGTACAACTGCATTTATATATAAATTAACAATAAATTGCCAAATCCCAAACATGTATCGACTTGATCCAGCGATTATGATATGGCTCTTTTCCGCTCTTCATATAGCCTCGTAAGTTTATATTCAAGGTCAGGGTAAAGTTTTTCCGATGTACGCTGAGTATAAAATCCTGTGGGGATGGAGGTCTAATTCCACTGATTTTTGACCTCGGCACTGGATACTGGCCAGTGATCAGCTTCAATTTCCTGCCAATTTGCCTTCGGAGGAAGCGCTCCTATTACCCACTGAACTGGAGGCTTTTAGAGGATTTTAAAGGTGTTAGATGTCAATTGAAATTACCTAAAATATTCTTTTATTATTGTTGTCAGCATCATCATCATCATCATCATCTCCTTTATGCAGGGCATTTATATTTATATTCCTGAGAAAAACTATGTCCCTAGGGAATACAATGTTGCAGCTATTCTGTTGTTACTATTCATGGTGCTTATATCGTCAGTTTCAGTGTTGAATGTATTGTACTTTTACATTTTATTATTATTATTATTATTATTATTGTATTTATTGTCATCAGCATTCTTATGAATGATAAAAAAGTAAGAAAACTAAGTTTGAAGGCGTGGAATGAGTTGATAGGTATTGAACTTGCATCCCTTTCATAGCAGATGGTAAATATGTTGATGACCTGAGTGACTATAAGATTGTCAAGAAGACATCTCCGTGGAATTAGTTACCATAACAACAGTACCTTGAATTGTTGTACGGACGTTTGTGAAAGGAATTGTATTTTTTTAAACTAATGTAGCTCTGTTCTTTACTGTGGAACATAATAACGTTACATGTGAACACCGTGTGCTATTTACCTATTGTCATTCTAGCAGAGTTCTTTCAATGATAGCACGAATGGACTTGTAAACACTTTGTTCTTTTGCAGGTAAGTACGGATATCTCCCAAACACACTGGGTCTAACGAACTCTTAGACAGAATGCTGTGGGCTGGACGTTACCATGGTCACAGTTTGCATTCTTCAGCCAATATAATGTCGTCGCAGAAGGTAATGTTGGCTGTGTAAATGTTAAATTTTGTGGTTGCAAATCTTTGATCAAGCTGCTCTTTCCTCCCAGGATGAATCTGCAATCTGATTATTGTCGTCTATTCGTATGGGAGAGAGTCGTTTCTGGTATGTCTTCTGTAGAGCAAGAACAAATATTGAAGACAAAACATAGTTTTATTGCTTCTTAGTGCTTTGTCTTTTTCTGGCATCCTTTACGGCCCGTCTGATTATCGACTGTCAGAGTTTTCTTTTGCAGCATGTTCAATTTTACAGCTATCTCTCCACTTTTATGTCTGACACAACAAAAACAGAGGAAGGTAACAGAAGAAAGGAAAAAGACGAATTAGATCATAGAGCTCTACGTGTATAATTGCATGGGAACGGGACCGTTGGTAGTTCACGAACTTGAGTAGTGAAGTATAGCATTAATCCACATGTTTTATTGCCATCTACATCAAGCTGTCTGCAAGTAATCACAGAATTTGGAATTGGTACTCGAGAATTTTACAGAAAGTGCTTATGACCGCGATATGTGACAGCGCACTTCTGACAGCAATTTTTCCATTAACTTCGTAAAGACGAGTTAACACGCAGTTTGCACATAGATTACGTGGAGAGCTGGCGACGACAGAGGACATGCAGCCTCTTATGGAAGATATTTTCTGTGCTGTGTGATAACCGAACATTTTATTATGACAAGAACTATGGTAGAGCCTGTACGGTAGAGTCTGTATGGCACAGTCTGTATGGCACAATCTCTATGGCACAGTCTGTATGGCACAGTCTCTATGGCACTATCTGTATGGCACAGTCTGTATGGCACAGTCTCATGCTCGTGGAGCTCGATGATCGAAATTTCTGCATTACGTAGTCACCCATTTGAATACACTTGTTTTGACCTTCCGTGACTAATTCCGACGAACCGGAATGAGACCAAGAGACCTGCATACGGCTCGCCCCACTTTCCTGCTACTGTGCAGGTCGCTCAGCCATTAAGCAAGGTTGATTGCTTTCTTGATTTATAGTACGAGTCTCTTCTTCAATAGTTTAATGCATTTTATGCGTACAAAAATTGTCTCGATTGTATTAAAAATAACGTCATATGCATTACCCTCTCTGAGGTTATTTTACGTGTTTGCTATTAGTATTTCTTAAGGTCTAGGAGCTCAATGGGCTTTTTACGTTGAAGATAAATTCCAATATTTGTGTTGGTTTTATCGGTCCCAGTTATTCAAGAACTTGGAGATTCAGCTGTGTATGTATAAATTAAGCAATTGAATGCAGAAACGTCGTGCTTGAGGAGCTTGTCAGAAAGTTCCTAATATTTGTTCGGTAATGGAATCCAATGATTTAGTACCGTATTCATGGGAGATCATCGCTGGACGTGAGTTCTGTCAACCCTGTCCACACTAACACCCTTCTCCGGAATTATTTATATTATTATTATTATTATTATTAGTCATAAATTATTAATTAAATTAAATTATCATTTAGTTTTTCAGACGTCATTAACGTATGTAATTATTTATTATTTATTTTTAGTGTTTTATGTGCCTCATCCACCCCTTCACCTTCATTTGATGATAATAATATAGTATTTAGTGAACAATGTGTGCTGAGATTTAATCACTATATATCTATTGTCCATCCTATTGTCACTTATTCTCTTACACTCTTTAATTAGTTTCCCATAACAAAAAAATAACTAACCAACTCTGTGGATATAAAAACCGAAAAATCAACGCCCCTAATGAGAATAGACAACAGACGGTACTTGCCTAGGATCAAGGAACTATACCCTTCTCCAGTTATCCTTTCGGCCTCCTTGTCAGAAGCGCTCCTTCCTGGAAAAGTGTACTTTTCAGAACAAATGGTCAGGTCTTCATGAAATATACTTCATTACAATTTGTCACAATTTCGGATCAGAATTTTTAGAAGCAAAATTTACGTCCGTTTATTTGGATTTGTATACACTTGTCGCTTGTCGCCACACTAACTGATGAGTTACGACTTGTTACCATATGCTCACAAGTTCAGCTATAAGTCCATTCTACTATCTGCCAACACTCCACTCAGGCCGTTTTGCATGACGATAAATAGCGCAGCACACACCGCTATTCCTGTGTGCCGTGGGTCGGCATCCATGTATGTTAGTTTAGTGTACTGCAGTTTATATTAATTTTTTTCTCACAGCCTTTAAACAAGAAGCAGGAAATAACGTCAGCTTGCAGATCCCCATGTCTAACAAACATGTTGTTCGTTTCACGTCGGACGTTTACTTAAAAACGATTTTACGAGCACGTGGTTTATTTATATTGATATTTATTTACTGATAACGAATTAGCTGCCTGTGAAATATTAACGATATGTTATTACTGCCACTATAAACCCACAGTTGTTAAACCTTTAAAATTAAACACAAAATTAAAGTTGTCAAACATTCTACGTGAAACAACAGTACATAATATGTTCTCTGAGATATATTTGATTCCAAACTACCTTCCAGTAGTTGATGTTTGTTACAATTATAGTGGCGGTAGCATATGTGATGAACTTGCAGGTGCTCGCGTGGGTATGATTAGGGCGGAGATTTTATTCAAAATTTTCGTTGTGTGAATTAGGGTCGTACCACAGAGAAGGATATGAACAAGCTGAAGGTTGAGCTGTTTCTGTGCTTCCCATGAAGAAGTATGCGGGAGCAGAGGCATAACCACACTCATCCTTAACATCGGTACTGGATGGAGGCTAGCGATCAGCTTAATGCTTCTGCCGCTTTACCCCTGTGGACAGAGCCCCGATAACCTTTGAATATGAGGATGTTTGGGCTCCATATTCGGCCTAACTGTTTTGTAGAAGGGGGAAGTCTGTTGCCGTTGCGAAGGAGATGAACATATTAAAGTAAGATCTATATTTTTGTAAGGACAGCACACTTCTTGAAGGTGGAAGTAAGTACAACGTCCGAAATGTGTGTTTTTTGTACCTATAGAAATACACGAATGTCTAACGCTATCCGTATCCGTCTAAATTAGAGAAAAGAATTTGCCATTTGGCCATCTCTAACACAGTGCTCTATTTGAATAAAATCGATACCGCTACACGTAATTTAGTCTCAAGAGCAGAGTGATGCAAATAGGTGTTTACATCTTACACCGAAAAATTATTACCTCACATAAATTCAAAACCTGTCAACAGGTTGGACTCCTCTTACTGACCGAAACTTGGATGAATTCCCAGAAATCATCCTATTTAGGAACTGATGGATTAGATTAAAATCTATCCATAACAGTGCTGCAATATGTGTAAATTAACACCAACACACACTTCGCTGCTATTACTGCTCATTCATTCCGGTTGTGTCTTTAAACAGTGGGTCTTCTGAGGTGCGAACAGCAAAAACTAAGCCTTCTGGAAGACATCACGCGAAACAAACAAAACTCTGTGACGTGTATAGCCATGATGCCAGCTGAAATCTGCCCAAAAGTTACAGCCTAATTCCTACCTGCCATCAAAAATACTTCTTTGACCGCTGGCACAGAATTTAGAAATAATTCAGAGGGAGAATTTCTAACTAAGCAAACGAATGGGTGAATGAATGACGGAGTTTGAATACAGCGAAGGAAAATTGTTCCTTTGTCATTTGGCCAGACTTTAAGAAAAAAGTTTTATTTTTAATTGGGAGACAGTTCCTTCTGTTTGAGCATCTTCTTACTTTTGTGCCCTACTCGAACTCTGTACAATATGTGTACTCGTATGTTCTGAACGAAAGGACACTTGTGTATTAATAAAAAAAGTGCGAGCTCCTAAGACTTTGATAGAATTCTACGAACGATCAATACTGGAAACAAACTCGGGTCTCTTTCGAGAACTTTCAAACTTTGAATAAAACCTTGCCGCCTGTTGTCAGTACGCAGTGTCCATTACTTCCTGTACGTGACAAAACACCGTCGTGTTAGTATTGTTATTATTTGCATTTCTCTTGTTTTGTTTGACTTTATATTGCTCTTTGATTTATGTTTTCCTATAGGTTTACATTTTTCAGTTTTGTCTTTGAGTACACTTCGAATGTACAGGATTTATGCAGGACATCAACACCTATTTGTCATATTCATAATTTTTATGTGACTTTTGTGGTTGTGTTGAAATACTCTTAGTAAAATCTTCGCCACATGGGTGAAGATATTTTGCAACATTACTGATTATTGCCAGTTTTAGGTTTGTGTTTTCTGAGTGACTATTTTTAAATAGTCCCGTGTAAGATATCCGTCACTCTAATTACTACGTTCTACATCAATTCCTTCAGCCTGCAATCAAACGGCTCTTTCTGGAAAAACAACTGTAAATTTTAAACTTCTTCTTTAATCGGTTTAATCTGAACTTTGCATTAAAGACTCGCACATTTATTCGCTCACTTATTCATAGAACCAATTTATAAATGTACATAAAATAACAATTAAAGATATGCGTATTAGCTTCAAAACGTTCCGGAATTCGCTGGCAAAATGTACAGGAATTCGCTGGTATAATTTACAGGAATTGCTATTGTTAATAAGGAAATGTACATTGTCATCCTCGTCGCCTTAGAGATGCGGTCAGAAGGAAACAATCCGAAAAACTGAGAACCAACAGTTGGTCTCTCCCTCACTACAATCCTCCAGCACCCCGATTGGTTTTGGTCAAGGATTTATTAGCAAAGAATAATGTGACAACATTGGAGCATCCCCCACACTCCCATGACTTGGCTTCAGCTAATTTTTACCTGTTCCATCGACCGAAATAAAACAGTGAAGGGACGGTACTTTTGTGATGCTACTGACATCATTAAGAATGCGACGGAAGAGCTGAAAATGTTTCACACAGTGGCTTTCAGGAATGTTTCCAAAAACCTTACAGTCGCTGGCAGAAGAGTATAGTTGCGCAACGGGAGTATTTTGATGGACATGTAGCTTAAATTATTTCACTGTTTTATATTTCTCAGAAATGAAGTGGTTCCGAGAATTTTTGAAGCTACCACGTAGTAAAGACTCTATGTTGAACTGTTATTTCAGACGTGACGAGTTGTACTTATTACTTTCGTACAAACGTTTTGTTGGGAGTTAGCATCTTTGAGATCTATGCGTGGGCGTAGGAATATTAGAGGTATCTGTTGATTCGGTGATAAATGTACTAGCTTATTACTCAGAACGTCCCAGTTCGATCCCAACTGTCGCCACGAAACTTAAAAAAAAAACAAAAAGAATGACCAATCTGCCAGCATGATGACAGCGATTCTGAAGACGTGATTAGAACCATCTTCTGGAAAGTAGTGTATCTGAACCACACGTTAAAATGTGGACATTGTGCGACATGGTATTTGTTCAATGAATAAGACGTTATGAAACATCTGAAAAGAATCGTACTGAAATGTGTTTAATGGCATCCGTACTGCCCTTTGATACACAAGTTCACGAAACTGTCCTGTGTCTCCGCTATAAATAAACACTATGCTCTACTGTAGCTGACGCCGGTGGCCGGGCTTTTTAAGGCGTTCGACTCTCACTGAGGACATGGATGTTCGTCCCTTGTGTCAGTCACGTGCTGCGTAGGTAGCGGCGTCTACGATGGGCCGATCACTAGTACAGAGGAGTCCTACAGTGTGAGTGTTTGTGTGTCTAATTGTGTGCGATATAAGAACCTCAAAAACGAGACAGCCTAGGCCCGAGTTGTGTTATAGCGCCCCAGAAAAAAAATGGTCTACTCTAAGACTACAAATTCTGTTATTTGGTAAAGGTGTTACCCCCTCCAACACACACACACACACACACACACACCCACACACACACACATATATATATATATATATATATAATTTTTCAGGCTGACTGCGGGAATAAAACATTAAAAGGCCAAATTAAGAGACCTTAAATTTAAATTCATTTTATAGTATGCTACTCCAGAAATTAAAATTCTGATACAGAATATGCTGTGTGTGCTGTGCAACAACAAATTGTAGTCTAATATTGTTGGAAATGCTGTAGTCTGCACGCGGGTAATCCGTTAATAAATGGACTGTAACAAGAAGGCATTTAAACTCAAATCCCTTATGCTGTGATAAGTTACAGTTTCACTAAGTGAAATAACAACTGTACAAAGAGTTAATATGGAGTATTTTTTGTTGGAGCGATTCGAGAGATTTACGGCATGGGTAGCCTATTGTGTAAACTCGCGTGCTATTGGTGACAGACCTTGCCACAAGTTTCACACGTCTAGCAGAGTCGTTCAAAGCTACGTATACCGCAACTGTGATCTCCCACCGTGGCCAAGGAAAACACCTGCCTTAACCTTCATTCGCACCAATCATACACCCTTTTGTACTTCAGCTTGGCTTCGTCACAGTGTGCGTAATTTGAACTGCTTTCGAAGATATCACGTACTGACTGATGCAACTTTCATCGAATAGATTAGTTCATTAACAGCCGATTAATCTTTACTGTTAATAAGACAGGAAGTGTTGCTGTATTCATCAGTTCCGTTTGATACTGTATTGAGTTTCACTTAATTTAAACACTTTTAGCTGCATTTACATGAAGTCGGATTATTGCAGTAGGATTCCAGAGGATACTGCTGTAAGCGTCGTATTCTGCCAGACGGTTTTTGGAGGGACTAAGGAGAACTACGATTATTGTTACGATAGTCGGTCTTCGGCACGTGTATTTGTATGTACTGTGTCGCTATAATTCTGGATTCAAGACGTTTCGACGTGACGGAGAAGTGCAAATAGCGTGACTGTGATATTGAATCCAAGATCTTAAGTATAAACATTTGTTTATAGTTGAGTAAAGAGAAACCAACTTGATGCCACTTATTTTATTATATATTCAATACTCATTCAATGCTCAACATGTTTCGGCCGTTAATACGGCCATCTTCAGGAGTCTGCGACTAACT
>Ga0123355_10021412_pt1 | contig 10343 bp, 8 predicted proteins | sample TergutEmb28metaG_3_FD_89872 | JGI IMG/M metagenome (GOLD analysis project Ga0123355, IMG submission 89872) | Embiratermes neotenicus P1 segment gut microbial communities from Petit-Saut dam, French Guiana - Emb289 P1 | ecosystem: Host-associated > Arthropoda: Insects > Digestive system > Gut ... | reverse complement strand
GTAGTAATATACTATCGGAAAGGGTCAGCGGCAGGCAACATTCCACCCGGCCTTAAAATAAAACAACTGCGGAACCGTGGAGTGAACCAAACACCCCACGGCGCTCATAGGGATGTACGACCATCGCCTATAAACACAGGATTTTCACCCGCCACCGCAGCAGGCATTAGTGTACAACATTTTGCTACGCGCTTCAATAGAAGCACAATAACACGCCCGGCAGGGCGCGATTATATGATCTGTAACATAACGTAGCCTATGTTGTGATACAAGCTTTAGCGCGGCAAAGCGGTCGTATGATTTTACTGTGATATGTTTCCCATGGGGAAATACCTGGTTTCTAGGGTATGTGCTTAAATTTGTTGTATAAAATTTACAGCGCACAGGCGATGACGATGCCTTACGAAGGCTAGTCTTACCTGTGCGCTTTTGCTTTCCGCCGGCCCTTTACTATTAAAGGCAAGGAGCAAAGCAGCATGATGACGCAACAATTAACACAAAGGATTGACGGGCTAGGCAGAGTACTGCTGCCAAGGGATTTAAGAGAAGGGCTTGACTGGTGCAAAGGCGACCTATTATCGGTCAGCAAAGGAAACAATAAGGTAATCCTGCAGCTGCAGGAAAAATGCCCTGACGCCAAATGTGCCTATTGCGGTAAGCCGGAGCGAGAAGTATGTATCAACGGCAAAGATATCTGCGGTAATTGTCTGGAAAGGATTGCAGAAGCTTTGGAAATCCAAAACCAAGACTAAGTCATTGCAGACTTGACCCGCAACCCCAGTCCTTATAGGTAAAAGGGGGTTGCGGGTCAAGGCCGCAACGGTGAGAAAGGAAATCTCTCACAAATCTTATTTCGAATTATAGTCGTTTCGATTGAAATTGAGCTTCCGACTGCGCTTGAAAATGCCCAACTGCCGGCATTTTCAAGCTTGCTTCAGCTCATTTCAAAACGAAACGACTATAACTCGCTATAAATCCTATTTTATCTGTTATCTTCCGCCATGCACTGCATACCAGCGTTGATATGCCGCATTATGCACTTCCAAGAGTTGTTGGAAACCTACAGCGTCCAACTCAGCCAGGTATGCTCTCCATACGGCATCGTCGGTGATGTCGCGCTGGCCAAGTATGACTTGTTGCTCAAACTGTTCCCACATGGTTTGCACAGGGCCGGCATAACGGCCGATGACATCATTTTCAGCTTCGGTGAAGGACAAGGTAGGAAAGCCGGGGATTAATATACCGGAGTCTACATACAGCCTGTGTGCTTCATATTCCAGCGGATTGTGTGCGCTCAGGTCAAATTCCAGTACACCGTGGACACCGCCAACACCCAAGTAGCCCATATATAAGGGGATTCCTCCCTCATGGTTGAGAGCTTCGTCTGTCCATACCGGCTGGCCGTCAACCATGTTAAAGGAGCGGCCTTCGATACCGCGGCTCATAAGCAATGTGCCGGGCTCACTAAACATGAAATCCATCAGTTTGATAATGGCAACCGGGTCTGCGGCATTGGCTGAAATACCCCATGCCCAGCCGCTTGTGGGAGCGGTATGGTAGATGTTGCGTACTTGCCCGTTTACGTCTGCAGGAGGCAGGAATGGGACGATGTTGATATCCGGGTTATTGGCGCGGATATCTTCGTTGTTGTTCATATTAACGGTCGAGCGGTACCAGTCAAAGGTAATGCCGCCTGTGCCAAGCCCCCAAAGTTCTTGTCTGGCTTGGGCGCCGCGGGTAAAAATTTCGGGGTCTATAATGCCGTCTGCCCACCAGCGGGCCATGGTTGTTAAAGCGTTTCTGTATTCTTCGGTAACACGGCCGTGTATGACTTCGTTGGTGGCCGGGTCTACACACCACTGTGCCCACGAGCCCGGCACGCCAAATAGCGGGTATAAACCAACGACATGGCGGTCACGGTTAAAATACGGGATCGCACCGGGGATTTCGTTAAAGGCATAAAGCACTTGTTCAAATTCTTCAAATGTTGTTGGGATTTGCATGTCCAGCTCGTCCAGCCAATCCTGCCTGATAAACCACATCATGGAAGGGAGCATGGAGGCCGGGGTATCGCCACGGGTTGCGATAAGAGAACCGACGATGAAATTGGTTACGCCGTCAGCGCCTGCCGAGGCAATACGCGCATCCGCATTGTGGGCGAAGTATGCCTGGATGTTGGGTGCATACTGTGCAATCAAATCATCCAAGGGAATAAACCCGCCTTGTGCCGCTACAGATTGAAGCATATGCACTTGGCCGAAAATAATATCAGGCAGCGCGTTTAGGCCGCCGGCCAGCAAAGCATTAAGGGATTCTTGGCCGTCTGCTATATTGGGGTTGGCTACGTTTTCCATATGCATGTTGGTCATGCGGGCAACTTCCTGCCAAATCGGCAGATGCCCTTCGGGGGCACCCAGGCCGCCAAAGGCTTGGAACATGGTGAAGTCGGTTGGGTATTCTGTCACCAAGAAGTTAGTGATACCATCGTAAGGTACAAAACCCGATACCGCGGGAGTGGGGTCAGCTGCAGGTGTGGGTGCCGGTGTAGCCACCGCATCTGGGGTTGGGGCGGGTGTTGCTTCTTCACCGTTTCTGCCGCATGCGGCAAGCATTATCAGTGCGGTGGCAAGTACCGCTAAGATAATACCCGTAGTAATTTTTTTAAACATGTGAATCCTCCTTTTTTATCCTTTAATGGCACCAACCATGATGCCTCTTACAAAAAACCGCTTAATAAATGGGAAAACCATAAGCATTGGGATTACCGACACCACTATGGTGGCATAGATAATCGTCTGCTCGGTTACTTGGAACATACTAACGTCCGCAAGCTCGGACGTAGTAAACTGGGTTTCTACAATGATACGGCGAAGCAAAACTTGCAAAGGAATTAACTGCTGGTCACGCAAGAGCATCATCGCCCAAAACCAAGAGTTCCAACGGCCTACAAAATAGAACAAGGTAATTGTCGCCAATGCCGGAACGGATAAAGGCAGGTAAACACGGGCCAGGATAACAATATCGTTGGCCCCGTCAATCTTGGCCGATTCTTCCATAGAATCCGGGACGTTTTCAAAGAACGTACGCAGTAATATTACGTTAAAGGTACTGATGGTAAAGGTAAAAATTATCCCCCAGCGGCTATCCATAAAACCAAGGCGTTGGAAGTTTAAAAAGTAGGGAATCATCCCCGCGCCAAACCACATGGTTATTAGGATAAACAAAGTAAAAAGTTTGCGGCCCCGCAAGCGCCTGCGGGATAGGGGATACGCGCCAATAACGGTAAATACCATACTTACTAATGTACCCACTACGGCATAAAACACAGTATTCCCATATGCAATCCAAATATTGTTCATGCCAAAAACATACTCATACGAAGCAAGTTCGAATCCCGAAGGCCAAAAGGTTACCCGTCCCATAGCAAGCTGCATAGGGTCGGAAAACGATGCCACAAACACATACCACAGGGGGTATAGGGTAATAAACATGATGATGAGCATGATAAGGATGTTAATATATCCGAATATTTTTTCTCCGCGTGTCAGACCCATGATTTTATCCCCCCTATAAGATGCTGGTTTCGCCAATTTTTTTGGAAATCTTATTGGCTGAAAGCACCAAGATAAACGCAATTACCCCTTCAAACAGCCCCACTGCCGTAGATAACGAGAAATTGGGGTGAGCGGTGGCCATACTGGTACGCCATACATAGGTGCCGATAACATCGGATACGTCGAAAGTGGCCGGTTGCTGCAGCAGGATGCCCATTTCTGTATTGGAGCTGATTAAACCGCCGATAGCCAATATTAACATGATCGAAATCGTGGGCATTATACTGGGCAGCATAATATAGCGGATCTGCTTTAGCCGGCCGGCACCGTCGATTCTGGCGGCTTCAAACAACTCCGCGTCTATACCGCAGATGGCCGAGTAGTAAATAATAGAGCCAAAACCCATCCATGCCCATATCCCTTGGGAGATAAAAATGGTGCGGTAATAAGCGGTGTTAATCATAAAATGTATTGGCTCCACACCAAACCAACCGATAATTGTATTAATTACCCCGGTGGAAGGCGAAAGCATGTTGATAACCAAGCCCGCAATAACCACAGATGAGATAAAGTAGGGTATATACGAGATAGTTTGCGCAATAGTACGGAATTTTTTGCTTCTCAGCTCATTAAACAAGATGGCTAAGATAATGGGAATGGGGAAGCTCCAAAACAAACCGTAGAGGTTTAACAACAAGGTATTGCGGAAAATACGCCAGAAAAACGGCCCTTGGAAAAAATCGGTAAAATTTTGAAGTCCTACCCACGGGCTGTTTTCGAAGCCCCACAAGGGCCTGAAATCCATAAAGGCCACCCGTATCCCGTGGTAGGGTAAGTACATAACCAAAATATAGTAAGCAATAAATGGGGCAAGCAAAAGATACAGCAGCTTGTCTCTTGCTATATCGCTCAGGAAAGGTCTTATACGTTTTTTAAAGCCTTTACTTTTGCGGTTTATCGGGACTTTTGCTTCATAGTTGTTGGTGATATCGGTAGAAAAGGTAGACATGGCGTAAGGCAGAATAGCCGCGCAGGTAAATATACATAGGAAAATAACAGTATAAGCAACAGGGGTAACCGTAATAAAGCGGTCAGCAAAAAGACCGGGTCCTGCAAAAGCCGAGTCGGAATTGGCAAGGAAAACCGTGTCCAAGAAAAAGATGTTTAACACAACAAAACCCAAAAAACCGATAAATCCAAAATATATCGACCGGCGGTTGCCTTTTAAGTAAAGCCAGAAATACATTGCCAGAGCCAATACTGTAATCGTTACCATGGCATAGATAGCCGGTATACGGGCTGCTAAAGTGCTTGTGCTCATAATTTGCTCTATGCCCTCGGCTTGCTGACGCAAACTGTTAATAGATAGCAGTGAAAAGCTTGACCGGTCTGTCCATCCTGTGGCTAAGTCAAAATCGACAGGGATATGGAGCCAGGGCAAGAAAAATATTGTAACCACGATAAGAGCAACTAGCCCAGAGGAAACCATTACAAGATTCCGGCTGCTTTTTACACTCATACGAAACGCCCTTCCCGTGTCTTTTTACGCATACTATCCAATAAAGCGTAATTCATAAAGATTGAATTTTTACGATTTGCACAATTATCATAATTTTTAATGCCTTGTTTTTTACGAATATAGTAAAAAAGCACATGTCGCGCTTTTAAAAATGGCCGAAATACGTTATTATTTCATTATCCTCTTATCGCTAATGTGGGTAAATCCATTGGTTACATATAGGTGATATGCACAATGAGATATTACAAAAAAATGTTGGTTGTACTGTTGTCCATTACTACTGTTTTTGTTTTGTCTATTATGACAATGTTTCTTGTTATTAATACACGGGCCAGCCGTACACATTTTGACGAACAAATACAAGCCTACAGCCGCCAATTAAGCGAGCATACCGATTCGCGGTTGGCCAGCAGTGTTCAGCTTGCCCGTCTTGTGGCTATTTCCGACCATACAATCCGCTATATGACCCATGGGGAGCAACAACAACCGTTGCATTTTAACCGTTTGCAATTATTTAACTATTTTAGGACAGTTAATATCATATCCCCTGTGGTAAAAAACGCCGTTGCCATCTCTACTTTCCGGGATGAGTATGTAATCCGGGTAGACGGCGTAGGGTTTATGACAACGTTTTTAAACCAGTTTAATTTGTCTCAAGCCCAATTGGATGCTTTGATTGACGGTTTCGAGCGTGCATTCCATAGCCAGACTGCCTTTATTACCGTGGACGGGAAAGAAGGCCGGGAGTATATCATTGTGCGGTACGAGCCAATTCCTGTGGCCTTTAACAACCCGATTTATGTTTTTGCTTCTTTTACGGAGAGCCAGTTTTTCTCCGGAGATATACTTCGTGATACCAGCGGGTTTGCCGTATTTTTGCAAGACGAGCTGGTTGCTTGGAGCGGCTATTTTTCTCAAGAAGCAATATTGCAAGCGGACGCGGGTAAATTGTTGCCCCGTGTAACCTCTTATGCCGTACAGTCCACAGTGCCGGGTTTTAGATTTTTATATTTAACGGAAACCCCAGATGTGATTACTTCAACGTTTTGGGGTATTTTATTGCTTGGAATTTGTGCTTTGGCATGTGTCATTTTGTTAATGACACAGCTGGCAAAGCGTATGCACCTGCCCATTAGGGAGCTGCTTAAGATATCAGGCAGTAACTATGCCGGTGACGAATTTGATTATATTAAAAATGCTATGCTTTCCATCCATCAATCCATGGAGAATATGTCCAACGAAATATCCCGTAATGAAGAATGGGCGGAGCGGGTCTTCTTTTTGGATTTGTTAAGCGATAAGCCCGTTAACTCCACTGATGCGGAAAAGTTTATCCCTGAAATTGACAGCTGCTTTGTAACGGTTGTTTTGAAGCAAAATCAATCGGAAGATGATTTTGACTTGCCGCAAAATATGATGTACTTGTTCCAACAAAAAATTGAGCAATATTTAACCCCCATCGCCAGTGCCTACCCCTTTGCCAAGAGTGTGGACATTTCTTTTGATATGCGGGCGCTATTGCTGGCAACCAAAGATATTAACAGCCTGGCGGGGCAACTGGAGGACGCCCTGTTACTCGCCGAATCCGAACATAAATTAAACTTTACCGCCGCAATCGGCACACCGGTAACAAGTCTTACAGAAGTTTCTGCCTCCTACATGAAGGCGCAGAAACGCCTGCGTGACGGGTTTAAGCACGGTGCCAAAGTCATTTGCGTAGATGAACCTATCCCCATGAGGCAAGATGCGGAAAAACCAAAGAAAAAGCTAGACCCGGCGATTAAAGAAAAGATGACCCAGTTTATCAAAGAGAACTATATCAAAGATATCAGCCTGTTAGATTTGGCCGATCATTTGAATTTAACAAAAAACTATGTATCCATGCTGTTTAAAGACGTGGTAGGTAGCAATTTTAAGGATTACTTAAACCATACCAGGTATATAAAAGCCTGTGAGTTATTACAAGAAAACCCGAGCCGTAAGCTAAAAGACGTAGCCGAGCTGGTGGGGTGTAATAAAGATATATTGGCGCGGCTGTTTGTGCGGTACGGCGGAATGCTGCCCAGTAATTATCAGAAGAATGTGGAAAAAGGAGACAAATAACGAACAAAAGCAGGCAGGGTGTAACATTTCCACACCTGCCTGCAAACGAGAGCTTTGTTAGACTTCATCAATATGACATAGCTTCATTATGTTAAGAGCTTCTTTGTTGCTTTGAGGGTTAACGCCGGCGCAGCATTCAGCATTTACTCCGATTGTCACATCCGGCATAGTGTTTTTAATCATAAGTGCATTGGATATCACGCATATATCAGTACAGAGTCCTAAAATCTCAATTTCTGATATTTCAGATGCACGGGATTTCAAAAAATCTATTAAATCGACACTGCCAAAAACTGATTTAGTAAAAGTGTTTTCGGGTAGTTCGTATATTTTGATAGTATTTTTATTATTACGCCAAGCATTTCGTATGCTATCATTGATTTGCCAGCCTTCTGTGTTTTCGATGCAGTGGATAATTGGCAGTTTTTTGCCCTCTGGGGTGTTGAGATAGTCATTTTGATGGGTGTCTTGGGTAAAAAGTATGAGTTCTCCTTCGGAATTTTCAATACGTTTAACGACTGCGTCAACAATAGCGGCAGCTTCAATTGTTCCAAGCGAACCGTCAATAAAGTCCTTTTGCATATCTACAACAATAAGCACCTTCATGATAAACCTCCCGAATTAAAGAATAATGCCAAGCAAGATAAGGAAACCCGGTATAAACGTACTTGCTATGCCATTGATGATTAAGATATGTGGAGTAAACTTATCTACCGCTTTTATCCCCAACATAATAGCAATAAAACTCTGCGCCCACAGCACCGCCCACATAAGCCACATATAAGTCATTTCCCAAGGGCCATTGTTTATAAAGGTGTCTCCTGCGAAAACAAGTGATACCACCGAAGCGAAAAGACCATATAGACCAAAAACTTTCCAGTTATCAGCTTTAACGAAAATATGCGCTCCAATAACAAAATAATTGAGCGCAAAAAGCCACATAGCCGCTGAAAAGCCAAATGTAACATGGTCGGTTGCCATTGCCGTTTGAAAAACAGCATTTATTGCTATAACAATCCCCACCAAAATATTTGCTACACCTTTAGCCTTGTCGTCTACTTTCGTAAGATAGCTACTGCCATTTAAGGTCAGCGCAAAACCGGCAAATAATAAATTGATTCCTAACAAATAAACCCTCCTCTGATTTACATGTGTCTTGACATATGTAGCATAGCATGAGGGTATTATCCAAGTCAAGCTCTAATTTTGAAACAAAAAACCTGCGGCATCCAATGCATGGTAAACCTGTTCAAAGTGTGCTATATCACGGCAAGCTATTGTGTGCAAATGTATTCCCGATTTAAGCTCTGATAATAATTTAATTTCTGATGATTTTACCCTATCAATGAAAATGTTTACATCATCACGACTCTTGATGTTAAGCTGCCCTGTAATTTCGCCATACAGTTCATGCTCGACAATGACATTAACAACAGCTGCACCTAAATCAACTATTGTATACAGCTCGTCCTTAGTATTTTTGGCACTGTGATAGCAAGCAATTTTTCCAACATACTGATTTAATTCTCTAAATTCTGGAATTATATAGCCTCTTGCCGTTGCAATGATTTCATGCCCTTGTGCGCGTAAAAGCGCGATATCCCCGACAATAACTTGCCGGCTTACGTTTAATCTTTTTGCCAATGCAGAAGCACTCACAGGTGCGCTACTTTGGTTAATCGCCTCAAGTATTGTATCTCTGCGCAGTGTTGCGTCCACGACAAGCCTCCTTCATAAACAAATTCGCTATATCTTAATATTAACATTTCCAATAACAATAAACAAAAACAGGCAGGGGCTATTGTTTAGCTCCGGCCTGTTTTACATTTCATTATTACCACAATAAACACCGTATACATTCCTCTGCTAACGGCACAAGGGTAAAAACTACTCTGTTGAAATTACTACTTCGTTAAGCTGCATATATGGCAAGTTGGCAATAATTTCGCCGCCAAGATAGGCATCCACCTGTTTACGCTCGCTGGAGAGGTCTATCAAATGCTTGTTTAGATGCTCGAAAGCATTTGTGGTAAACATACAGTCTTTGATGCGCCCTGCGATTTTACCGTTTTCGATTTTAAAACCAACAGAGATTGTGCCGGAGACAATGCCCGCAAATGGGTTTCCACTCCAAGCGCCCATTGTATCATGGATGATAACACCATAATCTATGGATTTTACCATATCATCAATAGATTTTGTGCCGGGTGTCATATCTATATAATTTGTAGAAGGGCCAAATGCGCCTGCATTGCCTGTGCTGGTTTTGCCCAAGCGGGCGGCATATTTGTTGTCCAGGAAGATGTTTTGGATAACGCCGTTTTCTACTAAAATATTGCGCTGCGTGGGTGTGCCTTCGTCGTCAAACGGGCGCGAGGTATATGTGTTATCCAGTGTCCCGTCATCTATGAGATTAATGCGCGGGTCGATTGTTTGAGTACCCAGCTTATCAACCCAAGGCGATGTTTTGTCAAAGAATGCTTGGCCGCTAAGAGACTCCACCACAGGATTGAGTATGAAAGGAGCCTGATCCGGCGCAAAAATTACAGGGAATGCACCTGCTTTGAAGTCAACAACATTTTTACCGTCCTCAAGCTTTTGGGCAATTTCGGCGATTATGGATTTAAGGTCAAAGTTAGGACTCATGGAGTGGCGGTAGCCCCCAATGTCAAAGCGGTCATCGCCCTGCACAAGAGTGACATTGGCCGCTACTTCCCAAAATGAGGTCTGATAGCTATGGTCAAAGCCCATACTGGTTTGCAGGCCAATCTCTCTTACTTTGTGGGTGAGGCCGGCATGGACGGTTAGGCGTGAGTCCAATTTTTTTAAATCAGTCACAAAGCTGTCCATCATCTCAATCATCTGTTTTGAGCTTAGGCCGGCGCTGTCAAAAAGCGTTAGTGGCTTGACCGGCGCGGCTTTAGCAAAAGGTTGGTTATATTCCGCGCCGTATTTCACCATTTCAGCGGCGTCTTGTATCATTTTGTCCGCGCCGCCCGGGCGGGTTGAGTTAACTATTGCAATTTTGCCGTCTGCAAGCAGACGCAGCCTTTTGTTATGCGAGCCTTTACTCTCGATACGCTCAAATTTGCCGCCTGCATAACTTACTTTGCTGGTCTTTACGCGTTCGCTAAAAAGCTCATAACTGGCGCCGCTTGGGATATTAT
>Ga0123355_10021410_pt1 | contig 10344 bp, 5 predicted proteins | sample TergutEmb28metaG_3_FD_89872 | JGI IMG/M metagenome (GOLD analysis project Ga0123355, IMG submission 89872) | Embiratermes neotenicus P1 segment gut microbial communities from Petit-Saut dam, French Guiana - Emb289 P1 | ecosystem: Host-associated > Arthropoda: Insects > Digestive system > Gut ... | reverse complement strand
CCCCGGGGCCTTTTCCCTCTGGACCGATACCGCGCCCCCCCCCCCCCCCCCTCCCCGATACGTTTCGCCGCCCAACCCGTTGTGACCTACTCATACTAAAGGGTGTTTTGCTACATGCAGCATCGCACATCATTAGGCACTCTTGGGATACAGCAGAACTAACGGCTCAACTTGCCTGCCACGTGCTGTTGGTGCCTTCCATTAGAAGCGAAACGTTACGTCACTTCAAATTTAAGGTATTCCCAATGCACATAGACCAACTCGTCCCGGCGAATGAAAAGGTGCAGTCCACCAAATGGAGTAAAAAGAGAGAGAGAGAGAGAGAGAGAGAGAGAGAGAGAGAGAGAAGAAAAGAAAATAAAAAATATATAGGATGCTGGGCTCGCCCGCATTTGCTGTTATTTTTATACGACAAATTTCGTACGAATGTCACACAAAAAGAGGAAGTTTTCTAAGCACTATTTAGCTAAAGGCAAATACGTTACAATACAGATTGGGTAAATTACACAGTGTGCAATTCTGCAAAATTAAAAATCAATAAAACATTAAATCAATAAAAAAATTACATATAACGTAATTAAACAAATAAACAAGTAGACCCTCAATTAAAACTATGTTTTTTTTTCAGACAATATCTTTTATTTTCCAAAACTTGGTGCATATTTATTTCCGTTTATTCCCAAAACCTTCATAAAGCACAAACTTAAAAGTACAAAGGAAATAAGCACCTTATATACTTTCAATCTTTATACTTGTACATTCTCCCTAGTATCGCTGATCAACAACACATAGAACAACTAAATGTAACGCACTGTTTGCCTTCGTATGTCACCGTCAACAATATAAATAAACGCGCCCCCATGGAAATGAAAAGCATTCTTTTAGTATTGTGGAACTACGTATGACTCTGTCAACAATACGGACGCACTTAGGTCTTCATATAGAGTGCCCGATGTTTTTGTCCCATTTTAATCAAATCTGGATGTCCTCAGCTGATTTTAACAAGAGTTTCCAATGTCAAATGCCACGAAAACCATTGAAGAGGAAGCCGATCTGGTACAAGCGAACAGACGGACGGACATGACGCAGCTACCAGGCGGCTTACGCGACTTCAGCGAATGCGTCAAGTAAGTACGAAAAAAGCGCTACCGCCTAAGGCAACTTGGTCCGTGAAAAAGGGAGTTCAATGTTGCTTCGTTTGGAATACAACAGGACCCCAACTCTGCAGGAAGCATATCTCGGCCTTCTACACCAACTATCAAGATCACATATTAAGATCGAACAACACATGTATCAATAATCTAGCAAGCCGTATAGAACACTGTACAAAAGATTTTTATATAGTGTAAAACACTGATGTCAGTCAAAATTATTTCGATGCTGTATGTATGTGTGTGTGTGTGTATATATATATATATATATATATATAAATTAAGTTGTCTCTGTCCACTCCATAAAAGCAAATAGGGGAAACAGAAGTACAGCTCCACCCATTCTTAACCACGGCACTAGATGGCGAGTGAGCAACTTGACGCCCCCATCGCTTTACCCCGGGAAAGAACCCCGGTAACAATTGACCTGGAGGCTCAGTGGGCCTCACAGCCAGTCTGGGCGATTTTGGAGAAGCTAAAATCTCTTTCCCTCAAGGGGATTCGAGCCCCGAATCGTCTAGCCCGTAGCTAATCGCTATACCGACTACGTTGCCCGCCTCTTGCAGACGTTTCGTAGAAGAAAAGGTAAAGCAGTCCCGTTACAGGCTTGGAGTGGACCAGAGTGTTCCAGGACGTTAAGGCTCCCAGATTTCATGACAACGGCACAGGATGATGGTAAGGTTGTCAGCCTTATGCACCGGCCGCCTTTACCCCCAGGAAATGCTCCTGGTACTCATTTCTGTAAGAGGCTGAGTCGACACCAGGATCATAGTGCGATCAGAAGGATTTTATGTCAATCGAAAATTCCAATGACACCACCTGGGATCGAACCAGCGACCTTCCGATTTGTAGCACAGCACCTTAACCACTGTGCCACCTCGGTTCCCCTGCAGACGTTTCGTACAAAACATAAACACTAACGACAATACGACCATAACCTTTCCATCAGCACATGTCGGAGTAAGAATAATAACGAAGCAGTGCGATAGACCAGTCTGTGGTGGAACAATCTTTGTAATAGTCGATCAATATCTGCAATTAATTAAAATAAGCATAATAAGTGGTTGCAAAAAAAAAGGATAGATGTTTAGGAAATATGTGATCTCGAAAATGGCGTACACCTGTTCGACATTGTAATAAAAGCGAACTACTTCTCTGCCTTTTCCATTCACAAATGTCACCTTGACTGTCCTCAGTTCGTTGTGGATGGATGGGAAAGACGGAGATTTCGCGCTCCAGTAGCTCGACTGCAAGGAAAAATCTATGGTCCGATCAATTACGTAAGATCCCGGATAGGATACTTCTGCCATTTGGTTGTGGCGGTGGACAGGAAGTTTCCCATCCCACCTTCCGGGAATCAAACACCGGTGGGAACGGCTCGTAGAAGATTGGTCCTTGTGGCAAGTCTGCTACTCCTTGTCCCTTTAGGGTAATGTCGTACAGTACATCCGAAAGGACACGACCCACTTTCTGTGCCATTCACGTTATCATTCCAGCAGTCTTGCTTTTATTTGGAAGGTCTCAAGTTTATATCTTGGCCTGAAGACGAGCTGTCTTTTTCTATGGGTTATTTCAGATGACATCTTCGATTCTCTGGTACATAACACAGCACAGATTGGTAATTCCTTGCCGACGTTTCGGGACAACCAATCGGTCTCGTTTTCTAGGCTCAAGAAATCCGTTTCTTTACCCTTGCAGATGGGTCCGATAGGTTTTCTCCAAACGTCGGAAAGTAATTACCACTCTACGCTATGTAATATGCCACAGGGGCGTAGACCTTACCTGTCCTCTTTAGTTCGTGGGTGTCCATAGCCCGTCCAGCAAAATACCCACAGAGTATTTCAAATTAAGTCATGAGACCTTAACTCCACGTCGTTAGGAGTACAGTATTCACGAGTCACGCCATTCCACGCTTTATATCAGGGTCAGATATACCCAATCCGCGACCCGCAAGTTTGTATTATGAGGCCCTACTCCACGTTTGTAGATTCAATATATCACAATAATTACAAAATAATTTAATAATAATAATAATAATAATAATATGTATTAACTGCAACTGGGTTGTCACCCGGTGGCAGTGGTGATTTTACATGTATACAAAATATGAAATTGGTTACTACTAAATTTAAGTCTGGAGGGCTACATGAGAAGCATGTAGTGGCAACTTGGAATCTTGGGAACCATCTCAGCATTTGCTTACAGACATAAAGAAACCAAGAAAAACCTGTGTCGAGGTGGTCGGTCGCAGGATCTTCCGAATACTGACTTCTAGCCAGCAGTCTGGCATCTAAAGTAAAAATTTAGGCAGTTTAGGCAGTTAGGGCACATCACTTATTGTGAATTTTATATGTGGAGCCCGTGAGCCAGCCCACAATAATAGCTGTGGCCCTTTGCCAGGAAAGGTTGGATACCCCTGCTTTAAAGTCTGAACCTCTGACAACGTTCTTAACTAAACAGCCGGTAAGTAAACAAGAATTAGAAATGTACTGCTCGCTGCTTGCTCTGTAACTACACTTCATTCAGTCCCCAAGGGACTTGTTAATCATTCTGATTGCTTCCAACTGTACTTCGTGATAAGATCGATCACACAGTCCGCAAAATGCACATAAAATGCCAGCATCGTGTATAACGATCTTCAGTGCCCTACATGTCGGCATTTTGTAGACGGCCTCTGTTGACAATGTCAAAACGTTGAATGGCATTGTCGGGAAATATCAACGTATCATTCTGCAACAATTACAAGTAAATATACAAACTTTTATCCAATAGCAGCTACTGGGTACGTTGGGTCTCTGAATGCCGGCAACGTTACATTTCTTACTGCAAGAAAGAACATAATTGGGCCATCGCTGTGGTTTAATTTAACGACTTATTGACAGAAACCTTCCTCAGCTGCGTCGAATGAAACACGCTTGTGAATCAGGAGTTGGAATGAAAGAAAAGGAAAACGGCAGTGTACTAAATTTAATGAATTGTCCCAGAAGGGGCCTGGAACCACTCAGGGACATCAAAGTACCCCCGTCAGAATAGACAATTTCTAAGCCTGCTGTCTAAGCCTTTAGTTCCTAAATACGCGACGGCATTGGATGCCAGTCAACAGCAACACACAGAACATACATGTTTCAGAGTCATTAAATAGAGAAACGAATCCTTAATGTTTCACCATATGTCTAACCAAACTTCGGGGTGTGTTCTTAATGCAGCACGTTCAAGACGATAAACACTGAAGCCTACTCTTCAGGGACGCGATAAAAACACGTTCAGAAATTTTCAAGATGCCAAGAGGTGTTCACCGTCTAAGGCCCAGGGGTAACTTCACGTAACACCTCTTTATGTGTTTTGCACGTACGTGAGAACAACCAGCCAATGCTTCCCTATGCAGCATTAACCGACTGGCATTTAACACAGAGAAGGGAAATGTTTACAGCTCGGTACGAGTTCAGGTTAACGTTAGTCCTTACAAAGATGAGTATGGGGCACTGGTGGATGTTCCACATTCATTTTGATCTACATGTTGCTTTTACCAGAAGGACAAACGGTTGAAGTCCGGGAACCCCCTAAAAAGAAATGTTCCTTTGGAAATCAGAGAGCATTGGATAGCAAAGTTCTTTTTTTTTTTTTAGTTAGTCTTTAAAGGGTTAAAGCATGGGATTTCTCCCATTACACACACCAAACTGACGCAATAACAGTACCAATGCTATTAGATCGATACATAACAGGGATTTCGCATACATTCCATCGCCCGTTACCTTTTATTAGCCTTTCGAGTGACACTGTTCTGTCAAGTAGAAGGGAAATTTCTGGCTACGGTTGCGCACTAAGAGAGAAAATGACGCAACAAAGAATTTCGTGCTTTATACGGTTTATCTACCACCGTAAAAGTGCGTATGTATACAGTCAGGATGGTGGCGACAGTGACTAGTGTAGTTTAATACAAATTTGCCAAAGTTACTTAGGAATCTGCTGCTTCCCTCTTCAGAGTAAAGACTACATGTGAAGGCACCAGGTTCCTTCGAAACGGTGGTAATTTTTACCAGACAACACAGCGCCTAAGTTCCAGAAGAAGGTTACTATTTGAAGTACCAGAATGTGGTAGCAGATCCAACTAGAAAACGACCATTTGGAATAAACAGGAACGACGAAGAAGGACTTTATAATGGATCCTAAGCAAATAAACTGTGGGATGAATCTGGCTCGGGCTACCGTGTTCTAGAAGTCAGCATTAGTAACGCAGAAACGTCGGTTCCTTGTTAAAACTTGTGAGAGAGCTAATAACAGTAGTTACATTTGATTGGTGCTCTCCGAGTTTACCTGAATTTACAAAATCATCTAGAATTGTTGCAGCACAAAAAAAAATACAAAATACAGACTCCAGTCTCCTGATACGTACATTACGACTTGTCGGCGGATAAAATTCCCGACGTTTCAAAGAATTGCTGCGCCTTCGTCGTCAAAGTCCAGCAATCAGCAATCTCTGCTTGGAACGCCTAACCCTGAACATGAAGGCACTACGACCCTTCGAAGCGTCGTCAACTATAAAACACCTGAAACGTCGTAATATCCTACAAGAAATAAATCTTCAAACTCTCTTACGTTCATCGCCTTGTTAACAGAATTTTGACATTTTGCTGACCGTGCATCTCAGTATATTTATCTCAGTAATTATCCAACGTGAAGCACAATTTTATTTGTTTTACAATAAGTGTATTTCATGCCTCTACATGTTTCGAGCACATGTGCTTATCATCATGAGGTCAAAATTGCATTACACAACCTCTGTTATCACCACACCTATAGGTGGCCGTCTCGTGCACAGGTTGAGATAGGACAGAAGTCCATCAATGCCTCCTACCGCGAGCTATTTTAGTCCATTTCACATCTACCTACTCAAGAATGGTTTCCAATCAATGGCACACCCATTTCTTACTCATTCTCCAGCGTGTTCTTTCCCTCATTTACACGAGGCAACTGTAATAACATAGGTAGCCTGGATAGTATATTCGGTGTAGCGACTAGGCTACGGGCTGGACAGTCCGGGACTCGAATCCCGGTAAGGGGCAAGAATTTTCTTCCCCAAAACCATCCGGACCGGCTCTAGGACCTACCAAGTCAGTGATCTTGACTGTAGACGAAGCTGCTGAGTCGTGATGTTCACAACTCAACTCCATCTAGCGCTGAGATTAAGAATGAGTGGATCTGTACATCTTCTCCCCCTATACGCCTCCATGGCGCATAAACAGAGACAACTTTACCCATATACAAAAGGACAGAACCCCATGACATTTCACGATCGCCCCGTCTAATATTCCTCCGTCCAACCTACAGCAAAATTAACTGTCGCACTGATACCACACTGTTAAATAGCGCATAGAGCAGCTCAAGTGGGATATGTGTTGCGGTCAGGGCAGCTATGTTTATTGAATTACTCTTAACACATCTGCATGAAGTGTGCGCCTACGGCTAAATCGATAAGGTGGGCGGTTACGATAGGACGACTGTAGTTCGATCTCCGGTAGGGACAGACACCGCTGAGTATGGTACCCAGCCAGCTCCTGCACGCGGTCTACACGCGGGTACAACCCCACTCATCTTCATACAGTTCCGAGACCCAGGAGAATAACGTAGAGGAAAGGGGGAGAAATTCGCCTTTTAAATAAATAAACTATACTGAGACTTGTGGGCCGGGTAGCGCAGTCGGTATAGTGACTAGCTACGGGCTGGACGGTCCGGGGATCGAATCCCGGTGGGGGCGAGATTTTCCGCACCTGTCCAGACCGGCCCTGGGGCCAACCCAGCCTCCCGTACAATGGGTACCGGGTCTTTCACGGGGGTAAAGAGCGGCCGAGGCGTGAAGCTGACCCCTCACCCACTTCTAGTGCCGTGGTCAAGAAAGAGTACAGCTATACCTCTACTGCCCCTATGGGCCGTACTGCATGTACAGATCCTCAGTGTCTGTACAAGCATGCACTTTACCTTTATACTGAGACTTGAGTTTCCCATGGCATATTGTACTTCTGGGATGTGACCCTGGGTAATGTGACAGACAGGTTCAACCGAGACGGTATATGTCTAGGGCTGGACTAAGAGGCAAGCCAAACAGGCAGTTTCCTGGGGCTCTAACCTATCAGGGGCGCCAATATGTCATTGGAATAATCCGCAATATGGTGCAAGTAAACTCAGGTTTCCACACGCGTGCTTGCAATCAGTTTGATGGGGTGCCAAATCATTAGCCTGTGCGCGGAGCCAATAGATCTAGGGCCGGACCTGTTCATATCTACCAAATTAAGGACGTCATAGCACCTAAGACCATAATGTGTATTGCTGGTCAAGCAATATATGGAAATCTTCTGTTTATTGGACCGTGCATCATCTTGATAGTTGAATAAAGAGAGACCAACTTGATTTAACTTGCTTTATTATTTCATTATTTAATGTTCAACATGTTTCGGATGTTAATACATCCATCTTCAGGAGCTTGCGACTTATTTGTTGAGCAATTTCATGGGTTGTATTGCTCTGGTTCGATGTGTGTTGGTGTTACGTTGTGGTTTGGCTGTGGTGGTGTATGCAGGCTGAGGCACTAATGCCTCAGCCTGTATACGGATACCACACCACCAGAGCCAAACCACAAAGTAACACCAACACACATCGAACCAGAGCAATACATCCCATGAAATAACTCAAAAAATAAGTCGCAAGCTCCTGAGGATGGATGTATTAACATCCGAAACATGTTGAGCATTAAATAATGAAATAATAAAGCAAGTGACATCAAGTTCGTCTCTCTTTATTCAACAGAATCTGGAAGTTGATGTACCACTTGCCACTCTCCGAATTCGAAGTTCCGTTTAATGCCATTGCACCTCTCGAGACGTCAAAAACTGCGCCAGAGACATCTAACACAGAGGTATGATTGAAATTCCCTCCTCAAGCACTGGAATTACGAACGGCTGCACAACTCAGACGGTTCACAATGAAAGCAAATAACACAATGGCTGCTATTAACGATTCTACTTGGTGCTTGGAAGGGTCCCCATTCAAATGTGGGTCAAGTGGTAACGTATTACTGCTCATTTTTGGGTCATTTCACAATACCACACGGAATGCCCGGTTTAACCCTCTCATACTCAGTGGTTACTGTATGAACCACCTGCATTCACACTATGAAAGACGCATTCGCCTCCCTAATTTTTAACGGGTTTCACATAGCTTTTTTTTTAAAAAAAAAGCAGCTTTAACGGAATGGCTTTTCTAATGGAGACATGGTGTACTCCACCAAGTAGGAAACAAAATATTAAATAAAAAAAACAATTTCAGGATTCGGGCGGTAAAACTGCTGAGATAATAAGAAGCATGCGCCCTTTCATATCCGTGAAAACCATTTACCCAAAATATTGGGGCGAAGTGGCCCGTAAATGATGCAGTTCAAACCTAAGAATAAATATAACGATAACATAGTGGATCTAGCCTATTGTACAATGGGTACCGGGTCTTTCCCGGGGGTAGAGGCGGCCGGGGCGTGGGGCTGACCCCCTAACTCCCATGTACTGCCGAAGGTCCTAGAAAAGAGTAGAACTATACCTCTACTCACCCTAAGAGCCTGCGTGGCCTATAAATGGGTGAAAACCCACATACATAGTGGGTATTAGTTTTGGTGGCATTCTCTTGAATTTAGTCAGTAACAATAAAATTGGCCCGTCGTCCACAATTGGGGTCACGAACTGAACATGCATAATACATTTTGGGAGTGAAAAATAGAACTACGCAAACCGATAACGAATGCAATGTTTGGTGCAGCAGACACCACAGATGTGCAGCGAATACAGTAGGCGGTAAACAGTAAAGCCATTAAAGTAAATAATTTATTTAAATAAGTACATTAAATAGGACAGGCAACATGGGTTTGAAATTTGAGGTCGGAATTTATTCCCGTCAGTGGCACTGACATGCACCTCCTGACTATGTCCGCAAAATCGTTTCGGCCTTCCATTAAATTACCATTCAACCATACGTAACCATCTAATAAACAACCTATGAACCAAGTCGGTACATGGCGAAAACGTTTTTTCTGACACAGTGGACAGTCATGTGACCACGAAATTAAAAGCCCTGCGTAGGTACAGGCCTTGTGAAAGGTCAGTACTCTGCCCAATGTAGTCCCACCAAATGTTTATAAACAAGATTCATAAACAAGTGAAGATGGCGAATTTGGGCCACAATGGTCCACCGATGTTACGTGAATTATGGGTATTGGTAAAGTGGTGACAGAAAAACAGAACATCCTCCAGAGAAATATATCTAAGCGCGAGTTTGTACACCACAAATCCCACAAGGAATGACCCGTGAGGTGACACCAGAACTCCGCAATCGAAAGGCGGCAACTAATCGTCTGAACTGTGAACCGGCATTGAAACTCCTCAATGGATTAAAAAAAAGTCTAACCCTGAAGACGGACGCATAAAACACACAAAATTATTTAAACTTTTTGCAAGTCGTACCGTGCTCCGACAATTCACGCGGAACTCAAAATACGAACCAAACTTAACAGATTAAAAGACAGAAACTGACACAAAATATACTTAAAGCGCCAGTTTCTACTTCACAGAAAACACAATGCGTCTCCGGTACGAAGACAAACCGACAAATACCGTTTATGAAATGATCGCTGTTTATTCAAATTGTTACAAAATCAACAAATGTTGTGTGGGCGAAATAAAGAGCCTCTTTAATGCTAAAGATGGTGTTACATCCCTCCATCACTGTGCTCTGAAGATGAGATGTGCAAATACAACCACGAATTTTGATGCTTGTGTGACCGTGCATCACTGTTACTATAAGATAAACAGTCAACTAGATGCAACAATAACACATTTAAGTGATAATTACAATCAGCTCAACATGTTTCGGGCGATAATTTCGCCCATCCTCAGGAGCACTAGACTGTGTTTACAGCTGGTGGTATAAAGCACCGGCGATGCTGCCAGCAGGTAGCATCGCCGGTGCATTATACCACAAGCTGTAAACACAGTCTAGTGCTCCTGAGGATGGGAGAAATTATCGGCCGAAGCATGTTGAGCTGATTGTAATTATCAGTAACATTTGTTATTGTTGCATATAGTTGGCTGTTAATATTATTATAACCACGAATATTTTGCACTCGTTCCACAAAATTATTTTAAGGCCTAACAGT
>Ga0123355_10021409_pt1 | contig 10344 bp, 9 predicted proteins | sample TergutEmb28metaG_3_FD_89872 | JGI IMG/M metagenome (GOLD analysis project Ga0123355, IMG submission 89872) | Embiratermes neotenicus P1 segment gut microbial communities from Petit-Saut dam, French Guiana - Emb289 P1 | ecosystem: Host-associated > Arthropoda: Insects > Digestive system > Gut ... | reverse complement strand
TTTTGGGCCGGCTGGAATCAGTTTGAACAAAAATGCCGCGAGCGGTCGGACATGCCGATCCGGGCAGGGCAGGCAAAGCTGACGAAAATACTCATCGAGCAGAGAACCCCGGCGGCTTGTGCTTCGGATTTTTGCCTACCGCCAATGCGATAATACGAATCTGTGGAACACCCGTGCCCCCAGTGCCATGCCGTGGTCGGGGATGGCTCCGCCTTCTGCCCCGCTTGTGGGGCGGCCCAGGTTCGCTTTTCGCTTCGGGAACGCCCGGGCGACCCCATGGTCGGCGTTTCTGTACCCGGACTGACGCCGTCTATCCCTGCCCTGCCGGGAGCACGCTCGCCGCACCTCGCCGGGACCAACTCGCGTGCGCTGGTGCGCGCGGCCATCTATGCAGGCATGATCGCAGCCGCCCTCAGCTTGATTCCTCTCGGCCCGAGTTTCATTCTTGCCCTGCCCTTCGCCGGATTCTTGTCGGTACTCTTCTACCGGCGCTGGGCCCTCGGACCCGAGCTCCCGCTGCGTTCGGGATTCCGGCTGGGAGCTTTGGCGGGGGTATTCGGTTTCGTGGGGTTTCTGGTGCTCACGGCGGTTGGAACTTTGACCTCGCACGGACAAAATGAGCTGCGCGAGGCGCTGCTTGAGAGCGTGCGACAACAACAGGCGCGGGCAACCGATCCCCAGGTACGGCAGATGCTCGATTACCTGACCACTCCATCCGGCCTGGGGCTTATGATCCTGGCTGGTTTCCTGTTCATGGCCGCGGTTTTTATATTGCTCTCCGGCGCCGGCGCTCTACTATCGGCTTCCCTGCTTGAGCGCAAAGGCCCGCCAAACGAATAACTTTGGACCCGGTTCGGCCGCAAAGTCTTGCTCCCAGGCGGCTTCGCCGCGTATGATGCAGCGTTCCCGTTAGCGAGGATTTCCTCGACCAAAATGCCAGCAATCGCACGACCGGCCGCTCGGATGGCGCCTGCCCGCGGGTCGCTTCTCACCATAGAATCTCTGCCGGCGGCGGAAATCGGCAAATTGCTGCAGCTTGCGCGCAAGATGAACCCGCAACGGCCCGCTCCCCTGCTGCGCGGGAAGCGCGTGCTGCTCCTGTTTTACGAAGCCTCGACCCGTACGCGAACTTCCTTTGAAATCGCCGCCAAGTCGCTGGGTGCGATCACGACTGTGGTGGTCGCAAGCGGTTCGAGCATTGAAAAGGGCGAATCCCTTCTCGATACCGGATACACGCTGCGGGCGGTCGGGGCCGACGTCATCGTCGTACGCCATCCGAACGCGGGAGCGCCGCAATTCATGGCCAGGCATCTGGACATTCCCGTCATCAACGCCGGCGACGGCATGCATGAGCATCCCACGCAGGCATTGCTCGACGCCTACACGATTCTGCAGCACAAAAAGAAGCTCAGCGGGCTCCAGGTGGCGATCATCGGCGACGTTTACCACAGCCGGGTCGCCCGTTCGGCGATTCATCTGTTCGGTAAATTCGGGGTGAAGGTTGTGCTCTCGGGTCCCCCGGAGCTCCTCCCGGATGTTGCCACAACCCTCGCTCCCGGAGTGCACATCAGCCGAAGCGCGGAGGACGCCGTACGCGGCGCCGACGTGGTTATGGTCCTACGGATGCAGCGGGAGCGGCTGGCCGGCCTGAAGGTAAACTTGCAGGATTACATTTCGCGGTATCAGATCACCATGGCGCGGCTGCGGCTGGCGAAAAGCGATGCCCTGCTGATGCACCCGGGCCCGATTATTCGCGGCCTGGAATTGGCATGGGAAGTTGCCGATTGTCCGCAGGCGGCGATCGTCGAAGAAGTACGCAATGGTGTACCGGTGAGGATGGCGGTGCTGGCGAGGGCCGTGAGAGGTTGAGTCAGGCGAGCGCCGGTAAGGTAGCTTTGTTTTTCGGCTCCATCACCAAATGGCTGAATGTCTGAATGAAGCAGGCTTCACAATCTCACAGTTTGCTGATTCGTGGCGGGCGAGTGATAGACCCGGCGGCCGGCGTTGACGCGCTCATGGATGTTCTCCTCGGCGATGGCCATGTGGCCGAGGTAGCGGCTCCCAACACAATTCGCGCCGGCGCGGAGGAAAAATTCGACGCCCGAGGGCTGGTCGTTGCCCCCGGGTTTATCGATTTGCACGTGCATTTGCGCGAACCGGGACAGAGCTATAAGGAGACGATCGCGTCGGGCACCTCGGCGGCGGCCGCCGGGGGTTTCACCTCGGTGTGCTCGATGCCGAACACCACCCCGGTGCTCGATTCCCCGGAGTGGGTGACCTGGCTGCGACAGCCGCAGCGCGGAGCGGTGGTAAACGTCTTTCCCGTCGCGGCTGCAACCCAGGCGAGCAAGGGCGCCGTGCTGACCGACTTCCGGGCCCTGCAGCGGGCCGGAGCCGTGGCGGTGACCGACGACGGCAAGCCCATCCTCAGTGAAACCACCATGCGCGAGGCCATGCGCGCATCGGCGGAGATCAATTTTCCCGTCATCCAGCACGCCGAGGACACGCGCATGACGCAAAACTGTTCGATGCACCAGGGACAGACTTCCTTCCGGCTCGGCCTGCGCGGAATGACGGATATGGCGGAAGCGGCGATCGTGGATAGAGACGTCCAGCTGGCGCAGCAGTTCAATGGCGCGCGTCTGCACGTGGCGCACATCTCGACCGCGGAGGCGCTGAAGTCGGTGCGCCGCGGGAAGCGCAACCGCGCCCGGGTGAGCTGCGAAGTAACCCCGCACCATTTTGCCCTGACGGAGGCGGAGGTGCGCGACTATGACACCAACTTCAAGATGAACCCCCCGCTGCGTCCGGCCGCGGACCGCGAAGCGCTGCTGGTGGCTTTGGCTGATGGCACCATCGACAGCATCGCCACCGATCACGCGCCCCATGCGCCGCAGGAAAAGATCATGGAGTTCGAACGCGCGGCGTTTGGAATTACGGGACTCGAAACCGCGCTGGGACTGGCGATTACCGTCCTGCACCTCCAGCAAAAGATCCCGCTGGCGCGCATTGTTCAGCTGTTTACCGCCGGGCCAGCCCGGGTCGTCGATCTGCGGGGCCGCGGAACACTCGCCCGCGGCAGTTATGCTGACGTAACCATTTTCGATCCCAAAAAGCGCTGGACGTTTGACGCGTCGAAATCGCGCTCCAAGTCACACAACACCCCCTTTGACGGCTGGCAGCTCACCGGGAAGGTGGCGGCCACCATCGTTGGCGGAAAAGTGGTGTACCGCGGGGGATAAAGATAAACCAAAACCCCTGAACCACTAATCTCAATCCAGCCAGTCGAAGGAACGAGCGACGGCCTTTTTCCAGTAGCGGTAAAGGTGCTCGCGGTCGGGCTCAGTCATGTTCGGCTGCCAGCGCTTTTCTTCCTTCCAGTTGGCGGACAGTTCGTCGACGTCTTTAAAAAAGCCGGCCGCAAGACCCGCCGCATAGCCGGCGCCGAGCGCCGTGGTTTCGCTTACCCGCGGACAAACCACCGGCATGTCAAGAATGTCCGCCTGGAACTGCATGAGCAGATCGTTCCTCACCATGCCGCCGTCGACGCGAAGGAAGGCAAATTTCATAGCCGCATCGTTCCTCATCGCCTCCATGATCTCGCGGACTTGAAAAGCGGTTGCCTCGAGAGCGGCGCGCGCGAAATGGCCTCGATTGACGTAGCGAGTCAAACCGGCAATCACGCCGCGCGCCGTGTCCTTCCAATAAGGCGCGTAGAGTCCGGAGAAGGCGGGAACAAAGTAGATGCCGCCATTGTCTTGGACACTAGCCGCCAGCTCGGCGATTTCGGCGCTCGACCCAATCAGCCCGAGATTATCGCGAAGCCATTCGACCAGCGCCCCGGCGATGGCAATGCTTCCTTCGAGGGCATAACACGCGGGTTTCGAGCCCAGCTGGTAGGCAACGGTCGAGACCAGGCCGTGTTGTGAGGGCACAATCTTCTCGCCGGTGTTCAACAGCATAAAGCAGCCGGTGCCGTAGGTGTTCTTGGCCTCTCCCGGCTGAAAACAGACCTGACCGACCAGGGCGGCGTGCTGATCGCCGAGATCGCCCGCGATGGGGACGTCGGCGAGCGGGGAAATGGTCGCAGGCCCGTAAACTTCGCTGCTCGAGCGAATCTTCGGCAGAATCTGAATCGGGACCCGGAAGTCGTCGAGAAGGCTCTGGTCCCAGGCGAGGGTTCGAATGTTCATCAGCTGCGTGCGGCTGGCGTTGGTAACGTCGGTCAAGTGAACCCCGCCCTCCGGTCCGCCGGTAAGGTTCCAGATAAGGAAGGTATCGATGGTTCCGGACAGGACTTCGCCGGCTTCGGCTTGCGCGCGAGCATCCGGGACGTTTTCAAGGATCCAGCGTATCTTCAGGGCGCTAAAGTAGGTGGCCAGGGGGAGCCCGGTTTTTTCCCGATAGCGGTCCTGTCCGCCGGCCGATAATTCGGCAACCATGGGGGCGACCCGCGTGTCCTGCCAGACAATCGCGTTGTACAAGGGCTTTCCGGTTTTCCGGTTCCAAAGGATGGTGGTCTCGCGCTGGTTGGTGATCCCGATGGCGGCGAGGTCGCCCGGGCGGAGTCCGCGAGCTTCGATGGCCCGGGCGATGACCGACTGCGTGCGCCGCCAAATCTCTTCGGGATTGTGCTCGACCCAGCCGGGCCGGGGAAAAATCTGCTGATGCTCTTCCTGTGCGGAACTGACGATTCTTCCCGCCCGGTCAAAGACAAGGAACCGCGTGCTGGTGGTTCCCTGGTCGATCGCGCCGATATAGTCCGCCACTCTGTGCTAGGCTGCCTGCCCCTTCACCTCGACGCCCGCCCACTTTTCAAGCAGCAGGAGCGTCGCGGCATAATCCAGGTTTGCGTGGCCGTCTTCAACCGCCATATCGTAGACTTCTTCTACGGTTTCGAGCCCCGGTAACTTAACGCGCGCCTCTCGGGCGGCGTCGAGAGCGAGACGAATATCTTTCGACATCAGCCGCAAGGGAAAATTCGCGGAAAAGTCGCGTTTCAGCACAAACGGCGCTTTGTATTCGACCACGCCCGACTTCACCATGGAAGCATTGATCAGCGGCATCAAACTTTCCGCCGTCACCCCGAGCTTGGCGGCAAGGGTCAGGGCCTCGGCGAAGCCCTGGTAGATCAGGGCGATCTGCAGGTTCATCACCAGCTTTGCAGATTGGCCCTTACCGACCTCTCCCATGCGGAAGATTTTCTTGCCCATGGCAGCGTACAGCGGTTTGAGCTGCTCGATCGCGGGCTCATCGCCGCCGACGATGAACAGAAGGGTGCCGTTCTCGGCGCCGGTCTTCGAGCCGGTCATGGGCGAGTCCACATACTCAACGCCCTTTTGCCGGACGCGTTCGGCAAACTTGCGAGTCGCCGCAGGCGAGATGGTGCTCGAATCGCTAATGATCATCCCTTCCCGGAGCGAGGCATCGACACCATTGGGCCCGAAAAGAACACTCTCGACAGCGGAGGTGTCCGAGACGCAAAGCCACACCACTTCCACTTCCTGCGCCGCTTCTGCCGGGCTCCCCGCCGTACGCGCGCCCTCGACCAGCTTGCCGGACGTGCGATTCCAGACCGTCACTTCGTGACCGGCTTTGACCAGGTTTGTGGCCATTGCCTGGCCCATGATGCCCAACCCTAGAAATGCAACACGCATGAAAGCTCCTGATTTGGAAACAAGACCACGAGAATTAGAAATGACCTGCTGAGCGCGGTCAAGCGAATCCGCGGGTTGGTAGAATGCAGAGGTCAGTAAGTAGTTTTAACAGTTGCTCGTGAGGCGGCGCTCCAGATGCCGACGGCCCCTCGTTGGTTGCGATGCTGAGACAGGCGCTCAAGAGTCCCGCGATGCGCAAGCGCGCCCGGCAGTTCGGGCGGCTGATTCGCCACTCTGCCATAACTCCCCGCAGAGGCGAGTCTCACAAGCCGGTCCTGGTGGCGGACGAAGGCATGGGCATCACATTCATCGGTCATGCCAGTTTTTTTCTGCAGGTGGGCGGAGAGAACATCGTCATCGACCCGAACTTCGCCCGCTGGCTTTTCGTGCTGAAAAGGTTGCGCCAGCCGGGAGTAAGGATTCGCGATCTGCCCCCGATTGATCTGGTTCTGGTGACGCACGCCCACTTTGACCACTTGCACCGCCCCTCGCTGCGTTCGCTTGTGCGGCATACGAAACGCCGGCGCGGCTCCGCCCCCACGATCGTGGTGCCCGAGCATGTTTTCGATCTGGTAGCCGACCTCGGCTTCCGCGACGTGGTCGAACTGAACTGGTGGAACAGCTTCCGGCACCGCGGGGTCACCATTACCCACGTGCCGGCGCGGCACTGGGGAGCCCGGATTCTGCGCGACGCGCACCGCGGATATGGCGGGTATGTGCTGCGCGATGGCAAGTATTCCGTTTATCACGCCGGAGACACCGCGTACTTCCCGGGTTTTCGCGAGATCGGGACGCGCCTGGCGCCGCAGGTGGCATTGCTTCCCATCGGAGCTTACAATCCTCCGCAATTCCGCAATGTCCATGCCAGTCCCGGCGATGCCACCCGCGCCTTCCTGGATCTGAACTCGCGGTGGATGGTCCCCATGCACTACGGCACTTTCCGGCTTTCTCACGAACCGATGGATGAGCCGCTCAAATTGCTGGACGAGGAGGCGCGGAGCGCGGGAATTCGAGACCGAGTGCTGGTCCTACCGGAAGGCATTACAAAAATTTTTTAACCAGACGTTTTGCAATCGCCGGCCTCACGGCGGAACTAATTTAATTTAGAGCCTTCCGCCGGGAACGCCTCTATGTCTCTGGCGGGCACCGGCTCTGCCGCCCCCCCCGCCACCACGCCCGGGGCGGCGAAGACGGCTGCTTAATACGCCAGCAGGATCCTCAAATCGCGCAAATTGTTCCCCGTGGGCCCGGTCACGACGGCGTCACCCAGGGCTGCGAAGAACGGATAAGCGTCGAAGGAGCGGAGGTGTGCCAGGGGGTCGAGCCCGCGTGCTTGGGCTCTTTCAAGCGTGGTTCCGTCCGCCACTCCGCCGGCGGCCTCGCTCTCGCCGTCGATTCCATCCGAGCCCGCACTGAGCACGCAGATATCCTGTCTCCGGATTTTGGTTGCGCAATACAGGGCAAACTGCTGATTGCGGCCGCCGACCCCCGCGCGGGTAACCTTCACGGTCACTTCGCCTCCCGAGAGAAGGCACGCCCGTTCGTTTCTCCGCCCAAGTTCGCGCACCCGCTCCAGCAAGTAGTCCGCCGCCCTGGCGTAATCCCAATCATCACACCGGTTCTCGACCTCGACGGCGAATCCCTGGCGTTCGGCTTCCCTTTTAGCAGCCTGGATCAAAGCCGAGTTCGAAAGGATGGTCGACCACCGCGCCCGGCAAAAGGCCGCATCGTCAGACTTGGGAGTTTCTCGCAGCGCGTGGCGTTCAAAGAGCCCGCGCACGGAGGAGGGAAGCTTTTCGAGCAGGTTGTACTTTCGGGCGACTGCGAAGCAACCGTGCACTGTGCTCGAATCCGGCATGGTCGGACCGGAGGCGAGGGCGTCCGGCAGGTGGTCGGGAACGTCGGACACCAGGATGGAAACCTGTGCGGCAGGATAAGCGATCCGGGCTAAGCGTCCGCCTTTGATGGCGGAAAGATGTTTGCGAAGGATGTTGATTTCGCTGATAGAGGCCCCGGAGTGGACGAGGATGCGGTAGGTTTCAATCAGGTCCGCGAGCGTAATCTCGTCATCCACGGGCTTTTCGACGGCCGCCGAGCCGCCGCCGCTTACCAGATAAATCACCAGCGAGGCTTCGTTCTCCGACTCGAGCGATTTCATGATCGCCTCGGCGCCGCGGATGGAATCGGCATTGGGAAGGGGATGGCCGCCCTGAAAGTAGCGAAAACCGTGTATGGGAAATTCCGCGGCGGCGGAGCTCGAAACGATGCCCTCGAAGCGCTCTCCCGTTTGCTCGTGGAGAGCCGCCAGCATGGAATGCGCGGCCTTACCCAGCGAGACCACGAAGACACGGCCATAGGAATTGAGGTCGTAAACGTCCTCGGAAATGCGCAGAAGCCCCCGATCGCAGCCGACATGCTGCGAGAAAGCGCGTCGAACGCTCGATTCGCGCAGGGCGTGATCAAAGATATGCCGGGCGACGGCTTTCATGGCGTGGTGGCCGCACCGGTTCCCGCCATGGTTGGCCGCACCCAGGCTTCGATCGCCTGCCGCAGCTCCCGCAGTCTTCCCTCAAAGAAGTGATCGGCGCTGTCGATGAGGATGAGCTGCTTCGGTTCGGCAAACGATTCGACCATCTTCTCCAGCCTGGCGCGCGGGCCGTACTGGTCCCGGCTGCCGCTTACGAACAGCTTCGGCTTGGGCGAGGAACGCAGGCATTCGAAGTCATAATCGCGCTCGTCGACGGGAACGACCGGCAAGCCGAGCCCGATGAGCGAGTCGACGCGCCCATCTTCGGCGCCGGCGGCCAGACCGACGGCTGCACCGAATGAGAACCCGGCCAGGACGATCGGCAGGTGAAACTCGCCATCCAGCCAGTTGAGCGCCGTGCGAACATCGTCGATTTCGCCGCGCCCGTGATCGTGCTCGCCCTGGCTCAGCCCGGTGCCTCGAAAATTAAAGCGCAATACCGGAAAACCAAAGCTGTTCAGCGCCTTCATGGCGTGGAAGACGACTTTGTTGTGCAGGGTCCCGCCAAACAGCGGATGCGGATGGCAGACCATGGCGGCGTGGGTGGCGTCCAAGCCGCCCGAATTCAATAACCCTTCGAGCTGGCCGGCCGGGCCGTTCAAGAACAGAGAACGAATGGCTCCCGCTTCAGGTGGCATGGCGAAGAGTATACGGGAGGCGCGAGCGAAGCGAATCAACCCCGGACGGCACGAACGCCGGAAGGAAGGGGCGGCGGGATGCAAGGGCCTTGGGAATGGGGGTCGCTTTGAAATGACACCCCGGGCTTCGGCCACTAACGTTATGGCTCTCCCCCCAGTCTCCCTTCCTGTACCTTCCTGCCCTCGGGTGGTTTATTCTTTCCGAACCATGGATATGGTCGCTCTGACACGGCAACTTGTGGATATCGAATCGATTACCGGGAATGAAGGACCCGTCGGACGGTTCCTCGCCCGGGAGCTCGAGCGCCTCGGCCTCAACGTTCAGCGAATGGTGGTCGAGGGCGATCGCGCCAACCTATATGCCACCCCGCCACTTGAACCGAACCCGGCGATCGTATTTTCGACCCACATGGACACCGTGCCTCCGTTCATTCCCTCTTCTGAAGACGAGCGCTCGATCCATGGCCGGGGCGCCTGTGATGCCAAGGGAATCATCGCCGTGCAAATTGCGGCTGCCGAGCGATTGCGCCGGGAAGGAATCCCGGTGGGCTTGCTTTTTCTGGTAGGCGAAGAACGCGACAGCCTGGGGGCGAAGCATGCCAACCAGCAGGCGAACGCATGCAAGTTTCTGATCAATGGCGAGCCCACCGAGAACCGGGTGGCGATCGCTTCGAAAGGGAGCCTGCGCGTCGAACTCACCTCGAGCGGGAAGGCGGCGCACTCGGCCTACCCGGAGCTCGGCGAATCGGCGATCGACAAGCTGGTCGAAGCGCTCGAGCGCCTGCGGGCGATGAAACTTCCGTCCGATCCCGAGCTCGGGCCATGCACTCTGAACATCGGCATGATTGAAGGCGGGCGCGCCCCGAACGTGATTCCGGATACGGCTCGCGCACTATTGCTCTACCGGTTAGTGGGGCCCGGGCGCGAGCTTTTCGAGCCGATTGTCGCAACCGTGGGGGATTTAGCCAAGGTTGAGTTTACGCTGGATATTCCCTCGGTTCGCCTGCGCACCTTCGAAGGATTGCCCACGATGGTTGCGGCCTTCACCACCGACATCCCTGCCCTCGGGAACTGGGGACAGCCGCTGCTGGTCGGGCCGGGATCGATTCATGTTGCCCACAGCGAACGAGAGTATGTGGAAAAACAGCAGTTGCACGAGGCGGTAGAATTGTACTGCGTCATCGCAAGCAAGCTGCTCGCCCGATAACCAATCAACTTCTGACCCGCCCATCTTCGCATCTTCGGAAACCTCGACGTTATTGCGCCGCTCGCGGAAAGGCACGGACACTTGCAGCCACACAACCCGATCGAGAATGTCGTCCTCATCATTAAAGAAAACCACACTTTCGATAATTACTTCGGTACCTTTCCCGGGGCAAATGGCGCGACCCTGCCGCCGGCCGCGGATCCGCCGGCCGGCGGCGATCCCCGACACGACCACGCCGCGTGGCTCGAACAGGCAAAGGATGCGGTGAAATTGCAGTATTCCGAAAAAGATATTCCCGTCTACTTCTCGCTGGCC
>Ga0123355_10021408_pt1 | contig 10344 bp, 6 predicted proteins | sample TergutEmb28metaG_3_FD_89872 | JGI IMG/M metagenome (GOLD analysis project Ga0123355, IMG submission 89872) | Embiratermes neotenicus P1 segment gut microbial communities from Petit-Saut dam, French Guiana - Emb289 P1 | ecosystem: Host-associated > Arthropoda: Insects > Digestive system > Gut ... | reverse complement strand
TAATAATAATAATAATAATAATCTGGGGGTGCAAGGTGTTTGCATTCTATTTTATGATACCACCCCAGCTATCATGATAATCCAACTTGATATCTCCCACCTAAGAAATACAATGCGACGATTGAGATGCGGAAATATCGGAAAAAATGAATTAAACTGCACGATTACAAAATGACTGCCAGCTAAACAGGTATTGTGCGTGAACACTAACCGAAAATTCAAGTCAGTGTTCCTGAGAAGGCGTTAAATCTGTAGTCGATGCGGATATGCTAAGTCCTGTGTTGGGGATTCCCCTACCATTAACGTTCTCCTTAACATGTCCATTATCAACACTATCATAGATAACAGGATACTCCCTTGTTAGCCACTTAATAAGTACAAATTTTCACCACCTACAAACCAGCTAATATAACCAATTCATACAAACCCAAACAGAAGTTCAGACGATACTTAAAGATATTTATTGCACTGTGTCAATGAAGAAGCATGATTACGCGCTACGCCTTACCACCGTGCAGAAACCAACAACAAATACATCCACACGTCACATTTGCAACACAACTGTGGAACCAATACACGTCTCTATCAGTAATCTGTGGGAAGTTTGACACCTCGATGTAATACTTCGGTATCGTACGTCACGCTCTCTGCCATCTATCGGTAACAGGAATTGGCTACAACGTGAGTTGTGGAGCTGTTCGCGGCAGCAATGCCTCAATCGTTTCAAAGCACAGCTACTATTCAACTGGCAATATTAGTTATCCGCTACAGGTAGCCGTGTCGAGAAAAAGAGAGAAATGTTGTATTTAATGACGCTCTCAATTGCAGTCTTCTATGGCGTCAATGGTATGTGTATTAAACATCCGAGTAGAAAATTGATGCTGTGATACCGACTAGTGAGAAGAATGAGGTGGGTGAAGCATGGTTGCACTATGGGTGAGGGAAGAGGTGTGTGCAGGGTTTTGGTGGCGCAACCTGAGGGAGAGACCACTTGGAAGACCAAGGAATATACGGGAGGATAAGATTAAGATGGATATTCAGGAAGTGGGATGTGAGGGCATGGACTGGATTGATCTGGCTCAGAATAGGGACAGGTGGCGGGCACTTGTGAATGTGGTAATGAACCTTCAGGTTCCATAAAAAGGACAGAGAATTTCTTGACTAGCTGAAAACTGGGCATGGACTGGATTGATCTGGCTCAGAATAGGGACAGGTGGCGGGCACTTGTGAATGTGGTAATGAACCTTCAGGTTCCATAAAAAGGACAGAGAATTTCTTGACTAGCTGAAAACTGATTAGCTCCTCAAGAAGGACTCTGCTCCATGGAGTAATTAAGTAAGTTACTGAAAAGGAGAAACCAAAGTACAGTACATACTCAGACAAAAACCTGTCAAGAGTCTGTAGACTGAATAGTAGACAGTGCCTTAGTCTGTGGATGACTATATATGATTAAGAAACGAATGACTATAAATGTTGTGTTTGTATATACTTTATTTTAGTAGAATCCATCCTATTGTGCTGTGACATATTAATACTGGCATACATAGTACCACAAAACACAACGAACTTTTCAATATCATCAATAAACGATATATGTTTCTCTCCCTAAGGAATGCCACTAAAATACATGATTTAAACCTTAAGTAAATGGGCATGCAGATGTCTTGAAATTTGTGAATTGTCATAAATTCTTACAAACTTCTACAAAGTTGCCATAGCATTGAAGTGTATCAACATTTATTGGTAATTGCACATTTTTCCCGCTGTTCCTAAAATTGTTATAGTTGTATTGCCTGGCTCTTATTTGCTTGAATATTCAGCTGTCTGGTGTATTTTGGGCAAGTGCAAATTCTCTTGAAACCAATAAACATTTTGTTGACTTTGGTGTTTACTTGTTGCATCACATTAACAGCCAAAGTTACTGCAGGTTATACATGTTTAATTACGGTTTTTACTTAGCACTTTTTAAGAGTCGATTTATGTTCACTCCCATTTCTTGTATACATTGTTCTCCATACACCAGGTGAACAACAAACACAAGAAACAGGATTGAATGTAAACCGATAGTTCACTTCATATGTGGCTAGTCTTCTTCTAATGCTTCACCCTGATGATGAACAAACTACAGTTCTTTGAAACATCAGGAATTTCTCACCCAAGAACACAGCATCACATCCCGGAAGTCTTGAATCATCAGCACTACAGTGAAGTAAAGTTCAACCCCAAACTCCCATTAAGGCCTGGAGGGGGAGTAGAGGTATAGCTTTACTCTTTCTTTAACTTAGGTGCTAGATGCAAGGTGGTGTTCAATGCCATGCCCTGAACTCTTTAACCCCGGGAAGAGACCCAATACCCACTGTACAGGAGGCTGGGAAGGCCCCAGCGTTAGTCTGAACTGGTGCAGAAAATCTTGCCCCCACCAGAATTTGATCCCCAGGCAGTCCAGCCAGTAGCAGATCACTATACCAAGTACTATCCCAGCCAACTCAATTCTACAATACTATGCATAACTTATGTTTTGCAAAGCATGTCCTGCAAACTGACTTGCAAATATTTAACCTAAAACATGGTTGTCAAGCCACAAAACAATTACAGAAGTTATAGGACTGACATATCTGTTACAAAATAATTCCAAGTTGGGTTCTGCTTTCTTGCACCCTTATTCTAAGTTTTCTTGTTACCAGTAGGGCATTCAAACCCAGTGCTACACCTCAGTATGTTGAGTGGGATCTCAAAGTTTTGAATGTAGATATGACTAAGGATGGTCATACAATTACAATACATTGCCTTGCCATTGACTCTTAATCATCCGACTGAAATGGACTTTGAACAACGCTGCCAAGGACAGCATTAGAAAGGTAGTTTTGTTGCTCGACAGCTTGCTACATACAAAATGATGAAGCTAACCACACAACTTTATTTTGGTGGTGAAAGCTGCTCCCTGTCATCTCTTTATCATTTCTTCTCTTCCATGTGTCAGCTGTTCCTTAACTGGTCACTCTGTCACACCTAACCCTGGTCCAGCAACACTACTGTACATTCTGCCCCTACCACTGGAGTAAAGCCTCCTCCAGGCTACTTTATATGCTGTGAATCTCATACAAGCTTGCCCAGAATTGAACTCACGGCGAGGAACCAACATACAGCCACCTGAGATGTGGCACTGCCAAAAAGGAATATTATGTGGGAGTATGATGATCCTAATATGTTACACTAGCTGTAGATTGAAATATTTAGTTTTTACAGTAAGAAAGTAGTGAGGCTTAGGTAGGCAAAACATGTGATCATCATGAGTGATTGTGAAATATCAAAAATAATTACAAATTATAACCCAGAAGGAAAAAGAGAAGCATCAAGGGCCCAAAGTAAGATAGACTAATGTTGTGAATAATGATATGAGAAAGGTGGGTGTTAGAAACTGGAGAATAGAAGCTCAACACAGAAACTGAAGTCCACAGAACCCCTTCAGGGTGTGGTACTGCATGATGATGATATCATCATCATCATAATCACGGAGGAGGAGGAGACGAAGACGAGGAAGTAGTAGTAGTAGTAGTAGTAGTAGGGGGTGGGGGTGGTGGTGGTGGTGGTGGTGGTGGTGGTGGTGGTGATGATGATGATGATGATGAGGGCAAGTAACATATGTGGATCCCCATTCTGGTGCCTTGAATTTTCAGATATGTGTGTGTGTGGTGGTGGTGATTGTGAGAAAGTTCTTACACTTTTAAGAAAATTCCCATGTTTCTTGATGAATTTTCATTTATGGACCGATCCCTTATTCTCAGGAACTCCTTTTGGATGGCACCATAAATGCTGTCACCTATACAGCACAAAAATCTACTTCAACTCCTCCACCCTCCACACAAAAGAAGTACAAAAGTCTTAATGACTGGCGGGGAAGAAATATACAAATGCGAATGACCCATGTGGGATCTGAAAGTGGATCATCAAAGCCATGAACAAAACATACTGTAACAGCCACAGTCACAGATATTGAGAAATATATAAATAATGATGGCATGCTCATTACATAAAAGAATAAAATGTCTTTGGCTGAGAAGTACCAATATGCTTGTTCCCTGCTGATGTCATTCTATTTCACTAACCTTCTCAGTACATGTAACAACTAGTAAAATACGGTACACAACATCAGCTATAAATATTGCATTACATTATATAACAGTGACACATAACATTATTGCTGATGCTGTATCAAACTGTGATGTCACACCCTAAAAAACCCTTCAAAATCACGGCTCCAAGATCATGAGACCTTACACACAATACTGGTCAAAAACAGACTAATTATTCAGTGTGGGTATGACGATGCTTCTTCAAGTACGAGATTGAATTAAAACCTTTGCCACAAATTGTGCATAAGTATCGTTTTTCCTTATTATGAGTCAATGAATGTGTTTTCAAGTTACTAGACTGAATAAACCTTTTACCACACACAGTACATACATATGGCTTCTCTCCACTGTGAGTCAATATATGAGTTTTTAAGTTATTAGACTGCACAAAACCTTTACCACATACATTACACACATGACGCTTCTCACCAGTATGAGTAAATGAATGCATCTTCATAGCAGGAAACTGCTTAAAACCTTTGTTACAAATTTTACATACAAATGCTTTCTCGCCAGTGTGTGTAACCAGATGTTGTTTCAGGTGTGAGGGTCTCCTAAAAAGCTTTCCACAGATATCACACACATGTGGTTTCTCCCCAGTGTGTGTAAGAATATGATAAGTTAAGTTGCCAGAATTACTAAAACCTCTGCCACATGTTGAACACACATGAGGCTTCTCTCCTGTATGTGTCATTGTATGTGCATTTAAATTCCCAGACGTACTGAAACCCTTACCACACACACAACATAAATATGGCCTTACACCTGAATGTTTCAGTTTGTGGGTATTTAAGTTGCCTGTATCACTGAATCCTTTACCACATATTTCACACTTGTGAGGCTTCTCCCCTGTATGTATTGGTAAATGCCTCTTGACTTCAGCAACACATCTGAACACCTTCCCACAAATATGACACATTGGGCACTTGCTTGATGTAGGTGTTTTGGTCTTAGGTCCCTCCTGAAGACATACTTCTGGTACCAGCACATTTACTTCATTGTTTACCTCTGCTTGCAAAGACTGCACACAGTCATCAGCAGAAGAGCATTCTGTCTCATCCTGGTAAAATTAAACAAGGGAAATGTTAAGTCAAGCACGAAGTTCATCAAGTAAAATAAATTATGCATTCTTTAATCACCATAAACCATCAGCCAATGCCTCCAGCTTGAATGCATTCATTCTAAACCAAAAAGAACTTTTGGACAAAATTCACACAGTCTGCTTTCCTGTTGTTACATTTTCAATGAGATTAGTCCACAATGAAATCACCAATATTTGGTTCAATTCTCTTCATGTTCTTGCTTTTCTATTATGCATTGTTAAAATAATTATTTGTGGCAGATTCTGCAGTGAATATGAAACCAGCAGGTTCCTCCACAACAGTGATATCTATTTATCAAAACACAGGATGTGAATCAAAAATACTGCAGACTTTGTACTGAGCACTGCAAAAACCTGAAGCCTCACACAGAAAATATCCCTCCCTTTGAAAGCCATAATAACTTCGTTCACTGCTAAATTAAGGCATACATTTTAAAATAAGACATAGCCATCAGTGCCATCATTATATTTATGACTTTCTACAAGCTGCCACAAACTTCACCAACTCCCTCCCTTTGGGGGGTAGGGGGGTTAAATGTGTCATATAATGACACTGTCAGTTGCTGAGATTATATAGCACTGGTAAGAGATAAATGAATAAGTAAGCAGTACTGGAATAATACTGATGATGGAAAACCACAACACTTGGAGAATAACCTGTTGCAATATCAGTTGATCCTCCACAAATCCCATATGGTTTGGCCTCGGACTGAACACAGGTCTCTGTAGCCAGAAGCATGCAACCAACCAACAGCATGGCCCTATTCATCATGCTTGGCAACAAATTTGCATCATACCACAAAGGGATAAACCTCAGAATAAAAGCCTGTCACATTACATCATTCTACTGGCAAAAGAAATAGATTCTTTAAGAAACCATGGTTGGCTTCAAACCCACTCAGCTGTGATTAGTCTTCATGCTTCTCCTTTCCAACACCAACCACAGGTGAGAATACAGTAATCAAAACTGACCCAAATCTTCCTTACCTCATTCACTTGAATTACACACACCCAAATATCTTGTGGAAGTATCTTTAAGTAAATGCTTCTATGCAAAATGTAGTAGCAGCCAGTTTACAACACTGAATCATGCCAACAGCAACTGCAGCCGCCACCACTGCTGCTGCTGCTATTACTACTACTAATAATAATAATAATGCTACTGAGTGTTACTATTACAACTGCTATATTACAAGCATTATCAGTATTATTGTCAGTACAATTAGAGACATTTTAGGGATGAGATAAAGTAGAGCCCCAGTTGTCAGTTCCATGCTTTATAGCAGAATTGTTCAATTTTTCTTGTTCATTAAAACTAATAAAATGTACAGCCTTGTGCAAAATAGAATATCTCTTGACTAAAAACTGCAGAATTGAAAAATTAAAAAGATATGTCTTAGTTCCTGAAGAAAACCATACTGTATAATTATTTTCAGAGTGTAATAGAATCTTCTCATACAAGCACAGTTCTCATTATCTGAATATTCATTTCATTCAGACCCATTACACCGAGTTTGGTAAGATACGTTCAACATCTGAAGTGATGATTCTCTTGAGTGTCAATATTAACAACCATCAAAACCTGCATACAAGCAAAGACAAATATACATAAATAATATAAAACAACCACATACAAGAGATTTCAAAAATTTTACCTGAACTTCAGTTTTAATTCCAACAAATTCAAATGGAACTTCCTGCTTAATATTATTTGGATTGGTCTCAGTATCTGATGTGTTTACTTCCTCCTTGACCATATGCTTCTCATCCATGTTTTACTATTAAAAAGAAGATACAACATATAGGTGAGGCCCAGAAAGATGAGCAAGAAGGTGGCAAACTATTCTACCTAAAACTTTAGTGCCTCAAATTCAGCACATAATTTTTTTAACCCACTACCACATGGTATACAGCTGTGAAACTCCCATTAACTTCACAGTAATGTCAATAACACCCTGCCAAACAGTGATCTCTCAGTTATCAAACACAAGGTACAAATAATGCAAACCAATGCAGTATGAAAACAATACACACACTTTGTTTTAGAAATTTTGTTGGGAGTGTATCTCTCAAAGTGGCTGTAAGTCTAACATCAGCTTACTTCCCAGAAATGCCCTTTCTTCATCCTTATTTCCACAGGCCTAAATTTCAAGTAGCTAACCTTGCTTTCATTAGATTAAATTCAGCCCTTCTTCTTTCAGCTCCTCTTTTAAGGCATCAGTACTCATCCGCTTTTAAGAAAGCTTGATGAAATATTTTCTCTTAAATCTGATGAGCCAAGAGTACAAATTTACCACTGCACTATTAGCAGTGACGTTCATGAGGGCACAGTTCATATAAGGACCAACCGTTTGTCGCTTTCGTACTTTATGTGGTGTTTCTATTATGGGCCGCAATTTTGTACCCTGCATTAACCTGTCACCGAGTATTCTTCATAAAGACTTTTTACTGGTTCATGCCCAATCCCAATTACCCTGCACAAACACGACGCCTTATTGCTTGCAAATGCTCGATCCCATTTACAAATATACCTGTCAAGACTTTTTCACACCATCATACGTCATTATTGGGTTGTTAACATGACATGGTTTCGCTATCTTTGTTAACCTTACCTGTCAAGTGTGTCTGGGTAGGGCACTTTCTAGGCATTTGATTAGATATATAACCAAACCAACACCCAATAGGAAGAGGAACGTCGGCCCTTCCAGAAAGTCGCAAAAAAATTATAACTACGAAAATATGACAACCACAATGACCAACATATAATAGTTCACGACCATCTGTGTTCACCTATGGCATGGAAATAATACAGCCTGTTCACCTCAACAGAGTAAGTCGCAAAAAGGGACAACAGAATACGTAACTTGCTCTCGCTCAACATAATCCGTGTTCACGTACAGAATGAAAATAGCCTGTTCACCTCAAGAAAGGAAGTGAAATACGACAATGTAAACATCTATTACAACACACGGTACGATGACTTATAAGATTAGCTTTCCAACATCTCAATCAACAGCTATACTGAACTACAAACATTAACACCTTCCCCCTCTACAAGCTCGACCTGGGATGTGGCCTATACTCTGAAGAAAAAAAAAATCAAAAGTTTGGGTTTCGAATTTTGTGCGCATCTTACTTAGTAGGCAGATTGCTTAGATATTAACTTAAAGGGATTATATGGTGGCAGATTCAAAGTACCGTTTGTCTTTTCGAAGTTGTGAATCGCTACAAGCTGGCTCATCTTCGAGCACGGCTGTGCTTGGCTGTTGTTCGGCTATGCACGTTGAGGTTAGATCTTCCACTCATTCATTCTTTTATGCACATTCCGTGGATCCTAACACGGATACAGAACCATATGGATATAGAAATAGTCAACAGATAGTACAATAAGTCATATATATATATGCATAAATAATAATAATTAATAATCAGTAATAAATACTTGCTGATAATTAGTAACGGTCATAATTATATTCATAAACATAACCGCCTGCATTATCAGGCATTTTAAGATTTAGTGATTACCACCTTTAATACGTTACCTGAGAGAGGTCTGTAAGTTCTAGTTGCAATTATATATAAAGTTTTGAAGTATAATATACTATTATCAATATAAAGACGGTTATAGTAAAATAAAATAATTGCAATAAAAAACCTTACATGAGAATAAGTTCATTAATTGTTGCAATTAAAATATTCATCTATGGAATAAGATGAATTAGAAGAAACCTTTTTAAGGTAAGTCATAATTTCATCTCATTAGACAGGCTTGTTATACTAGATGGGAGATGACTGAAAACCTTCCCTTTGAAATATTTCTAAATTTGATATTGGAGGGTGAGAGTTGTGCCATATCTGGTTCTAATGCTATGAATCTTTTGATCTGATTTATATTGATCCTTGTTTTCTGCTGCAAATAATAATAGGGAAAACATATGCTATGGATATGTAGGTGAAATTTCTACGTTTTAAAACAGTTCCCTACAAGTGGCTGTAAGTCTTGAATTCATAATAATTCTGATTATCCTGTTTTGAAACCTAAAAATCTTAATACTGTAGGGCGAGTTACCCCAGAAAATTATTCTGTAAGACATAATAGAGGAAAAGTAGATCATCCCTAGTTTCTTGTGACATGATAGCTTTCACAGTTCTGACTGCATAATGTGCAGACTTCAATTTACACATTAATTGATCAATGTGATTTTTCCATGCTGTTTCATCAATAATTAGACCAAGATACTTAGTGCTTGAAATGTTAGTGATGTGCTTGTTATCAAACTGATATTTAAATTAATTTCTTAACTATTTTTAGACCTAAATTGTAGGTAGTGAGGTTTTTTTTTTTATTTCAACCCTTTAAATGCCGAGTTAAATCCCGTCTTCCGTTTGCTAGCATTATTCAGAGCTCGCCATATTCTCCACATTAGCAGGTAAAGGGTTAATGATAGCAAGTTAGTTTTGAACCATTCATTTATATCTACAAATTCATGTTAATTTTAAAATCTTTAGGGCTGGGATAAGTTACTCTTTGCTAGTGTCATCAGCATATAGGATGGTAGCATTCTAAGTTCTTATTTTGGACATTTCCTTTATATAAAAAAGAAGAAATAATGAACCAAGAAATGAACCTTGTGGAACTCCATGCTTGACTTTCTCCCATCCAGAAGATATACAGTTATCAGTATTTCTGTTTATCTATTAATACTTTCATCAGTGTGGTTTAGATTGGTGTGACAGCTCATGTCTCATTGAAAGTATGGAATGGCCTGTTCCTGGAAAGGAATTCACAGTACAGGTTACTTTCCATCAGAGTTCTTTGTTTGTGTACAAAGTCGAATTTGTGTTTGTAGGCATTTATTGGCTCTGTCTAGTGTCTGGTTAAGCTGCCTCTCATTGGTATGAAACGAAGTTACATTATGAGAACTCTTTAGATTTTCTTTGCTTAGATGCAAGCTTCTTCCTCTCTGCCCCCCCCCCCCCCCCCCCCTTCTTTTTTTTTTTTTTTGTGTTGTGCTCTCTCCCTCTTATTTTTTAGTAAAACAGTAAAATTGGGGTTGTTTTTTTTTGTTATATTTATATTTTTGTTTTTTTTTTTTTATGATTTATATT
>Ga0123355_10021407_pt1 | contig 10345 bp, 4 predicted proteins | sample TergutEmb28metaG_3_FD_89872 | JGI IMG/M metagenome (GOLD analysis project Ga0123355, IMG submission 89872) | Embiratermes neotenicus P1 segment gut microbial communities from Petit-Saut dam, French Guiana - Emb289 P1 | ecosystem: Host-associated > Arthropoda: Insects > Digestive system > Gut ... | reverse complement strand
TTGAATTCCCAAAAAAACGGGACTCGAAAAGGAAAAAATTTCAAGGGGAGAGGCCCGCCCCGTTTCCCCCCCCCCCCCCCCCCGCCCTCCCTCCCGGAGTTATTCCTGGTTCTCATTTCTGTTACAGACCGGAAATATTAATTCAATTAAAATTTTCTTGCACTTCATATGAAATCGGGCCCAAAACTTCGCCTTCTAACCTTCAACCAACCGCGCCAGTTTTCACGGAAACTGTCTGAAGCGTAAACTGACTTCACACTGCGTGATTTCTATTCCTGTTGGCACATAAAAGGATGCAACTAAAGTTTCACTACTGCACGCCACTTTGCTGAATTTCCTAATAGTTTGACAGTAGCTGTCTCTTATATACTGCTCGCATGCTTACAAATGCACGAACTGAACCTGTGACATCATTCTCAGATGCCTGCATTGAAAAAGTGCTAGTAAAATAGCCTGTGAACATAACCTATATCAATATTTTCCAGCATTGTACTTCTTGAGCAATATTATGTTAAATCCATATTTTACATGTTTACTCTTTATTACGAGAATTATTTTTCCATGAATTATATTTTATGTTGAATATGATACCTCCTTTTCTATTTCGATATTCGTGTAACAGGCTTATATATACTCGTATATTACTTGAATTTACATAAATTCCGATTTATTTACCTTCATTTTGACTTTCGTTTTCAAACACTTTCAAATACTGTTCAGTTTGTTTGGTATTTCTGTGTTCTTGTGCAGACTGTAATTGGCATTTATGCTATTAAGGCACAACGGAAATAGACAAAACCGAATTGATTGTTTTCTTAAAAATACTGGTGTCGTTACTATATTTGAAATGTATTATGCGGGTAAAACTTGGAAGAAGGATCAGCCATGGTAAGCGGGCTTCATGTAATCTAAAAATCTGTTATTGATTCTTTCATGAAAGAAATTATGTTTTCTTATCAACTTCTGAAATTACCCAAAGAAATTTCATAAATGCTCTCACTGTTGTAATAAACTGGGTGATTTCAACAGAACTTCTTTCAGTACGTAATGAATGGACATTTTCCCTAAGCACGTAACATTGGATTCTCTGTTCAAGAAATAATCTTGTTCTGTGGGAATTCTTCAGCATGGCAACATTATAAAAAAAATCGGTTTCTTCTGACAGGACCTTCATTTCCAATGACACTTCTTCCAGGTGAGACACTGTGCGATATTCACAGTTGAATTAAATGTATAATAAGCTGTGTGGCTAATAACGCACTGCTAAAGTAAGCGCACTTTTTATCGACAGCGTGCACAAGGTTTGTGTTACCACAGTTAAACGTGGGTTATTTAGAATTCATATCTTAAACATGTCACATGTTCGATTTAGTAAGCGTAATTAAATAGAAGGGGACGTGACTGTAAATTTGAATATTTGACTGTTAGGTGCCTGTAAAGACAAGTTAACGTAATCATTTGTAACTCCTTACAGCAGACCCTTAAGAAAGGAATAATACAGGCCAACTGATCAATAATATCCGCACCATTACTAAAAACATGTCGTGTTATGAAATTTCGGTTTCATCATACATTATTTAATTTATAACTCTAGTAGGAATATTATTTGTGCGGGTGATAAAATCGAGAAGAAAGAGATGGGCTGGAAATGTGGCGCGTATGGGTGAGGAGAGGGGGGTGTATTGGGTCTTGTTGGGGAAACCGGAGGGAAGGAGACCACTGGGGAGACCTAGGCGTAGATGGGTGGATAATATTAGGATGGATCTCCAGATGGTGGGATGTGGGTATATGGACTGGATTGGGCTGGTCCAGGATAGAGACACGTGGCGGACGCTTGTGAGTGCGGTAATGAACCTTCGGGTTCCGTGAAATGCGGGGAATTTCTTGACTAGCTGCAAACCAGCTAGCTTCTCAAGAAGGACCCCGCACCATGGAGTAAGTAAGTAAGTAGGTAAGTAAGTAAGTAAGTAGGTAAGTAAGTAAGTAAGTAAGTGAGTAGGAATATTATACTGCACACACATACATTCTTTCGGATTTACTGCTAAGTGAAGAATAATCTGTCCGTTTTCTTTGAAAATATAAATTTCTGTTTAGAAATTTGTAGTCATCAGTTTGCAACAACAAACATTCCTCAGCAGGGTACCACATCATTTTAAAAATTAAAGACTTATTGGTATCTAAATTCTTGATAAGGTTGGAAGTTCATTTAGATTTAATGTGAAGAATAAATAAAGAAATATCAATTTCGGAATGTTTGAACCATATAATCCGATGTTTTGAAAAACAGATTCAAATCTGATCATTCCGGTAATTTTGGTTATAATTTTTGGGACTAAACTTATGAATGTCCATTATATAGATGTTCATAACTACATTAGGGCTGAATACGCCCGAATCAAAACGACTTTTTTAGGTAAATTAATTTCCGTTTATAAAGAATGAAATGCCCTTCTTACAGCTACGGCAATTATACGAAGAACGTTTTGCTGAAAAATACCCACAGTAGAGATACCTCAGTTCCCTTACAGCAGCACATTATGCTTGTACCAAAACACATTACGTTTCTCACACACTAACATCAGCGTTTTTTATCCAGTGTCACGTCGAAGACTACAGTGACTACCTGTTTTGATATTGGCTTTCGTTTTAGAATGGCCTTTCGATCATACAGACCCAATTTGGAGCGCCTGTTCCTGACGTCACGTCCAGTCTAACTGTAGGCCCAAGAGGACCCATGCTTCTGCAGGACGTGATATTTCTGGAAAACATGGCGCACTTTGACAGAGAGCGTATTCCAGAGAGAGCTGTACATGCTAAGGGTGCAGGTGGGGATTGCTGCATGTGACAACGCAAATTATAATGAGTTACTTTGTAGAATATACATAAATATTTGCATAAACCCCAATTTACTGTATGTGAAATCCTATATTTTTGTTAATATATGATCAAAGTTTAAACTTGTCAATAAATCTTTTTAACCCAAATAAATATTAAATTTGGGAAATTTTCTTTCATCTCTCTTAGACCCATTTCAAAAGAGTAAATTGTCAGAAAAATGCTGCCATAAATACATCATCGTAGGAGTTCCGTTGTACACACATCAAAAATAAATTTTACTTCCTTTCTGTCACTCTAGATTAGGTGATCCTACTGCATGCAGAAATGTTGTTTTCTTGTTCCGTAAGAATAAAAAACCGAAAGTTTTTTATTGAGATGTTTGTTTATTAGAAACAGGTTACAAATTCAGACACGTCTGGTCGAAAACGAGAAAAGTTTTAAATTCACAATCAATAAAATTACTGGATTGTAGTGCTGGAGTTCGTAAAATAATTGAGTAAAAGGGAACAAGTATCAAAGTTCAAGTATTCTTGTCCTTTAAGAAGTGAGGTACGTTTTGCATAATCTATAAGTTATTAAAATTATATCAGAACAAACCTTCCAGCTCGTAATTTGTTAAAGTGCTATTCTTTTCCGTAAAAAAGTGTCGTAACAAATTAATTACGTTTTAACCTTCAGATAACAACATATTGATTATTTCGGTCGCAAGTCTGCCCAACTTGACAGCGAATTACTCGCATTCTTAATATTCATGATACTTCGTCTTTGGTGGCGAATTATGTGTGTTTTGCACGTTAAATTTAGATCTTCTTCACAGACAAAAAATTTACAACGAACAAAATATGCCCCAACTTCCCGTTGCAATGAAAGTAGCGACATAAAGATTGACAAAACAGTAAATCCATTCAAAGTGGTGGCACAAATAGACAAATATTTGAAACAGTTTATGGAACAGAAAAATACGAACTTCATCGCAGAAACAAATATAAATTTACGGACAATATGCTTTCGCATTCGAATTTTAATTATGTCTAAACCCGTCTGTCATATCAAGTTCTGAGTATCAAATATTGACAGGCATTCAAGATAGGATTATTTTGTCTGTTGAATAATATTGAGATTTATCGTAACCAATCATATTTCTTTTATATCTTATTTGCATTTAAGGCGCTTTTGGGTACTTTGAAGTAACTAAAGACATCACCAGATATACAAAGGCCACTGTGTTCAAGTCAGTGGGGAAGAGGACGAGAATCGCTGTTCGATTCTCAACTACAGGAGGAGAAAGAGGTAGTGCTGACACAGTAAGGTGAGTAATTATGCCTAAAGATTTCCGTAAATTGTGTCGTGGTTTTTCTGCTTACTTTGGTTTAAAAGACGTATTGGCCTTTATATTTCAATAGGATTGAAAAATGATATCAAAATAGGTTTTCAATACCGCATAATCCCGCGTATTTTGCTGGATATTCCTTCCGGAGACAGCCACACAGAAGAATAAGTGTCACTGTGTCAGCAACACTTGATGTTGCTTTCCAACAACACATCAGTGCCACAACATTTTCTGGTAAATTGTGACCAATAAGACATTCTGTGCCGCCGTCCTTTCCGTGCATTCCCGTGAAAACTTCAGTATTTGTCTCTAAACTTCGTTAATATTTTATTGAATTTTCTAAATTGTTTGAGTTTTCTCTCTTTGAACACCCCAACACAAAAGAGGAAGTCGCCTTTTACTTTGGCATATACTGTAAATAAAATTGACGGAATATCTTATGCATATTGGACCGTGCATCATTGTGATAGTTGAAGAATAAGAGACCAACTTGATGTCACTAGTTATTAAGTTTTATTTCACTTCTTCTGTGTTCAACATGTTTCGGACATTAATACATCCATCATCAGGAGCCTTCGACTTTTCTATTGTATCACCACATTGGTTGTGTTCTTGTTTCGATGTGTGTTGGAGTTTCGGTGTGGTTGGTTTGGGGTCGTATCCGTGTAGCAGGCTGAAGCATATGCTTCAGCCTGCTACACGGATACCACCCCAAACCAGATACACCGAAACTCCAACACACATCGAAACAAGAACACACAACCAATGTGGTGATACAATAGAAAAGTTGCAGGCTCCTGATGATGGATGTATTAATGTCCGAAACATGTTGAACACAGAAGAAGTGAAATAAAACTTAATAACTAGTGACATTAAGTTGGTCTCTTATTCTTCAACTTTGACCGAATATGTCTGCCTCTTGATGGATACTTGGGAGTATGGTAATGTACTATCTAAAGTAATAATGTTCTGGACATTTCTTTCTAACTCAGTAAGTAGGAGCTACTCAATAGAATTTCTGATCCATGTAGGTATTTTTCATTTCCTACATTTAAATACTACACTCTAATCTAAAACAAACGTATTAAAATGCACAAATCTATCAACGCGTGACAATAGAGTTTATTTTCACTGCTTTCCAATAGTAGTACAGAGTCCTGGGGAATAATATCCACCACTCACAACTGGAGAGAATATGCTTAAGATTGAATGGATGTGTGCCGACATATTCCAATAAAACTTCATACCACGGTTCTTATTAGACTTAGAGACTTAGACGCAATTTCTAAACAAGATATGTTTATAGCACAGTACATTTAATGTCCACCCTTCCATACAGAATTTCGAACAATAATGTTCCAAAAGGTTTTGATATTTTTAGTCCTGTATTTTTCGTTGCTTTAACACGTCAGTGCTGTTTACGTAAATCGTGCAAGTGGGCAAATGCTTACTTACAATACCACTATGTATTATGTAAGCTTTATGTATATAAACAATAATTTAATATATACTGTATACATTTTAATATAGTATTAAATTAACGTGCCCCAGTATATTCTTATATATAGCTGTAACTGAACAATGTTGACGGTACAAGAATTCACATAATTTCATTTGTGGGCCAACGAAATGAGTGGCACGTTTGCAATATTCATGCTCGGGCGGCGATAGAATTAGAGATGGGCTATGGCTTAATAATTGTCCGCATGTTGGTTTTGTTTTGAAATTGTAGTTTTTAATGTACTTTGGCAGTCAAAATTTAGCAGTTGTGTCATTTTATCATTTTCCTTAGTTGTCGGATAAGCTGCAAGATATGACTTGATGTGTTAAAATGAACTGTCCGGAGATATTTCTTTTCCTGCTTCTCACGGGCGTTAGATATCTCTACAAAATACCCGTCTTTCAAGATTTTATGCTTGTAAAATAAATATTATGGACTTTGAACGTTTTTTGTGCGCTTGAGGAGTGCAAATCACTTGTAATACCGTGAGAAGGACGGACGGGTCACGTCTGTTTTTCTACTCAATCAACTACAGATATTAAAGATATTTTTATCAATAATATCACGTATACACGTAGTGTTACTGTAAACATATCCACCGTTTACTAAACAAAATTAAATTCGAAATCATTATTGATGTCATGATTCTATAAGTTTTTTTAATGGTTTTTGAATGAAACTCGGGAATGGATGTAGTGACGGAAAACACATTATTAATAGGTATTCATTATATGAAATAAGGTCAACGAAACTTCTAATATGGCGTGTCTGTTTTGAGATTAGAGAAAATGTCGTTTTTATATATTTATTTACACAAAAATAATTTCTTCTTACAGAGATGTTCGTGGCTTTGCTATAAAATTCTATTCGGATGATGGAATCTGGGACCTGCTCGGTATCCAAACTCCCACATTTTTCATTAGGGATCCCATGCTCTTACCTGTGTTCGTACATTCAACGAAGAGAAACCCAGTTACAAATATTAAGGTAAGAAATATCTTTGAATTGCAGCTATGGGATATCCATTCTGTAAATCAGATTTTTACAGCAAGAACTCTCTTATTATTTTCCGTTCATGGTTTCCAATCGATGATTATTACTACAAGCGCACTCTCAGTCATCAAACCATGCCGGCTAGCAAACATCGCCAGAACCTTTACCAGTGTGACATCACAACTAATTGTGAATTCATATTTCAATGTCAAAGTAATAAGTAAACATAGCTCCAATTATGACACATTTTGTATGAACGTAATTATTTGTATATTTATCTACGTCTATTTTATACGTTAAAAGTGTAATCACGACGAAGATAGTGCAAAGAAATACAAAGGAAGGAATGAAAATAAACAGAGCGTGGTGGATCTGCCGCAAAGACATTTTGAAATGTGGCCTGTGTCTGATAAATTCCGGACAATTGAAGACGTGATGCAGTTAGTTAATTACATATTAATTAAATATAAAACAGTTTACGTTTCCTGTTTAATAATTAGCTAATTCTTAGCTGCTTTATTCATTACCCTTTAGTCACGAATTTTTTTGGTTAATTTATTTGTCGTTTTGCGTGTGGTGCGTTGGAATGTTTACTTTGTTATTTAGTTACACCGACAGTCATGCAGGTCTAAAAACATTCTTAGTGACCTGGAGACATATTTTTCTATCAGAGGTTTCTTGTACCTTTCGTAGGATGCAGACATGTTCTGGGACTTCATGACGTCCCGTCCAGAAACAACGCACCAACTATTGAGACTTTTCTCCGATCTGGGGACTCCTGATGGTTATCGACACATGAATGGCTTTGGAGTAAACACTTTCAAAATGGTAAACTCCGCTGGAAAACCTGTCTACGTCAAGTTCCACTACCTCGTAAGTAATACCACGTCGTTATTTCCTCCATTTTTTCTTTTGAACAATATTGTGAATATTTGTAAAAGAGCTGTACATTTCGGTTCCGTTCAGTTCCTTCTTTGAAATGAAAAACAGTGGTATTAAAACCAGATGACCTAGATATCAGTTCGATCAAAATATATCTCTTCTGGGGTCATGTTAGGTAAATTTTTGCCTCGCCTTGTCCAGTATATTCTTACTGATCCGTAGAGGTTGCTGGTCCAATGGAGCGATCGAGGTTTTAGGACCTATTCTTTGTGTATGTGACATCCGTAGTTAACATTTCTACCCCTTACTTACCATCAATCGTAACTGAAGATCTGCATGGTTCCTGATCCCTTCCAGCCAAACGCTGGAATATTAACTCCAATTAAGTGGCGGCTCCTCTCTATGCATTCCCCAGTTCTCCATTCCCTAAACATATAATTCGACGTCGCATAGTCTTGAGACACATCAGACGAATTTAAATAAATTAGAAACAAATAAAATTCTAGAAGTTAATGCCAATTTAGAGTCCTTACAAAACAGTTCTCATTTTCATCACCCTATGTAATTCCAGAAAAACGACTGTACTCAGAGAAGTAAAACATAACCGATAATACAATTCGTTACAGCCTACGTGTTATGGGTACATATGCAATAATTTGGGTCCTTATCTTTTTTTATCCAGTGCCCCACATGTCCTTTACGGACTTCGTAGTCTTCCCTCCTGGGCATGGCAGAAGTGTAACCGAGTTCTGAGGTTGGGACGCCCATGAGGATCGGTTACGTTGTCCCGATGATGTGAGTGGTGATATAGGAGGATGTAGTGCAAGGAGGGTCCTTAAACCTAAATTCGACTAACCTACCCAGACCATGGTCACCGTAGGAATCCTCCCCTTCAGGGAAAATTCCCACGATAGAGCTGGGAATCGAACCCGGTACCTCATGATTATTAGTCAGAGACTCTGACCACTAGACCACGAGGCTGGTCGGATCCTTATCTAAATATATATATATATATATATATACATACATACATATATTCTTATTATTCTTCTCCGACGTGCCTGAAAATTGCACCAAGCGTTGTTTTACGCCGGTATGCAATTCGCAACGCATTTAAAAATACTGTTGTTGCCTGAGAACCTATGTGCAGTGTGTACGTACTTAGTGAGTCACTCGCTCTTCTTCCTATCGCAGCGAGCCAGGCCCACACACCACTGTTCTGGCGTGCACAGTTGATAACCACGGAAGACCTAGACACCTTCCTGTTCGCTGTTACGTTAGCAAACAGTACGACACCGGCGCCCAGATTTGCAGTTGTAAATATAGGATAGGTGTGACGTATTTTGTTAACAACGCTGGCAGTTGCTGCTTTTATATACTGTCAGTGATAGATAAATGAATAAATGGATGTGGAGCAGTGGTGGAATAACACTGAAAGAGGGAAAAGGAAGGACCCGGAGGAAACCTTTAGCAGTACGACTTGTTCCACCACATAATTTACGTAGACTCGCCTGATATTGAGCTGGGCCACCGCAGGGAGGCTTATTTTCCTGAGCTGTGCCTTGGCTATGAAGAACATGTTCAACTTCAGTCATCTGCTGACCATTTAAAGGGTATTTCAATTGAAGGAGCAAGATGATGTTATTGTAAAGAACATTAAATATACAGGTTACAAACTAAGCAGGCCGTGATAAACCTGGCTCTCCCTCTCCATTTTATGTAAAGATCAAAGACAGTAAGAGAATTCTGTAACTTGGACTTTGGTAAAACGAGTGTTGATTGTTGACTGGTTAAGTTCGAATATGAAAGAACAGAGTGGAATTTGTGGGGTAAATCTATTTTTGTAAGACTATCAATATAAGATTTCACAACAATCCGTTAAACGGCATTCGAGTAGTTTCGTACATACAAACAAAAAACAGACGGACGGACGGAATAAATTCTAATATCCACAATTTGAAAGGAAATAAACGGTAATTTTGTCACTCGAATCATAAATGCCCTAACTCGGAACTCATTTCTCATTCGCCGGGGTCATAGCAAGGCTGAATTTCACGTAAGGAAGCAAATGGAACACGCACCCTTCCAAATTATTTGTTATTTGTGTTGTTCTGTTGTTAGTTGTGTTGTTCTGTTATTTATGTTGTTCTGTTGTTATTAGTGTTGTTCTATGTATTGTTTGTGTTTAAATGTGTACTATAATACTGCCACAGTGTGACAACCCAAATGCAGTTAACAAGTACATCAGATATATCAGGTATCAATCTTCAGTTATCTGCTACGACTGATTGCTAATTTGTTTACCAAAAAACTAGAACGCTAATGTGGCCTGTGTACTCTGGTGACATATTTCCCTTCTATGTCTTTCGCACACTGTACTTCACGACAATGAAACAAGTTGCAATTTCTGCATGAAATTCAGTCAGTAATATTTGCAAAATATCTGTGGTTACAATTTCAATTATGACCTTAGGGTTTGTGGCAGAAAATTAACCTTGCAAGCTGAAATATACTGTAAAAATACTATGAAGTAATTTTAGAATATTCTACAAGCACGTAGTTGGTCGTTTACATTACCGGTTGCTGTCTGCAGACTGACCAAGGTATCAAGTGCCTGACATCAGCAGAAGCTACAGTACTCGCCGGCACCGACCCAGACTACGCTACTCGTGACCTGTACAACGCTATCGCACTGGGACAGTTCCCCTCATGGACATTCTACATCCAAGTAATGACCTTCGAACAGGCCGAGAAATTCCGTTGGAACCCTTTCGACGTTACGAAGGTAATTCATATCTGAA
>Ga0123355_10021406_pt1 | contig 10345 bp, 7 predicted proteins | sample TergutEmb28metaG_3_FD_89872 | JGI IMG/M metagenome (GOLD analysis project Ga0123355, IMG submission 89872) | Embiratermes neotenicus P1 segment gut microbial communities from Petit-Saut dam, French Guiana - Emb289 P1 | ecosystem: Host-associated > Arthropoda: Insects > Digestive system > Gut ... | reverse complement strand
AGCTACGCCTGCTGACAATAAGAAGGAAAGGACCGGTTGACCCATCCATCTTTAGCAGCAAAGCTAGCTAGCTAGCCTCACGCCTGGGAAAGTTAATGTAGTACAATTAATGTTTTGTTTTCATATTAAGCAAATGTATTTTTGTTTTCGGTTAATATATACGCGGTGTGATTGATTGTAATGAATGGAAGACAGAGAAACTCCACGAAGCACAAATATGGGGAAAGTAAAACGACTCAAATTATGATGGCAACTGTACGTCACTTGACTTCCAGTTCGGGACTTAGAAAATTTTAGGCCGATGGATTTTTGTTCGACTGAGTGTACATCACTGTGAAGTTTGAACAGTGGCATGATCACTGGGCTCCCTGTATAAAGTACAAAAGAGAATACTTTGATTGGGGCAACATTAATTAGTAGTTGTTACTGTTACAGAAAAATATCTTTGGTCCACAAACTATTTGATTGCACTATGTACACTTTGATAAAAATGAAGGCTTGACTGAAGATTCTTGGGTTGTGTAACAATATTTTAACACACATAGGTTATGCTGCAACAAAGGGTAATATGACAGCATGGATAATAAATTGGAAAGGGTGTGGAAGGAAGGAATCACAGCTTAGCTTACAGCAGTATACAAGGGAGGCTAAGGAAAGCCACACAAAATCTCAGTCAGAGTAAGATTCACCCTGGGGCTTGCCAAACCCAAAGCTTTTAAGTCGGTACATCTTTACAACAGAATGAGAGAATGCATAATAAACACAGCATTGCTAATACCAAAATTCCCAATTGGAAAGGATCCTGAGCCAGTGCTATCTACTTTCAATGCTATTTACTTCATACTGTTACCTTTCTATCTCCTCCTTGGACTTCCAATGAGTATCCCCAGCAAAAATCTGTACTAATTCCTTGTATCCTCATTAAAACCCCATGTCCTCAGCACAGCCTCAAAGATTTCACTGCCCTAACAATACTACATGACCTACATAAATTTTCTCACCACATAATGTCATATACTTACTGCCTGTGTCATATTTCTTAAATCCACACATATACCCAAATAGTACATTTTTAAATGCCTGCAATCTGTTCTACCTTAAAAGCAAGTGGGCATGTTTCACACCAATACAAAAGAGCTAAATAGTGTTATATTACAAATTGTGGTCTACAACATATGGAAAGTAAATGAGATAGCAGATATTTCTGAACTGAATTATCCTTGATGTTGCAATGTAACGTTACTTACTGCCGTGAGACTAGAGAGGAAATGAGTAATAAGATTGTCAGAGAAGCCAGCTCCTAGTAGGAACAGCTTCACTTGGTCATAGAAAGACAACTGGCCAACTGTCATAAGTACGGCACGACCTGTGGCTGTGGATGCTCCTGAGAACAGGCGCCGGGTTCCTTCTTCTCTATACACCCGTATCAGCCCATCAAATGCATGTTTATAACTAGAAACAAATGTGACAATTAACTGAATTTAAAAATTAATAAACCCTATTAAAGTGTGATGTATATTAAATTAACAGCATAAGATGAAATATTATTATATGGTAAGCATGTATGCTCAGATGCTCCTTCTATACAACGGATCAAAAGCAAAATTTGCCTCAAGAAAGAGCTGCCTAGATAAAGGTAAAGCTGGGTGTGCAGGCCATGAAGGCATATGGGGGAATAAAGGTTTAGCTCTGCCCTTTCTCACCCATGGTTCAAAACTAAGGTCATCTCTAGGCCACTTTAACCCTGGGGAAAGAACCACATTACCCATTAAACAGGATCCTTGGTGGAACCCACAGCCAGTCTGAAAGTTGTGGAGAAAATAAAAATCTTTGCCCTTGCCAGGTATCAAACAAAAATTCCTGTAGGCTAATTACTATACTGACTATGTTACCAAATCTCAGATAAGTACTGTCCAGAAAACTAGCTAAACTGGCCATTCCTTGTCTGGGTTACTCTTAAAATGAACTGGACTCAATAATGAAATTTCTTATTCCTTATATTACAAATGATTAATAAACTCTTATTTACTATCGCTCTTTATGTGTATAATTAGGGACTGACCGATTTTAAGAGCATGTAAGTTAAATATTTTGGCTGGCAAAAATGTTGAATCAGCATTATGGCATCTTGCCATGGCTCTCACATCCTCTCAGTGTGCAAAATTAAATTCTTCAATACATTTTCTGACCCCTGTGTAAAATAAATTAATCTTTTACATGTATGATTAATAAACTCCATAAATACAATGAACAATAACAGGACACTTTAACCTCGTAACTGGCACATAGGTGATACCACACTGCATGAACCAAAAACTAATTACTTTCACTTATTATTAAATTCAAGTTCTGAAATTGAAGATGTGTCACAACATACATAATTCACATTATTTACTGCCATGGCACCACATGGTAGTAGGTTTGTGTGAACATCAGAGTGACTGCATTATTAACCCTTTGACGCCTAATGACAACTATAGTGGTCGTACCGCACCACTAACCTCTAAACGTTGCATTTTATATATTTATTCAACACATATAGGTACTGAATATTTTAAACATGGTATATACTCTCTGTTTTTTCCTCTTCAAAATGCAGTTTGTTTCATAAATCTAACCTATTTGGTTCCTGTATTATTCACATTTTATATAGAGAGTGTGCTAAAATTAAAAAAATAATTCCGGCGCCAAAAGGTTAATTAAAACATACATTGTGAAGAGCAGCAGTGGGCATTGCTCTATGCAATCATGGGCAAACAGGACAAAATGAAATGAAAGACAGAGGGCATTTATGTCACAGAATATCTACAGGTTTATTTCATGAATTACTATTTCAATCAAAACATGCTAAATTTTAAAACAAAAATGTCTTTACAATGCGTAGTTAGCAGTTGGCCAAGCAACCATACATTCTTACAGACACAGTCTTCTTTTTTGAACTTCATCCATTGTGTAAGATACATAAACACTAAAACACTACGTTTTGGAAGCTGGCTCTGCTTCTGTCTTCAGGCAAGAAGTACCTAATCTACCTACAGTGCAGAATGATTGTAACTGACTTCAAAATACTAGTCATGCCAATCATGATACTACGTGTAAGCTTTTTTTTTTTTTTATGTTCTCAGAGCAGTGTTGAAGATTCATGTCCTCTGGTAAATGATGTCCTGTCAATTGGTAACTAGTTCAATGTGTTGTGGAGGAACTAGTCACCTTCATTTGCAAGATCTAAGCAACCAAAGAAGGGTGGCTGTGCCAGAAAAATATGCATGAAACAGCTAACAATGCATCCAACTCCAGAACGCCAACATACCCTTCACTGAATCCCATTACATGAACCACAATATCAGGGAGGTGAATGATATCAAGTTCCACCTCACCATGAACAGGGAAGATGTTTCTTGTCTATAACAGGTCACAGAAACCTCACACTCATGCCTGAAAAAACAAGGGAGGCCTCCTCATGACAACTTAATATTACAGCCCTTACCATGGCCACTCCAGCAATATAGCCCATACAGGCCACTGCTCGTCACCTCACTTAAATTCCCATTCTTTCACTAGTAACTACATCACATGCCATTCTCACTTTCCTTCCTGATTCTCCCACCCACTATATACTAAGACTCCTTTACTTCATTCTTGTACTGGACAACTGCACTTCCTACTATGGCCCTATCCACTGCATAACATCACCAATCCAAATGGCCAGCTACTCAAATTTCCCTTACCTTTACAGTATACCAGCTTCTCCTGCATGACTACTTTCTTGGATGCAACAAGCCCATTTGAAACACTGGTAAACCTTTGCCAATCTACATGGCATCACATCCCATAAGACTTGAATCTTAACAACACTGCATATCTTTCTGCTCATTAAAAACAGAAAAATATGTCAGTTTTGCAGTCAACTATAGGCCTAACTATAATCTGTATGACAAAATTAGATCTACAGGCTGCATACTTTTAAACTTTCAACACCTCAGTATAAAAACGTTAGAATGTTACTTCCAAACACACACAACATGGCGAAAATTAAAACGTGTTATGCAATGGTGTCCTAAAGCCGAATTGCAGTATTTGTTGGGCTCTTCTGTAAGATTATTTCTTCACCCTGAAGTTGTTAATAAACAAGAGACATGATTTATTGAAAGTTCACCAATCATCCACCGAAAATGTACTCACTTCCTTCTGGACTCTGCTGGCAGTTTTATATCATTCTGCATCCGAACATTGACCATATCAGCAGGAGTTCCCACCAAACCACCAGCAGCCCCAGCAACTGCTGCTAATCCAATACGTTGATAAAATGGGACACTTTCTCCAGAAGAAGCCACTGATTGTTTAGCAACCTCATATATACCAAATCTTGTAGTGGAATACGTTAGCTGACGTAACAAAGAAGCTGACAGTCCATTGTAGAGTGCAACCACTCCTTGTTCTTTAACAATTCTGAAAGTTAGTTTTAATATTGACAGCTTCCCTTCTTGCTGTGTTTGAAGGTGCACCTAAAGAACACACACTGTTTTACAATCATGCATAAATTAGTATTATGAACTCACAAAATACACAGCCACACTGGACCATCTGTAGATTTCGACATAACAAACTGAATTTTAACTACATACAGCATGCATATTTTATTACCAGCCATATAGACAAGTTTTTAATTTTATCTGTATTGTTGACAAAACACTAACCTATGTAATACTGCAATGTATGCTGATAAAAGTGCCCCCCACCAAGGACAACCCCTTGATGGATGAAATATATCTCAAATATATAACTGGTTATATTTAACTGTCACATACACTAATGTAGTGTTTGATAGTTCATTTACCTCTGCTGACTCTATAAAACATCAACACCATGGAAATGAAATTTAAATACATCAGTTGAGTACAATCATGTTGAAGAATTCTATGTGGAACAAATAAACCAGCTCAAGAGGTTACTTGACATGTTTATTGTACAATGGTACTTTAAGCTTATAAGACCAATTAAACTCACATCTTTTCACACATCATAAGGTACAAATTAATAAACTTTATTCTTACATGCCTCATATTAATTTAAAGCATTCAACAACAAAGTAAAAAATTTATTTTGGGGTATCACTGGTCACCTTAATGGACACAGGAAATAACCTGGCATACATGACTTAAAACTCCATTGCAAAATGTCCTTTTGCCATTATAGTCTAGAGAATGTACACGTGGGCAACTCTCAACCAGTATCTCAAGACCCCTTTAAGAATTTCTTTACTGATACAATTGACATCATTACTTTTTGGGCATTAACTGTTTTACTGATGTGCAGAAACAATTAGAGAAGATTCTAGACATTGGTGTAGTTAATGAGGCCCTGTTTAGAAGCTGTTATAAACTAGCAACAATGTTACTACCTACATTAGAATTAGTTAGAACACTTCGTTTCAACAAACCCAGCGATTTAAATGACTTCATTCTGAGTTGTCTTCATAGTATCATAGTAAAGAATGACTTCCAGTGGAATCAGTTACAAGAAACATATCATTCCTGTGTCAATACTCTCAATTTCCTGTTGATTTCCAAGGATCACTCTTTACAAGGAATGTATGAGAATGAAAAGAAAGAAGTCAATATGAACAGTGTGATAGATTAGGGAACCCATTACTAATTCAACAATTTTACTATATATTTTGTAATGTACTGTTACAATAATAACTATAACAGGCACAATTAAAATACCTTGAGCAAATCAAGAGGATGTGTACAACAGGCTGCTCCGGCTGAGGCTAGCCCACCAAAGTACCATCGTGATACTAGCTTTTCACTCATGATTTCTAAACAAAACATAAGAGCATTTGAACACAACTTCTTGGTAAAATTAAAACAAGTGTACATTACGCAAAAGTATTGGTGCCATGTTTGTATGTTTTAAAGGATGATCAACGTACCAAATCACAATGCTGAATAACATGTGTTTCCGTATAACTTAAGGTCAAGTATGTATCAGCACATGGGTTATTATTTCGATGACTATGCACTAAAGACATTCAAGTATGTATCAGTACACCGGTTACTAATTCGATGACTATCAAATCAGGAAGCTCTTCTTCCCCATACTGCTCCATTGTTAAATACACTTCATGCGTATATTCGTTGAAGGTTAAAACCGGACTCTCACACTGCTGCCGGCTTATCACTCAACCATTTAGCAATCTGCGTATCATAACCCACACAAGTGGTTCGAGTTGCGAGTCGTAGTGGTTGGACCCATAAGGGTTGCATCATCATTATACTACTGAGCATTACTGCGGAATTAGTTTATTGTATATGTGCGAAAGTGTGAATAATAACGATATGGCTAACTGAAATTGGAACTGTTGCGGTACGATAAAATTCCACGGAAAAAAGGTTTGTATGTTCGGTGACAAATTATATTGTGTTTGCGAGAGTCGAACCTTTATTGCACCTAACCTTAAAAGTGAACGTAAACCTTATTTCACATTTAGTCGTAAATAACGCCCTTAGTAAAGTGGTTTGGACGCTTTGAGAGTTCGTCTTTAACTGAAAGGATTTCATTCTCAGTGCAGTGGAAGTTGGTTCAAAAGTATGGCTACATCCGTATGGAGTGCGCTGGGCGTAGATAAAGAAAATTGGATTGGAAAATTGATTGCCGTTGAAGAATGTCATGGTAGTAATGGAAACTTTGTGCTAAATTGCCTTATAGCTGAACAGATTCATAAGGATGGTGCCGTATGCTTAGTAGCATTACATAACTCTTTTGGACATTACCACAATGTCGGTACAAAATTAGGATATAACTTACATCAATTACAAGAGAAGGGCTATGTTGAAAGTATTGAAGTTTTGAAATTACTGAGTGGATCTCTGAATTCAGCGCTTGAAGATGGGACTCAAAGTTTCTTTTTTGTTGTTGAAGAGAATACTGTTAGAAATCTTTTTTATTTGATTGAAGAGAAGATCAAAAAGTTACTGCAGCACAGGAAACCAGTTAGCCTCGTGATTGATGATTTAAGTGACTTACTGTCTTTAGGAATACCTGTGAAAGAAGTGTTATCATTTCTTCAATACTGTCGGACTTTGTTAGAGTCAAAACCTGACTTGTCGTTGGTGGTTTTGACTCATGTTGCTGAGGGTGATGAAGAACAGCGTTTATTAAGTACTGGACTGTGTCATGTGGCAGATATAAGTGTAACTGTTAGTGGCCTTAAGACAGGACAAAGCAGTGATGTGTCAGGTGCTATGAAAGTTATTCACAGAAGATGGAATCAGCCAATAATAGCTGATGAGTGGAATAAGCAAAATTTGTATCATTTCAAACTACTTGACAGACAGGTGAAGGTTTTTGCACCTGGTACTGCCTCTTCACTCATGTGAACTGCAGTATGTGTCATGCAGCTGTTTTAAATGTATGCAGCTCTGCCTATTTTATGATAACAGCGCTTTTGTCAGTCACAAGTGCTGATGGAAACAGCGAAGTCTTCTTCATTATATGTGATCCAGTATTATGTAGTGTTTGTTGCTCTCACACATGCATGGTATGAGCACTGGACACTAGCCTTTCAACTATGTGAATGCAGGGGATGAATGCAGAATGACTTAGAACAAGGATAATGTATATTTGTGATTCACAGACAACAGTTTGTATCCCTGATATTCCATTACATTGTTTAAAATATATTTTTTTTTAATTAGAGATGAGTGGTTTTCTTATTTACTTTGCTTGCAACATTACTTACAGATAATTGTAATTTCAAGCAGTGACAGCATTCACTGATACCATTACGTTACAGCTACATTCACAAGCTAAATAAAGATGTAAAAAGGAGGGTATTTTGGTATTTATGGAAGAAACACACTCCCGTGAGATTGTGAATTAATGTGTTATTTGGTCTGATGTTCATTAAAAAATATTAATAATACCTTTAACATTTATTGATGGTAGGAGTAATATCAGAATGTAGTACATTTCTGATATTCTGATGATTGAATCATGTTTGTGAGTCACATTCGCACATGAATTAACAATACATACATTCCATGGATCTGTAAGTGTTTCACAAAGACAGTATGATGTGGAACTAGTCATAAATACACAAAATATACAAATTTACAGTGTAAAATACTACAAACAAGCAAATCATCATTACACATAAAAAAATCCAGCTACAGAGTAAAAGCAGTATGTATGTAAGTATTTTCTTAAGGCTGCTTTAAATTTTGTCTTCTCATTCTGGAAGATTGTCACACTAGGTGGTAAACTGTTGAAAATTTTTATGTCAGCATAGAATATGCTTTTTTGAACACAAGATAGGGTGGCATTTGGTTTATGAGGATGATGCTTATTCCTAGTATTAATATGGTGTAGAGATAAATCTGAAAAATTTCCTGATTATTGATAATGAAGCTTATTAATTAAAGTGTATGCTGGCATTGCACAGGTGGAATTTCTAATTGTTTAAATAGGCTTCTGCATGAGGTTCTGGGTTGTGCACCAGCCATAATTCTGATGATTTTCTTTTGTAAAGTGAAAATATTCCCACTGTTGGAAGAGTTACCCAAAAAAGTTATTCCATATCTTATAACAGAATGGAAGTATGCATAATAAATTGATTTGAGCGTGTTAATGTTACTGATATGGACCTTCGACCTAATGGCATACCATGCTCCACTAACTTAGGAACCATTTATGTGGCTATGAATTTGTAAACCAAGAAATTTTGTATTCATTGTTTCTTCTGTATGCGTTGCTTAATAACCAGTATGTAATACAGAATGTGGTGAATTCGTTATTATGGATTTCATTATATTAGTTTTATCTAAATTTATAACTAAATTAGTAGCCACATATCATTTAATCATATGAGAGTGGACCAAATTTGACAATGAACAGAAATCTTCAATATTTCTGCTTTACATTATGATACTAGTATCATGAGCAAATAATATTGGTTCTGATACAGAATTTATTCTCAGGGGAAGATCATTTATGTATATTATGAACAATAGAGGCCCTAGAATTGATCCCTGGGGAACTCCATGTTTCATTGTACCCCAGTCAGGGAATAGTGAGTTGAATTAGGTAATGTTACTTCAACTTTCTGTCTTCTGTTAGTTAAATAGGACCTGAACAAGCCTTCAGACACTCCTCAAATTCCACAGAAATGTCATTTAGGTAAAAAAATCTTGATTCATGCAATCAAAAACCTTTGCAAAATCACAGAAAATTCCTGCAACATGCATTTCTTGGTTAATAGACTTAAATATACTCTTTGTAAGTCTGAAGGCAGCATTTTCAGTAGATATCTTTTTCCTAAAACCGTGCTGCTATGTGACCAGCATGTTGTTATCATGAAGATGACAGCTTAATTTACTGTGCATAGCTGTCTCAGATACCTTGGAAAAAACATTTAATAGTGAAATAAGCCCCTAATTTGTCATACTAATATTGTCTCCTTTATTGAAGAGTGGTTTAACTGCCACAATTTTAAGACACCCAGGAAAAAATACCTGTATGTTGCGAGTGATGATAAATGTAGCTAAATGGGTGACTGATGAGAAATGCATAAGCTTTTTGTGTTTTACTTGTTATTTCATCATAACCTAATGTTTTTTTCTGGGTTCGAGGGAATATATTAAAGTTTTTATCTCGGCTTCAGTAATTGGAATTATTTTTGTGCTAGGGAACTTTCCAGGAAATGAATACTTTAGTATTGAGATAGCATTTCCTTTTTGTACATTTAATTTTTCAGTAGTAGTAAAGAAGTTGTTGAAGGTGTCAGCCTTGTCTTTTGAGTCCTTTAATTTTTGATCATCCACAAGGAAGGAGGACACCTGTTCAACTGAATGCACTTCTATCTTTTCATAATGTTACATGTTGTTCTTTGTTATTAGATTTTGCTATAAATCTACTGTAGTGTTGCTTCTTAGCTTCTTTTATAACTTTCTTTTTTTTACAACTTTACAGTATTTAATATTATGTGCTTTTGCTTTTGGATCATTGTTTTTCTTAGGAAAGGTATAGAATCTCATTTTTATATGTGCAAGATATTTTTATTCCTTGTGTAATCCAGTCATTTTTTCCTCTGTACTTTTTTATTGAAGTGAAAAGCTAGCTTGGAAGATGTTTAGGAGAGTACACAGCAATGAGTTAAGACATATGATTAGGATATTTATCATTGTAGACAGACTTCCATGTTTCTTTTTTTTTTTAGTCATGCCTGTTTTTTTTTTTTGGGGGGGGGGTGGGGGGTCTTTGATTTTTTTTTTTTTTATATTTCGATGCTGGATGGTGATATCATGTAGGCTTTTTTCAGGGGCGACTGAATTTTATTTTTTTT
>Ga0123355_10021405_pt1 | contig 10346 bp, 6 predicted proteins | sample TergutEmb28metaG_3_FD_89872 | JGI IMG/M metagenome (GOLD analysis project Ga0123355, IMG submission 89872) | Embiratermes neotenicus P1 segment gut microbial communities from Petit-Saut dam, French Guiana - Emb289 P1 | ecosystem: Host-associated > Arthropoda: Insects > Digestive system > Gut ... | reverse complement strand
TTGTGAGAATTCATATTTCGTTGTGCCGTAAGAACTATGTTTAACGTAAAAGAGGCGTCTAGTGCCACATATCTGTGGACTCGATATCGCCCTGTATTATAAAAATTTAGGCCCGTTGTAGAGTAAAATATATTTTTATGGGTTATTAGCAGTTTATTTCATCATGAAAAAATGTGTCTGCAATCTGATGGATATATAGCTGTAAACATCACACACAATGAAAACTGTTATCACAAGATAATCTATGTGATATTTTACAAAATCCATAATGTGACATTTCAGGTGACATGTTATGTGCGTCTAGGGATAATCGTGGCTTGAATTCTTCGAGTGTAGATACCACTTAGTAGACCAATACGTCAACACGATAACTTCTGAGTGTTGCATTTTAGATATTCACGGCCGTCACTAAGGAGATTAGTTTCTTCGATACGCCGTGTAGTATGGTAGATAGGTAGCTGCGTTTCGGAGAAATATGTTCCCTCTCTCATCAGGGTAATTGGAGGGTTCATCCTCCTTCGACTTTTGTATTTACCAACAAACTACATGGCATCACATTCAAGAAGACTACACGGGATATGAACCTAAATCTTTGAAGTTTAAAGTTAATTTACACTATATAGATATATATTTAGACATTCAGTTCCTACCTCATAGAGAACAAAGACCTTGTTAATTACAAAGAACAATCTGTTAATGACACTCACAGAACTAATGGTTATACAAATTGTGAGGTTCATACAAACCGTATAATACACTGTGTGGTAAAATGCAGAGTTTTCTCAATGCTGTAGCAGGTAATCAATACACCATATAGTTACCACTCTGTCTGAAAGGGTTAAGAGAAAGTGGTGTGAAGATCATCGGATTCTGGGTCTGGATAATGCTCAGTGACACAGCGAACATAGTAGGAAATCTTCCGGCTCCAAACAAGCATGGAATTTCATGACATCCTGAGTGTCCTTGAACCATGTATTTAGTACGTTAGCTTGTCCATATTCCAATCAGAATCAACGTGCGTTTCTGCAGGATTAAAAAAACAAACACGTGTTGTTTTTGTTGTTGTTGTTCGTAAGTTAGACGAAGTTAGCTCAAGGTGCTTTTCACTGCGCAGCTCAGAGACGGCGGAGCTAAATTTCCAACCAATAAGAATTATCCTGTTAAAGGCAAAAGTAAATTTTACCACATTACCTTCTACGAAGACACAGAGGTGGAGTAGTGGTATAGCTCTACTCTTTCTTTGACTTATATGGTAGATGAGGTGGGTGGTTAAAATTAGGCCCCGGCCGCTTTGCTCCCTGGAATGACGCAGTGCCCGTTGTACAGGATGTTGAGTTGGCCCCAGAGCCGGCTCAGACGGGTGTGGAAAATTTTGCCTCTAATGGGATTCGATTTCTGGATCGTCTAACCTGTAGCGAGCCGCTACACCTACTACGCTGTTCCGCCCTGAGAATTATCCTTTACGATGCGCCATGATAGTTACTATACTTGCTGACACCGACAGTAATAATACATGCCTGGAAATTTTTATGGATGTAGCGTATCTGAGTGTGAAGAATCCTGTCTTGTGATAGACGTTTCGGAGCAACCTATAGCCTAGGTCCTAAAGGGAGGAGAGCTTCTACGAAGCGACTGCCCTTAACTACCAGACTACACGGTGTCTCATCCCAGAAAAAGCGTGTGCTTCATAATCACCACAGTGAGAATCTTACATCTTAGTACAAACTATTTTATCTAATGGCTAACATAACGAATGTTGTTAGTAACAACATAAAGGTTCAAAGTGCATTCTAGTTTAACTGTATAACTGACTGACAAGACAAGAGGAACGGTGTTTTCTTTTATGTGGCGTCATTCTTCTGACAGTGTATTTTAAAACATAATTCAGTTAAGAGTACCGGAACACGATTATGAAGGTCATTGTTTGCTGATCAACAGTTTATGCATATGTGCAATCAGAATATGAATTACGTTTATTCCCTGAGGAGACAAATCGCAGATCAATACTCTTCTCCAACAGGCTGTCACGTCAAGCACAGTAGAGTCCAAATTAAAACGTGGAGACCGCTAAAGTTTGTTGCTTATTAGGCCTGACTAAACTGAAAATTGGAATGTTTCGTCGACAATTCAGTGTTTGGAGAAACCAAACTCCCCGGCCTACTTCATCGTTACACTTCATTCAGTCGGTCGTGATTAGTACCTGGTCTCTCACAGCCCAGCTTCGATCCCAGGCCAGTTGATTTGCGATTTTTAATGGACGAACTGCAACCGATACATGTTTTTTTTCCAAGTTATTCGGTTTTTCTCTGTCAGTATTATTTCACAAATGCCCCATGAACACATTTCATTCATGTACCTTCGTTTTTGTGTAGCCTAATCTTTGCAATTGGCGGTAAGGTGAAATAAAACATTTTTTTAAGCTCGTGTTTCCGTGCATCGTGATTCAAAGTGAATAAAAATCCAACAGATGCAACAGTATGCAGATATTTATTTCCTGCAAAGCTACTCTACATGTTTCGGGTGTCACAGCACCCATCATCAGGAGTATTAAAAACTGTACCCGCAGCCTCTGCTACAGGTCATACTACTTGTACCGCTACTCCCCTCCAACGTGGTCTGATCGGGACAGGTTTGTGCGAGTCGCGTGCTGAAGCACTAGTGCTTCAGCCTGCATACGGATACCACACCACTATAGCCACACTGCAACGTAACACCAACACACATCGAACAAGATACAACCCATGAAGTAACTCAACGAATTACTCGCAAGCTCCTGAGGATTGATGTATTAATATCCGAAACATGTTGAACACTGAATAAAGTAATAATAAAACAAGTGGCATCAAGTTGGTCTCTTTTTACTCAACTATCAAAGATCATGTAGGTTACGAGGGAAGAGAAATGCCAGTTTCTCACGGGTGTGGTTTTGCAGAATATGATGCCGTGTACCCTGGTATAACTCTGCTTGTAATTCAAATAATCACCGAGAAGTGTACTCACCTATTATTAAACCACTACTTTATCAACACTATAAGTAACTCCAACACGTTTGAAACTTTAAAAGGCCATCTTCAAGGAGTATAATTGATACATTTTAGCAGCTTGGTTTAACAAAATAAATCACCAGTTGTAAAATTCAACTTAGTGTGTAGCGTGTAATGTGCACGTAACACATTACACGCTACACACGTAACACAGTTCACGCTACACACTAAGTTGAATTTTACAACTGGTGCTTCATATTGTTAAACCGCGCTGCTAGAATGTTTAAGTTATACTTCCTGAAGATTACTACTAAGAGCTGAAACGTGTTGGAGCTAAGTTTAGCGTTAATAAAGTGGTGATTGAATAATGTATGAATGCATTTGTCGGTGTTCATTTAATTTAGTGATACTATTGCACGGATATGAACAAAATAAATCCTGTCTGTGTTGTAGAGTAGCGTGCTGTCTCTCTACTTAAAGTAAATGTCTACCGGACTATAAATTGTTACGTCACAGATAATATTATTCTTTGCGTGTTAATTAATTAATAGTGTCATTTTGTCCTGGAAATAATTTCTAACGTGCCGTTTGGTAAACTGAGGTAATATTGTTTTTCGAAAAGTAAATATGATACTGAACACAGATCCGTGCAAAAACAAAAATATATGATTTTTTTCTGGGACTGTCTTCTTGACATACACTTTCGAGGCTGATTACAAAGAGACAATAATAAAATACACTGTTGTTTTGTTACGTAACTTGTCTTTTCTTCTTTTACGCACGGGTATTTATACTGAGAAAGAAACGTGACACCTTATAAACTGATGGACAGACGGATATAGAAAATCCATAATGGGATGTCCTCCAACACGTTATTCAAACACAGACGTCCGTACTTTTTTTAAAAGTGAATTTACGTCGATATTGTTATAAACAACTGGAAGCTACAAGGTCTGAACAACTACCGTAAATTTACTGAATAGGAGTGAAGAACAGTTCTAAAACCTACGGTACTAGGAAGGTGGAGAAGCGTACTGCCTCGTAGAACAAATAAGAAATCAAGAGGGCGAGGGAGAGGAGAGAGAGAGAGAGAGAGAGAGAGAGAGAGAGAGAGAGAGAGAACATTACAAAATGATCCATAAGAACTACATACAGTGTTTGGATACGCTGAATTAAGCTTTGATGGTGAAGAAGTCTGTCTATACGATGTTGTTTGTAAAGGTACATCCATGGAACTGCGGTTGACAAATTTGAAGTGTACCGTACTAATGCGCTGAGCATGTAAAGATTTACACTGCTTATAGGAAGGCACCAGGGTCGAACACCAGTTGTAGTGAATTTTATGTTATTTGCGCCGTTCATTGTGACATAATTATACAACAAAAACCAACGAAATGCGCAATTTTCTAAATTAGTATTTAACTTCTGATGTCTCCTACATGTTTCGAACCTGGTGGGTTCATCTACAGGAAGACATGCAACATGTCTTATATAGGGCAGACTAGTAGAGACCTGAAACAGAGGTATACAAGACCTCAATGCTTGTACACTATGAACAACCCTTCATACAGACATTTCAACATAATGGAAATCATGATTACCATTATGTTGAAATGTCAGCACTGAGGTCTTGTCTATTGGTTTGAGTAAAGTCACAGTGTCTGTGATGGTCCCATATTCATGTTGGTTCCTTGGGGTGTGTTGGGCATATGCTGGTTGGGGGTCGTTATTTCTGATGTAGTGGATGTGTTCGCGGTACCTCTGTGTCACGTCTCTACTAGTCTGCCCTATATATGACATGTTTCATGTCTTGCAGTTGACCAGTGCCAGAAGCTGTAATTACAGTTGTACGAGCTCTTGATGATGGGTGTCAACACCCGAAACATATAGAGCTGCCTACAGAAATATAATAAACTGAATACAGTCGCATCTTGTTGGACAATTATGAAATTTGTTACAACCTCCTTTTTTCGAGTCCTTTCCGAGCGTCTCTTTATCGGTTACTTTATCTTCAGCCCTATACTATGATATTACTAATATGACCACAACCATTTCCTCTGCGGAAAGCATCAACAAATAATACGTAAATCTGTAAGATGAATATCGGTAACATTCTTTAAAAGTAAATTATCAACATTGTTTTATTTTGGTGGTGGGGAAGGAGGGAGGATCTTTCGTGTTTAACCTTGTCTTCAAAATACCGAGTCATATGAGGTGAACTGCAGGCCGTATGCAGTGTAATAAAATTGATGTAAAACTTTACATTATAGTATCATTTAGTATAATTTTTATCTTTGAAAACTGTGATTATTTTAAAAGGCTTGTTGTATATTGCTTTTGGAGAGGAAAAGAAAGTAACTGTTTTATAAAAGTCAGAGCATTGTCTCATTTCAGATGTGTTCTGATTTGTGCAGTATTACGGAACGAAGTAAGGAGTAAAAGTAAAAGTGATCCCGTTACAGGCCCGGTGTGGCCCAGAGGGTTGGTAGAGGTATAACTCTACTCTTCCATGACCGCGGCACTAGAAGGGGGTGAGTGGTCAGCAGCACGCCCCGGCCGCACTTTACCCCCGGGAAAGAGTCGGTACCCATTTTACAGGAGGCTGGGTGGGTCTCAGGACCGGTCTGGACGGGCGGAAAACTCGTCCCCACTGGGATTCGATCCCGGACCATCCGGCCCGTAGTCAGTCGCTATACCGACTGGGCTACCCGGTCCACGAAATAAGGAGTACCCTGCAATATTCACACTTTCAATTTGAAAAGTTAACTAGTTACACATGAAACGTTATTCTCACAAATGAAAAGCTGATGATCTGACGTTTCGTAGATAAATCATGCTGATTTATCAGTTAGCACAACAGGAATATCGTCAACCTTTGGTGTATAAAAATTCTCCCCTCTCCTATCGAAGTTTATTATTCACCAACGAGTGCACAAGTGATTGTCTTAAAACAGTATTAAAATTTTCATTAAAATAGCTCCGACATGTTTCGGTGCAGTCACACCATCTTCAGGGAGTTCATTATTCGTGCTTGCTAAAGCTACACTTTGTTAAAATAGTCAATTATGGTTCTTCAGTGTATGATTAAATCAGTCGTGATGTGACTGCATATATTGGTAGTGACCTTGTTGACGTGTGTATGTCGCACTACTCCCGAACAGTGCGACATACACACAACAAGGACACTACCAATATATGCAGCCACATCACCACTGATATAATCATACACTGAAGAACCATAATTGACTATTTTAACAAAATGTAACTTTAGCAAGCACGAATAATGTGCTCCTTGAAGATGGTGTGCTTGCACCGAAACATGTAGGAGATATTTTAATGTAAATTTTAATATTTTTTTTAAGACAATTACTTGTGCATTCGTTGGTGAATAATAAACGTTGATAGCATCAAGATGCACGGTACAGTACAAATGTAAAAACTACCCTCTCCTGTTCCCTTCCTAAGAGAAAACTAAATGTTTCAAAACATTACCCTTTATTTCTTCTCATTAAGTGTTGTCTGGTTTGGACTTCTGTGACTTCGTCCATTCTTACATGTTATGAAACTACGTAGTCTGGTAGACATGTTTCAGAATCCAGCTGTAACGTACTGCCTTTATCCTCATGGTAGACGGGACTTATCCTCCAACCCAAGGTGGCATAACCCAGAAGCCCACAGTAGGAAAAGTCACTGCCGTGTAAATGTCAAAACGTCCAACTCTTTGGAGCTCTATGTGGACGTAAAATTATTCAAGGCTACATCGACGGTTCTCTGATCTCAGCGATCAGCTGACTTCTATAGTAGGATTTACTCTTCAAGGTTAACCTGAGAGTTGCAATGACCGTGCATGGACACAGCTTGCGGGCAAATTGTACTTGCGCAGTTATTTCGTGACAAAACTGCCAAGGATTATAATGATCGACATGTTAAAGGGAACTGAAGTGCATGAAACACATGCTAATAATGCACACTATCAGAATCACTTGCTGAAAGATGTAAATGATGTCGGCTTATATGCACGTTTATTCACAATCCATGAAGGAAACAGAGGGTATTTTGCGAATATCTGAATAGGCCTATAACTTAACTTGGCCCTTAGAATTAATGCATGTACGTCCGTAAGAAAATAATTTTAAAATGCTTAGATTGCGTTCTTTTTTTTTCACCTCTAACAAGAACAGGTCAGATAAAATTTTACTGTTTGCAGAATTTTTACTAAATTCCTGCCAAATTTAAACCATTTATCTAATATTGAGACGGCCTGTTCTCTTCAGTTTCACAATTGTATCGAATTTCAGAGAGTCACCGGGATTTCGCTTCAGTGCTGGCAAACTTTGTAGGATTTCGGCGACAGATCGAGATTGCATTCAGTAATTTCCACGATTTCTTTTCTTACGAAATTATATTACACATAAAGTTGTTTCCTGACCCACACCCGTGCATGAAACACCTGCAGTTTGCGGTAAAACCGTGACTAATAAAGTTATAATATACCGAAACTGACGGGTTACTTACGAAATTAGGAATGAGAATTACTGACATTCTGGGATGGAAAAATCCAGCTGATAAATACTACATACTTGACATGTCGGATATTCCTTGTGTAAGCAAGTGACAAAAGAACAAGAATACTAAAGAGAAGAGCAGATATTACTTTGGTAAATACAACATCGGATCACCGAAATGCTTCCTAATAGACCGGAAAGTACTTACGTAGGAAGAATTGTTTATAGCTTATCCACTGCAAGGCCCATCGAAAAAATAAACAGAAAAACAAACACACCTATAATTAAAAAGCGAATTGAAAGCAATTTGTTATATTCTGCACGTTCGTAGAACAACAACACAATGTCTGTAGCACCACTAGTCGCTGCTCCCACAATCCACGTCATTTCCTGACGACTAGTAAAAGGTCCTATAAAGAAATACAACGGAATGGTCTGTACACAAACACAACGGTGATATCTTGTGTTTATTGGACCGTGCATCACTGTGATAGTTGAAGAATAAAAGACCAACTTGATGTCATTTGCTATTTTATTTCACTTCTTATGTGCTCAACATGCTTCGGACATTAATATATCCATCAACAGGAGCTTGCGACTGAAGTTGAAGCACAGTTTCAGCCTGCAACACGGATACCACTCCAACCCAACCACACCGAAACTCCAACACACATCGAACCAAGAACAATACGACCAATGTGGTAATTCAACACAATAGTCGCAGACTCCTGATGATGGATATATTAATGTCCGAAACATGTTGAGCACATAAGAAGTGAAATAAAATAGCAAGGGACATCAAGTTGGTCTTTTATTCTTCAACAACGGTGATTTGTTTCCTATTTGACGTTCGCGTGACCGTGCATCGTGATAATTTCTTGTAATAAAACCAACTAGATGCACTAATTTCTCAAATTTCTTTTTGGAATAAAACTCTATATGTTTCGGAGAGTTCCTCTGTCCATCATCGGGAGTTTTTTCACTGAACACACAGCAATGGTATACGCCATACAGGTTTGCTGACAGCTTGCTCGCAAGCTGTCAGCAACCAACAGAGGAACTGTCCGAAACACGCAGAGTTCTATTCCAAAAATAAAATTGAGAAATTAGTGCATCTAGTTGGTTTCAGTATAAGACTGTTCCGCATATTTCTCGGTCTTGTAAAGTGCAGTGAGATAAAAATCAACAATACAAAAAGAGGATTATAAATTGCTCAGATTTTTGTCACTCATTCACTATAGCCTATGCACTTATATCCCCAGTTTTCCGGAAATACGTGACGAACTAAAAGTACTGTTAACCTCCTTGCCCCCACTTCGTGAATTATGGAAAACGTTAAAGTAACGAGAATCCGTTCATCGCAAAATCAGGAAAAAAAGAAAGGCTGTTGTCAGGATGGAGAATGGATATTTTACGACAGCTGCCTTTGAAAATTTAGACGTGGTTTTAGATTTTGCTTTATTTGTTGTACCTAGCCAAGACTGGCCGTTCCCTTAATCCACCTACGAACAAATCAGCAGGAATGACGTGACGTCACGATGAAATCCCTATCAATCCAATAGTTCTGTTCCGTTTACTGGGCCTCGTTTTTTTTTGGTCGTTGACGGTAAGGTCATTTGTTTAAAGGAAAGGGAGGTGGTTTATTACTTCGTGTTTTACATGTGGGCGGGACTCAGAGAGTCAACGCACAATTCCTTACTTGCATGTCACATTCAGTGCCTTAGTAAAAAAACCAGGATCTCACATAATGCTTTTCCCATTTACTGTATTTAATGTTTATCTGATATTCCATTGTTTTTACTGTAGATAAACAATTATTTCTTTATGGCGCTAGTTAGCCGACAAGTGACCCTTCAATTTGTAAGTCACAGAAGGGTGCAGAATTTAAAATATTTAAACACAACATTTGAATGTCAGACAATATTTGGCCGTGATGGGGGGGGGGGGCTTTAAACTGCGAAAGTAACCAGAATTATTGTAAGAATAAATCATGTGGGAGTGACATCTGTAAAACTGTTAAAATTCTTTAGTGTATTCACAATCTTGGTGGGGAAATCTTGAGGAACGGAACAACTTGGAAGACCGTGACGGATAAATAAATATGTCAAGTGAAGTAAATTAATTATCAATTGCGTCATAAGACAGGACACTGCTTTGTCGTACAAGAGACCATGACAATGTGATGGCCAAGACTGACTTGGATCAAATTCTATTACGAATAAAGAATTTTAGACTTTATTCTTTGCAGTAATACCAACAAAATGCATGGTAGTAATATAGTTTTTATACTCAGTAACTTCCTACGTGTTTCTGCCACTCCTGTAGCCATGCTCGTGGAGTGATACAAGGGATAAAAATGAAAAGACGATACAGTAATTGAAATGACAAAACCAGTGTAAGATATAAAATGACAATGATAAAAAAATACACTAAATATATTCAGATGCATTCAATAATGGCACATACTTAGCAGCAATTAATCTAATATATTTTATGTACGATTTTTACCAGTCTCATTTTATACCTTGCATTGGTTCTGTCACTGCAATAATTGTATCTTCTTTTCATTTTGTCCTTTGTATCACCTCCCTAGGGATGGCAACATGATTGGCCGAAACATGTAGGAGGTTTCTGTGTGTAAAACCTATTGCTCTAGTGTGCTTTTTGTTGGTGTTACTGTTATGTTATATACGGGGTGTAACAGGAGGAACGGACCAGACTTCGGGAGAGTGTCCCTTATGTTATACTATACCGATATAACCCAAAACACCTATATCCAAACTTGAACGGTTTGGGAGATAATGGCAATTGAAAATTGTGGACTTCCTTGTGGTCCAAGAACGATAGCTGTCAGCTG
>Ga0123355_10021404_pt1 | contig 10346 bp, 5 predicted proteins | sample TergutEmb28metaG_3_FD_89872 | JGI IMG/M metagenome (GOLD analysis project Ga0123355, IMG submission 89872) | Embiratermes neotenicus P1 segment gut microbial communities from Petit-Saut dam, French Guiana - Emb289 P1 | ecosystem: Host-associated > Arthropoda: Insects > Digestive system > Gut ... | reverse complement strand
CCGCTTTGCCCACTATCCCTTAAAACAAAAAAAGGCCCCCCCCCCCCCCCCCACATCTCCATTTGTAACGCATCGCTCAACATCGCACTTCCGTATATTTCCCGTCACTTGTTAAGTCATTCCCTTCATTGAAATATTAGCCCTGATAACTGTCGCTAGCGAGAAGCGCTTGGGGCTTGTGGACATACAGCAATAGGCAGAGAGTGGGCAGTTTGAAGCGCCGGCGTCCCTACCGTCTAGTATGGGACTTCCCTCCGTGGCCTCGGTACAGTGTCTGTTTACGCTTGTGTGACAGGTTGATTGAACTTAATTTAACGATTTTTTCATGCCTACAAGTTTATATTGTCTGCTGATAATGCAGTAACGATGGTATTGATTGGGAACGGCATAGAAGAAAGGAATCGTGGCTTGTTTTGTTATACTCATTTTGCAATACTGGCATTGAAGTTTGTACGGTAGTATTGTTTGGCCTATGCACAGTGGACTCGATTGACCGCTATCAACTAAACTGTGTTACACAGTATATTAATAATATATCGCGTTGTTGTGTTTGGTGGTTTTTTTTCAGATTCGTTTCAGTCTTTACTGTCTCCCTTTGCTTAGAAGAACTTACGTAGGTAAACTACGAGAGAGGTCATGACATCAGGAGACATTAATGAATGTAAAATTCTATACCTACTTATGGGGATGACACTGGTTTGAATTCAGACGTACAGTTTCAGTCTACCTCACGACGTTTCTCTCAGGAATGATTTGAGTTCAGACTGACGGTTTAAATTTCGCCGCAGGAATGGTTTGAGTTCATACATGCGGTTTCGGTTTGCCTCACGACGTTTCGTCGCTGGAAGTAACATTTGGCATAAAACGTGTTATTTTTTAACATAATCCTTCTTGAGACGCTAAAAGTTAACAGTCAAGAAATATTCCACATTCACTGAATCCTCCGCATCACTGCCGTCTTTGCAAGAGCCCGCCACTGATTCCTATCCTGAACTAGAAAAATGCAGTTCACGCCTTCCCATTCTGCTTCTTTGACGTCTGTTTTGATATTGTCTTTTGAGGCGATCCACGTGATTTGGAAGTATATTTCTAAAAATATAGGATTTCCTTACTCGGAAATCATAACAAACGTCAAACCAACAGCGAATTCTTTAGTACTCATTACTGTAGGAGTGATTGGTGATTATGTCGTTGGACATTCAGCCACATCCTTCAATTGAAGAAGGAAAGGTTGATGCAAAGAAGGCTTACTGCTGTTATCTATGGATCCGTGACACGAAGACTCGCGTATGTAAAGAAATGTTGCTAAAATCACAAATGAAATATAAGCACGCGTGTCATCAGCTAAAATAAAACAGTATCTGCCTTGGCCACCGTGCTCATTGCTATATTTATTACGGGAACCCGCAAATGCTGTGGCCTTCAGTGAAAATTTATGACGATGGAATGCAACAGGAACAATAAAGCTTTCAGTTATGTCAGGCTTTACATTCTTACGAGTTTTTAACCGTTTATGGCCCAGGGGTGGCTATGTATACCATGTAGTGTAACATCAAGAAACTGCAGTTTGTTCACACAGAATATATATATATATATATATATATGTGTGTGTGTGTGTGTGTGTGTGTGTTTCATGTGATTGTCAAAAATAAGCGCCGACTATTTACAGGAACGATACTCACCCGTGTTCATAATGGAGACGAATTTCGTTTATGTGACGTACGAACTGAATTTTTGTATGTAATGTAGAACGTCTCTCTTCAAGGCTTTAAAATTTCAAAATAGTTCAATACTTATTACTTTGCGCGTGGCATGAACTTGGTGTGGAATGCGCATCGTTAAGCATTGTTGCCTGTTCTGAGGTTCTCTAAGTAGCGTATCTGATCTGTCCGTCTGTCTTTGATGTACCGGCGATCTATTCAGCCGAATGGCTTGATGAAACTCCCACTCTTGAACCTTGCTATAGGCTGGTAACTTATCGGGTGGACGTCTTTTGTCATTCCAGAAACCCAGAGCGTAAATCGGAATTCATAAATTTTGTAAAGTAACTTGCACAATATTTTTCAGATTTAACGCTTTTTCTTTCTTCCATAATTCATCAATTGAACCCGCTATCGCCTTTTAAACCCTTGTTTTTGAACGATATAGCATTCCACCTGAAATTTCTAACACATATATTCAGTTTTTATAGCACAGTAAGTACTTTTTTAAAATTAAAATAGTTTTTATTCTCTCACTCATAGACCGTTCTCTCACTATGTTGAATCAAATTCCTCGTTTCCAGTTCACATTTTCCTTCTTTACCGAGTGCTGGACACTGAAACCTACTGCCTGTTTTTAAAATATTTTTAACGTTTTGTGAACTGCAATTTTCCCAGCATGGGACTACGTAGCGATCACCACGAAGTGTTTCCTTACGGAACCCCTTTCTGCTTGTAGAGTGCTCAAGAACGGAGTGATTTCCATAAACCGGTCAAAGACAAGGAAAAAATATTCATGCAAGTTTCAACATTTGCTGGAATTTGCCTTCAGTTTCAACTATAAGACCTGTTTAACGATTTCGAACGGAAGACACGCTACATTTTAAGTCCAGGTGTAGAGACGTAATTTAATATAACAGCTGTCGTTTCTCACTTCCTGGCGGCTCGGTGAGCACCGCCAACACAACGGCTAAATACCCCGCTGATCATCGGGGGATGTTTGAGTTGTCTTGTCATTATGAGAATTTCGTATGATACGCAGAATACAGTTGCCACAGGTAGTGTCGTATAAAATAATTTACAAATGTGTGAAAAGTGTTATAGCAGGAGGTTCCATGTCATACAGTAAGAAATTGCTTAGAATGCAAGTATATACTGCAGACATTTAAGAAAATGTGATTCACAAACTCTACGGTAGGTCGCGAAACAAGACTGAATTTTGTGAACTAGAACCTACGCCTGATGCGTGATAAAGAAATAGATCCCCTGCAATAGTTCTGTGTAGCGGTGAGGTATGGTTTTTACTGGATATCTACATTGAACCCTCAGAATAACGGGTTTCCCGTGTTAATCCACAAAGTGCCACCACGTGATGTTACGCTGTTGTGTGTTGTACCCTAAGCGCAACTATATTATAGGGCTTTTTTTTTTTTTCTGAGGCCATAAGTGTACACCGACACGTTGCTCATATTGTGATACCGTTTTTCTATGATCGCATGATTTTTAATTAAATTTTATGCCTTGTTTACGGAGTTTCTTGTGACAATACAAACACTGTGTTGCGTCCTCGTTCGTCAGTTCTGAACTGTTCCGATTTTTGGTTGTGGGGCATGTTAAAGCATAATGCTGAAACTGAAGACGGTGCTAGTGAAGGCATTCAGAAAGTAGTTTTCAGTTTCGTCAGCTGAACTTCAGTGTGCAGTGGACAACGTATTGCATGAACTGGAGACCACGGTAAGGACTTACATGCATAACGTCCAAAATACTCTCCATTCTACCCACGCGGTGTATTTGTGTGTATTATGTGGGTCTCAGAACAAATGGCGAAAGCTTCCATATATAGCGTTAACGGACTGGTTTTTATAACCGGGACGGAATTTGTTTACTGCGCGGTACGTACTGAATCTTTAAATGTATTTCAGCTTACTTTTCGTCTTTGAAGGGTAAAATACGAGTATGAGTAGCAACCTGATACTGACTGCAGTACGTTGAACTAAAATGCGTGGACCCAAATCAAAACAAGATGAAATTTCTCATTTAAGGTCTTAAACTTTGTTTTTTACTTTTTTCCGTTTCCGTTTTTATGGCTCCTGTAGATTCAAATGAGCATTCTCTATATAAACCGCTGTAATATAGAAGTAATACATACAGGGACCTACTTACCATTACATAATAACCAAATGCTTAAAATGCTGACCCGTATGTTGTGTAATATGCACACGAGATATCATTTAATGTTCAAATTTAGTGGCTGAGAAATATAATGTGAGATCTGGCGAGAATAATATCGCATACGTGGCAATATTTTCGAGTCATCGAGCTTGATTTTTAATAATATCTATATATTAGTGAAAGTTCAAGATCGACCAGCGGGTCTTGTCAAAACCGAGTGAAATACGCATATTTCGCTGTAGGCAGCTTTGCTTAAAGCAAATTCCGGTTTTTTTATGTAGTTTTCTTTGGAACTGTTTCCCGGATCCTGGTAGATTTTCGTGTTAAACTGCATTCAGGAATGAACATAAGCGCTTGTGTTGACCTGTGTAGTACATCACAGACGACAGGCTTAAAATGACTACGAATGACGTAGTACGTATATTATACCAAATTGTAACTTCCGGTGACTTGACTTTTAAGTATCTGAACTGTTAATGAGACAAAGAGAAAATAAAATTGGCGGCCTGCGCTGTCCCAGAGTGGTGGGGATGACGATGCTGTTGAATTCCCACTTTCTGGCCGCTCTTCTATACCTCTCCTGCAGCCTCTGCCCCGTATAAACCTGCCCAAAGCGCTTGCCGCAAGGGAAGTGTATCGATAATATCATGCTGTGAACAGAATGGGACTGGAGGAGAATTTATTAACTTTCCCCGAAACAAGAAAATTGACAGCTCAAGGAGAACGTAGCAATGATCTAGCCATGGAACTTCTTTTTTGGCCTGAGAATGAATGTAGTTGATGAAACAGAAACTCAGCATCTTGACGTGAACTTAGCTTATTAGATAAGTGGCGCTAACTGCAAGTGATTTACGTCATATAGGTCTATATATAGCCAAAAGTGTTCAAGAGTTCAGATATATAATTTAGTGTAAATGGAGTTATTGTGACGAGTGTGTCTGAATCATCAGTAGAGTTGTCATAAGAAACATAAAACGCTCCTATCACCAGGTATCTAACTCCAGTCTGCTAGCGAAGAGTTCGACGACTTACCTTCTTTCTTATGGTGTAGGCAAATCGACAACTTAAAACATAAATCAGTCATGAAATATGTGCTTGAATTTCGGAGAAATTTGAAATTGCTTGAGCTATGCATCTTGACGAAATAGAAGCAGGATAACACTGTGGTTAATTGGAAAACTTTGTTGCTTTAATGCATGACCAGAGATTTATGAAGATTACTGTCCCCTGGGATGTGACGCCCCACCAACCTTCCGGAGTAACCAGTTTATGAAATGACGTGGTGTTTCGTAGAAGTAATCATGTCATGCGAACCGCAAATCTCAAAACGGAAAATATTTCTTCAGTCGCTAAAAACCGTAGGAAATGGGCCTACTTTCTTTCGTAAAAAAGCAGGGGAAAGAGTCTATTGCGAGACAATTTTCTAATATGGGACACCTCAGTTTTGGCCAGAATAAGAGCTGAAATCATGTGAACTGTTTCGTTATGGTCTTCAAGATGTGAGAAACAGAAAACTTTGTAGGATGGAATGCGTGGAATTGTATCTATTCGATATTTTTCATTTCTCAGGCTTTTTACAGGGCTGTATGTAATACTGGGTGGAAGCATACGTGCTATAAAGGAAAATATAGAAGCTTTATTAGTCGCTAGTAAGGAGATTGGTCTAGAAGTAAATGCTGAGAAAACTTAATACATGCTCATGTTTCGAGATCAGAATGCAGGATAAAATCACTACATAAAGTTAGTTAATAAATATTTTGAAAGACTGAGACAGTTCAGATGTTTGGGAACAACCCCAACAAATCAAAATTCCATTAATTAGGTGATTCAGAGCAGATTTAATTCAGGGAATGCTTGCTGTGCTTCGGTTCAGAATCTTTTCTCTTCCAATTTCTACCCAAAAATATAAAGATTAAAGTATACATAACTGTAACTTTTCCTTGTTGTTTTGAATGGGTGTGAAATTTGGTTTCTCACATTGTGTGGGGAACTTAGGCTGATGGTGTATGAGAATAGGGTGCTGAAGAAGATATTTATGCCTAAGAGGGAACAGGTGACAGAGGAGTGAAGACTACGTAACAAGGAGCATTATGCTCTCTACTCATCTCCAAATATCATTCGAGCGATCAAATAAAGAAGAATGAGGTGGACGGGGAATGTTGCATGTATGGGGTAGGAGAGGTGCATACAGGGTTTTGCTGGGGAAACCTGAAGGAAAGAGACCATTTGGAAGACCCAGGCTAAGTGGGAGGATCATATTAAGATGGATCTTCAGGAAATTGGATTGGGGGGGGGGGGCATGAACTGGATTGTTCTGTCTCAGGATAGGGACAAGTGGCGGGCTCTTGTAAATGCAGTAATGAACTTCTGGGTTCCATAAAATGTGGGGAATTTTTTGACTAGGTGAGTATCTGTTGGCTTCTCAGGAAGGACTGCTTCATGGAATTAGTTCTGTGTATATCTGGCTTTTCTACCTGAAGATTAATCCAGAGCAGTAATTTGCACTCATTAATGGCTCATAGTCATCTGTAATGTGCACCTGAATGTTGAGAAAGTTCCAAGTTTTATTAAAATCTATATTTATGATAATATATCACTGAATTCTTATTTGGATGAGAAATGTTACAGAAAAAGTTTTAGAGAAAATAAAACGACATTTTTTGTTTAATAACTTTTTTTCGACAATAGTGCCGTTTATGAGATAATGTGGAAATATTTGGGAAAGCCAAACTGGCCACATATGGCAGTATAATATGGCGCATGCGCTGTGCATGCTAGATAACTGAGGCTATAGACATACACTCAGAATATGTAATAATTACTGGTTTTCCACGTCAAGAATGGTTAGGCGAACGCGTCTCGATATTGCGTTGATGCATGCGTAATCTCTCTTTTTATTGTCAAATATCATCCTGTCTTCTTTGTAGCGATGGCAGCTAGTTATTTCCAATGGCGAAAGTGTTTTGGTGAGTGGCCTTAGGTTATTGGTTTTCGGAATTCTGTCACGGTAGGTCTACTCATTATGACGGATGACAACCATTGATGCTTATGTCGTTATGCATCTGCGGATTATTGTAACTGGTCATTCACTGTCCTTGCTCCCCATACACAAATACATGTTGACTTATTCTTTCAGTATTTAAAGAATTTTTACAACTGCAGGCCTTATATGGTGTACGTATTGTGAATTATGGATTGGAAATAATGTGGAAGGAAGTCTGTATATAGATTTGATCTAATTATATATATATATATATATATATATATACTTGGTTTAATTAAAACCACAAAGGACCTGTTTGCACAACGCGTCTGCGACACTAGATTGGCACGCGGGGCTCGCCGAATATGGCGCAGGTGTGCTGAAGCCACATATTGTGATCGGTATCACAACTAGTGTTTGTCACCTTTGGTATTTTTCGAAACAAGCTTAAACTACGTACAAATAAGGTTGAGGGTTTGTCGGTTCCTGCGGGTTTGTCTTTGTATGCAGTGGAGAGCTGTGCAGCTTGTTAAGACGATGTGATGGAAACGATGCCGGCCAGTTAGCTTGACAACGACCTGCTTCCACGTGACCCAGTATGCGTGAAAGTTGCTGCTGCGTGGAATGCAGATCACATACTGTACGTAATTCAGTTACCCAATTGACTTGTCGTCTGACACATGGCTTGCAGTAATAAAACGAAGATTCTTCTCGATGACGAACCTCGCAAACTACTCGGTAATTTTTAATGATAAAATTGACTGAACTTGGTCACGCGTTCACTGTTCACAAGCTATTCAGTTTGCCACTCCCCTGTCCCTCTGTCCCGAACGATCTCGCTACAGGCTGATGTATGACAAAGAGTTCCCAAAGTTTGCTCTGTGATATCCCGTTTGAAGTATGAAGTCGCGTCACTCGCTAATTGATACCCGACGTTTCGTGATCTTATCTTCAGGGTTCGACCCTTAAAGGTAAGATCACTAAACTCTGGGCGTCGGACACCAATTACCCAGTAAAGCTGCGCCATATTCCGGAAGAAAGGAGACCTCAACTACACGTCTGAGAAATCCTAACAACCTGCATTGCCCTAAGATCTATCGTTGTATTTCTCAGATGTAGCTGCCTTTGGCGTGTATCTGATCGTAAGGTCTCGATGGCCACCGCGTATAATGAATGAGCAATACCTCATTGTGATTCATTGCCTTATCATCAGAATTATGTACGATGTGTGACCTCAAGCCAGGGGTTGTAACCGTTTCGTGCTAGAAACGAGATATACCGCATTACCTAGCATCATCGATTCGTACGGTGTTTTATGTCAAAGAAAGGAGCGTGTCTCGCCATCTGTGGCAAAGTTAACCACTTGCGATGTTAAAAAGAGGCTTCTTGAAATGAAAAAAGGCCTGGAGAGGGTTGTACAACGGAAGGTACTTTGTGAAAGTCGTGGTTATCACGAGGGTGACTGTGAATATTGCTGTCTTCTGGGACCTGGTGCCGTGTGGTTTAACAAAAGGGTACTGACGTTTCAGAAGAACCTGCTGCACCCATGTTTCTGCACCCTGGTGATGAGGGCAGTCAGTTCCTCTGAAGTGGCAATGCGTATGACCCAGAGTACACGGCTTCACTTCCCAGAAGACAGTAATTTGTTTTTGATAATGGTTTGCAGTCGGTGCGCATCAAAGAAAAACTCGGTGAGCCAATAGATTTTGATGTTATGCCTGTTGTTGCCAGTGTGCGAGGACAGATCAGTCAGTATAGCGACTTGCTACAAGCTGGACGGTTCGGGAATCGAATTCAGGTGGGGATGGGGAGTGGTATATTCCTCATCCGTCCAGACCGACCCTGAGGTCCACCCAGCCTCCTGTACAATGGGTACTGGGTCTTTCTCAGAGGTGAAGCGGCCGGTGCGTGGCGTTGACCACTCACCCCCATCTAGCGCCGAGATTAAAGAAAGGGTAGAGCTATACATCTGACCGCCTCTCTGGTCTAGTGGTCAGAGTTTCTGGCTACAGATACAGAGGTCCCGGGTTCGATCCCCGGCGCTACCAGATTTTCTGAGTAGTAGTGGGGTCTGGAACGGGGTCCACTCAGCCTCGTGAGGTCAAACTGAGGAACTACTTGAATAAAAAAAAAAGTAGCGGCTCCAGGTTCAGAAAACAGAGATTTAACGGCCGTGGGGACTCGTTGCGCTAACCACGTGACACTCCTCTATCCGCAAAAGTTGGCACTAACTTCGCCTACCGGCGGCGGCCGCTCTGTCGGTATGGTTCGCTCGGGGACTAAAGCCACGGAGTTTAGTTTAGAGCTATACATCTACTCCTCCCCTCTGGCCCTTCGCGGCCTGTTCTGTGGTGAACTTTACTTTACCTGTACCTTTTACCTGCCTGTTGTTAACACCATGTGGAAGTCGGCTTTGATGCCGATGTTTTTGAATAATGTGCCTCCTACGTCTTCATCGTCGGCGGCGTAAAATGTTACTTTTGAAACATCAGCAACACAGCCCACTGCCATAAATGTAGGCTCAGTGTCACCGTTCAGCCACCATGAAAGGGTTACATTACCAAACAATGCTGTGAAGCATTGATTCTTCTTTTTTTTCTGATTCCATTATAACCATCTTTATAAGGTGAAATTTTTTTATAGATGAAAATTAAGTTGTTTGTATTTATAATCTGCTGAAACTAAGAATGTTTTGGTATCAGGAGATATTCCGTTAGAAAGGACATTTTGTACAGTTATGTGCCTATTTTAAAAGTGCTTTGCGGAATTCGTGGATAGTTGACACCGACATTTCATGGAGTATTCAGGAGCGCTCAGTGTTTCTACGAAACCATCGTGTTCAGGTGCTGAAGTGGTATCGCATTCGGAGTCTTAAAGTTATTGTTTATTATGCCAGTGTATATGGTCATAGTTACCGAATTGAGTAATAAAAGATGGAAGTCTACAATCGGGATATTTTTCAACCACAGATTTTCAAAAACGTCATCGAAGCTCGCGGGAGAAGTTTTATCGCTTGTGCTTGCCATTTAAATTGTCCAAAGTTGCAATTAGAGCACGGGGCCATACTGTCATCACTGATTTTTTTTTTGTGATTTTCCTTAGTTTTTCCAGTTAAGTAGAATACCTTGAGATAGGTCGCTTACCTCATCTGTCCTTATAATTTCAGTTTCTTGTACATAATCTGTGTAACAATCGTAGCAGAAAAGTTTTCGTTCTACAACTCAGTAGTGAGCCATTGAACAATGTCAGGGTAAACTAAACACTTCCAAGTAAGAGAAAATTTCACGCGTGTGTTAACTTTTTTTTTTTTCGCTAAGTCTAACAGGACAGGCGGTGTACGAATGAGCGTAATGTTGAGGCGCGTTCGCGTAACCATTTTTGCCATGTATAAGCGATAAGTATTACACATTCTGAATGTGTGTTTGTAGCCTTAGTTACCCAGCACGCCGTTTCATATTTTCATCTGTGGTCTGTCTGGCTCTGCCGTATTT
>Ga0123355_10021403_pt1 | contig 10346 bp, 7 predicted proteins | sample TergutEmb28metaG_3_FD_89872 | JGI IMG/M metagenome (GOLD analysis project Ga0123355, IMG submission 89872) | Embiratermes neotenicus P1 segment gut microbial communities from Petit-Saut dam, French Guiana - Emb289 P1 | ecosystem: Host-associated > Arthropoda: Insects > Digestive system > Gut ... | reverse complement strand
TGCTTCTGTTTGAGGTATGATAGTTTGGTTGATGTTAACTGCAGGGCAGTGGCCTTTCCGGAGGGTAAACTGTAAGTGCGATGACTTCGATTCGTTGACCTTAATTTTCCATTTCTTTAGCCATTTTTCGATGATGTTTAAATGCTCTTGAAGATTAAGTGAGGCTATTGTAGGGTCTTCATGATTTGCAAATGTTGCTGTGCCTAATGTAGTTTCCTTGGATGTTGGCAAGTCAGATGTGTATAGTACATACTGAAGAGGACCAAGAATGCTCCCTTGCGGAACACCGGAATGGATGTGGAAGAGGCTTGAAGTTTCTCCATTGAATTTTGTTTCGAAGTAGCGTTCATTTAGGTACGATTTCGGCAGGTTAAAACAGCTTGAGGGTAAAATTCTTTTGATTTTGAATAGTAGCCCTGTGTGACATATTTTATCGAATTCCTGGCTTACATCTAAATATGTGGCTGTAAAATGCTGCTGGTTTTCCATAGCTTTATTGATATCTGTTATGTGGTGGCATTGTTGCACTGTGGAGTGAGCCTGTCGGAATTCAGCTTGATGGTTTGGGATCCAGTCTTGCGGGTTCAAGTCTTTATTGATTTTTTGAATATAATCTTTTCTAGTACTTTTGAAATTGTCGGTAGTAAGCTGATTGGAAGGTAGGATGAAACGTCCATTGGACTTTTCCCAGGTTTGGGCATCTTTATTATTTGTGCAATCTTTAATGATTTAGGCCAGTATTCGAGTCGTAGTATGGCGCTGAATATATTAATTAGGTTTACAAGTCCTTCTTTTGGTAGTTCTCTTAGCATTCTGGCAGCAATAAGGTAGAGACCTTGTGCCTTTTTTTAGTTTAACATTTTGATTTCATCTTTTATTTCATTCAAAGTGAATGCTTTAAGGCGTTCTTGCGATTGTATGAGTGTAGCTAGGTCTTGTTACACTTTCTGATCCTAATCATTATTATGCGGGGAGAAACTTCGGAAAGATGTTCTGCGAATATTTCAGCTTTTTCCTTGTCGCTTTTTGCCCATGGTTCCGGAGGTGCTGAATATTTTCGTGTTGGGGTGATGTTGTTTTGGGTTTTCTCCCGTTTTTTTTATAGGTTTCCAAACAGAGTTATCTTCCCTTTTCAGTTTAGAGACGTATTTTTCAAAGGATTCATTTCGGATTTCTTGGAGTTTTAATTTAAGTTTGTTGCTTATTCACTTATATTTTCTTCTGCTGTCTGGTTTATGAGTTCTTTATCAAATTGAACTGGCTCTCTTTTCAGCTACTAGCTTCTTAATTTCGTAAGTTATATTATTTGTTGGTCTTTGGGTATCGCTGTTTGGGGTAGCTTCTTTGGCAGCATGCTGGATTAAATTGAGTAGGTTGTTAGTTTCTATTTCTATATCTTCGCGTTCTTTAAGTTTTATTGATAGATTTACTTTGTCTTGTATTATTTGTCTGTAGGTATCCCAATTTGTTTTTGAATTGTGCATGCGTGCTGTTGATTTTCTGACTGTTGCTAATATGCTTAATGTTGCTATTATTGGAGAATGGTCCGAGCTTAAGTCGTAACTTGATTGTATGTCTGTGTATGTTGAGGAAATTCCATTGGTTACAAAGAAATCTGGTAGATCCGGGATTTTGTTTTCTTCGGTAGGCGAGAATTTTGGCGTTACAGTTGATAGAAATGAATAGTTTTTCTCTTGGATTACCTTTAAAAATTCTCTGCCTTTTGTTGTTGTTAAACGTGAATCCAATAGAGTGTGTTTGCTGTTGTAATAACTCCCGTCTATAAATTTTGTTCCTAGAATTTGAAAGAATGTCTCAAACTGTTCCTTGTTTAGATTGTGTCGGTGTGGACGGTAGACGGCTGTGATGGTTATCTCATATGGAAGTTATTTCACTTTTATTGACGTAGCCTGAATGGAGTCTCCTTCGCATTTTAACAGTTCATAGTGTTCGATTGTATCTTTTATACTTATCACCGTACCTCCGTGCGCTGTATCATCAGGATGATTGGTGTAGTATAATTTTATATTGGTACTAAAGTAATTTTTGTCTGTAAAATATGTTTCACTGATTAGGAGTGTATCTATGAAGTTTTGAATTAAGAATAACAGTATTTCTTCTTTATGGCTTTACAAACCAGTTGCTTTCCATTGGGCTATTCATAGGGACTTATCAATTTTAAATGATCTTATTGAATAATAATTTAAGCAATTTGAGTATCATGCTATTTTGTTGTAGCAGTTGATTGAATAATCCTTGAAATTCGTCTAAAAATTTGGTTAATGTGATGGCTGTGTCTTCAACCTGATTTGTGTTACTTTTGTTTACATCTGCGTAACTTCTTTGTTTTTGTGAGTCAGCACTATGTTTTACGTTGTTTCTATATATATTAGTATTTATTGGTGGTGTGTGTTGGGTATTATTTCAAAGTTTGTTGTTTCCTTTAATTAGGTTATGGTAATGTTCGTAACGTTTGTAGTTGGCAGAATGATTGCCTCCTCATAATGCGCATTTTGCTGGTGTTTTACTTTTTTGCAGTGTTTACTGTTATGAGACCGAACACATTAAACGCATGTGAGTGATTTGTTACGGTATGATTTTGAGTGGCCATATTGTTGGCATCTCACACATTGTATGATATTGTTCTAATTTACTCGAGGAGGCTCTATTTGTATGATTTTGTTTTGTAATGCTTTGTAGTTGTCTTGTTGTATTGTTGTCTTATGTGTATTTGTTGTACTATGTGTGCATTGCTTTTTTTTTTACTTTAGATGCCGGACTGCTGGCAGTCAGTATTCGGAAGGTCCTGCGACCGGCAATCTCGACACAGGGTTTTCTTGGTTTCCCTGTGCCTAAAAGCAAATGCTGAGATGGTTCCCAAGATTCCAAGTTGCCACTACATGCTTCTCATGTAGCCGTCCCGACTAAGATTTAGTAGTAACCAACTTCATGTTTGTTTACATGTAAAATAATCACTGCCACCGGGTAACAACCCAATTGCAGTAAATAAATATTATTATTATTATTATGTTGTATATTTCCTTTTTATTTTCCGCAGGTTCTAAGTCTACAAAGAGCAAGTTTAACGGCTCCTTGGTAGTTTTGTATTGTGCATTTATTATGTTTCGGACATTGTGTCCTGGTTCAAATAGTTCCTGTTTTATATCTTCAGCATTTGTTGAATGGTGTATTTATTTAATGACAGTTCTGTATGCTTTTAGTTGGTATGTTATTATCTTTGTATGTTTCTGGTGTCCCGCAGGTTACTTTAATAACACTGTTTGCCAGACTGTTTGTGTAATACTGTTCATCTTCGGCTATGTCTCTTATTCGCTTTATCATTTCTCCGTAGCTTATAACACCATGTGCGAATACTGGAGGAGTTTTTTTGGACTTTCGTTGAACTTGGATTTCCGTCCATGGAATCTTCATTTGTTTCATTTGTTAACAAGCCATATCGGTCATGTGTTTCTATTTTTGTTTAAGGAATGTTGTGTTGTGTACTGTGTATTTTCTTCCTTCCAATGCACCTTATCACTTGCCATTCATTTTGGCCCTTGTGTTTCTTCTTCTTCATCGCTTGTAGATGTCATTCTTAGCAATTGTTAACTAGTGTAATCTTCACTTGGGTAGTTATGTAGTGGTGGTATCATGTGGTGTTGCACTGGTGCAATAAAATAATTTGTAGGCACCTGCTGACCTGATATAGGTTGTAACATAGGATTATGGCACAGCAGGATTGTTCACTACTGGTTGCCTTTACGCGTTGGCTTGTTGATACATTTAATGGGTGTTCATGGACTTACGTGATTCTGGTACATTCCCGGTCGCTAAAATTATTTTGATATTTTGATATGTTTATGCTATTTGCATACCTGAGGTACAATGAACGAGTGAACTAGATACCTCGAAAGAAAACCAAAACTTCAATTCAAAAATACAAAAGACCAAAACTAAACTTTTACCTTCCGGACATGCCCCGGCGTCTGCGTAGGTCTCTCTTGAAACAAACAGGATGTCGACTTTATTGACTGTATAAACTAATATTTCTGTACGTTGTTTTCAATAATTGTGGCGAAGTTTCTTAACGCCATTCGCCTAAGATGTAAATGCGGAAATAGCGTGCGAGTATATTCAAAAATATTCAGTTTACTTTGGCGACACAGCAATGTGTAAATACACACGTACTTGCGCGGTCTCACACAAACGTCATTTAGTGACATTTTATGAGCAACAAAGAATGGTCGTGGACTGCCGTCTCGACTTTGTGAGAGAAGCAGATGAATGCGTAGTCGACTGGTGCAAGTTTAGCGAATAAAATGACGTAAGAACGTTTACTTTTTTAGATTTAAGACATGTGTTATATGACACTTTTAAGACTGGTAACTATTTTTAGAATTTTCGGAGGAGATTGAAATGTTGTATCTAGTTTTGGCTGAATAAATTCCGCTTATGAAAACAAAGCTTCTTTAGCTTTTAGCTTTGTGGATCATGGAACAAGGTCATCTGCATATTTCACAGCGTGAATGATTTGCCCTCCTATTTTGAAGTCTCCAAACCCTTCCGGAGCTTCCTTGGTAAGGCATTCGCTGTACAAGTTGAACAGAACTGGTGACAAACAGCATCCTTGTCTAACTCCTCTTCCATTCTTCACACTTCTTGTCTCCCCTCTGTTCAGTCGCACTTTAAAACTCTGACCCAAGTACAAGTTGCTAATCAAACTTCTTTCACGCCAGTCGATGCCATTTCCTTTAGGATCTGCATTAATCTGTTCCATTTGACTCGGTCATATGCATTGTGTCAGTCTATGAAGCACTCACACATTTCCGCATCTATCTTCAATGTTCGTTCTGATATTATTCTCAGCATCCCAATTGCATCCCTAGTTCCTTTTCGTCTTCTAAATCCAAAATGATCTTCTCTATGTACATCCTCAATGTTCCTTTCAGTCCTTCTTCTAAGTACTTTCGCTGCTATCTTTGCTGTATGTGCGATAAGGCTGATTGTGCATTTTGTAGCTTGTGGCTTCTTCCTTAAGACAATCATTGTTAACTTCTGTGAAGTCCTTGGACCACTCTCCAGTTTCATATATGGATTCATACTGTAGAGATCTTCATGGTAGGAGACCTGAAGATTGAAACAATCGGTTACTCCGAAACATTGCTAAGTCTGTGTCAGACTACACGGTGTTCTAAAGTAGAGAGAATTGTCCATGTACTTACCGTGATGCCGTTAGTGTGATGTGGGAGATATTTCGAGAGTTGAACTGCAAATATCAAACTGATTTCACGGCTTGCCATTTTGCAGAGTAGCAACTAACTCCGGAACACACAAGCAATTCCGCGGCGCATGTAGCCTTGTGCCGTGTATGTGAAGAATTTTATTGGACTCACCCTACCTCTACTTCTAACTGCAAGCATCCTTTTTGTTCAGAGTGGAAAAATTCTTGCACCAAATCGGTGGAAATGTTGTCCAGTACAGTGTGACGTTTCTTTCTGAAAATCCTCCGATAAACTTATCGACAGCCCACGTTAAAATTGTACATACCCACAGAATTTAACATATCGAGCGTAGGTTAAAAATCAACAGATCTGAGTGTTAACTGATGCAGAATCAACTACAACTGTAGTCAGGTCCGTACAGCTTACTGCGATTGACAGGTGTTTTATTTAACGACAATGTCAAAAGCTAAAGTTACGTGTCGTCGGTGGTGTCAGAATTACATGAGGTTATGGGTCATTGGTGGAAGTATAGTGACAGGAATAGACCGAAGAATTTGGAGAAAAGCCTCTCTCAGTGCCACAAGGTCCACATTGACTGACCTTGGATCGAATTCGGTTCTCCAAGGTGAGACGTCGACGAGTGAGAGCCTGCACACAGCGGACGCGCTAGTCGTTGCAACATGATGGTGTGACGTGCTACCTTCAAAATAACTGTAAAAACACTCACCGTTTTATCTACACACCGTCCATGCTTTTATCTCTGCACAATCAGTCGACTAGAAAGAAGTCTGCAGTATCGACGCTGCTGTACGATTAGGCAGTCTGTCCACTCAGAACCGGCGCTTCGCTTGTGATGCGCGGCGCTCCTCGTCACTCGGCCGTTTTCTTACCAGTGGCGGCCATGTGCTCCCGTGCGTCACCCGCTTAGTGCCGCGTTTGTGATCAGTGAAACGTGACACAAAAGGATACGTGAATTCTGAGGAATTGTGAGATTGGAGGGAAATCGTACGTTAATTGTGGCTCTTAGTGAATGTTTCTTTCTTGCTTCCAGTTTTTCTTTCGAATTTGCTGTATAATGATGCAGGAAACTTTCTACTTCAAAATGGTTTCTTCATGAAATTCTACACAGTGCTACGCGCGCGGATAAATTTAAGTACGCACTTCACTAAACAAGAAACTTTTCGACCCGCTCATTACCCAGTGCTGCGGCTCCTGTAGACAATGAAAGGCTCGCATTTGATATCTCTTAAAATATCCACGCATTTTGCTGTTAGACCTACATTTCTTGCAACTAAACGTTAGGCCAGGAGAATAAACATTTGTATCGTAATCTAATTTCTAGTAAGCACAACCTCAGACTCCAGTTATAATCGATTTGATAAGTCTAATATTTGTTACAGACAGTAAACAGAAGGTATCTTCAGGTCTGTAAGCACTTGGACATAGAATACGTTCCGATAATGTATACTCCTCAGTGAAACTCTTCCATTTGCGAGAACGTGTTTAGGGGCGTTTAACCTGATTGCAACTGACGTATATCCGTTAAAAATTAGCAGTGTTATTGAGAATTAAAATCAGTCTCAGTCGACTTTAAGTGGGATTATTTTTATCTGGGTTCGAGATATATTATCTTCAATATGCGTTCTGTTGAGGGGGAAATGTGAAGACAGTTGGTGCAGAGTTGTGCAGTTTAATGAAATTATGTGTGGTGAAATATTGTTATGCCATATGTATGCATATTGGATTATTAACTGTTAATAAAGTGTCTAAAAGTGGCTGTGGAGTGTAAATCAAATATTGCCGAGCGATGTGGTTCGACGCGATAAAACCTGTTCTTAAGAGGAAAGTCGCATTCCACGACCACCAGGGCACTGTCGGCCTGAGGATGTAGTGCGGCTTTACAAAGATCGTGCGAATGTTCTGCCGGAACACAAGTATCAAACACTTTTCTTTAGCTGCAGTATCCCATTGTCGTGTTCTGATTCCATTCAGCTTCTGCACTGGCAGTTAAAACAGTGGCATTTTCACTGCGAGTGCAATAAAGAGCAGCCACTGGTGTTGGAAGGGACGTGCACCAATCATATTTGAAATCGATGAAAACTGTTATTGAGTGTTAACGACATTAACAACATTTTGCTTCGACCACCTCAGTACAATGGAGGACGGTCACATCTTCGCATGTGAACATCGGACTGCCATGCTGCTCTGTGCTGTCCTGTACTTCCTAACAACTGACACAGCAGCAACAACACATCTGAGCAATGCTAATCAGTCCTGTCTGGATGAAGACTCATCAGATCTCAACCGAGACTGTCAGGTACGTAACTTTGTCATGAATCAGGTTACGGACAGAGAGTGTCCGGTACGTACCTTTGTCATAAATTAAGGACAGAGACTGTCCGGTACGTACCTTTGTCATGAATTATGTTACGGACAGAGAGTGTCCGGTACGTACCTTTGTCATAAATTAAGGACAGAGCCTGTCCGGTACGTACCTTTGTCATGAATTAGGTTACGGACAGAGAGTGTCTGGTACGTACCTTTTTCATAAATTGAGTTACGGACTGAGCCTTTCCGGTACATACCTTTGTCATAAATTAAGGACAGAAACTGTCCGATATGTACCTTTGTCATGAATTAGGTTACGGACAGAGCCTGTCCGGTACGTACCTTTTTTATAAATTGAGTTACAGACTGAACCTTTCCGTACGTACCTTTGTCATAAATTAAGGACAGAGACTGTCCGGTACGTACCTTTGTCATGAATTAGGTTACGGACAGAGAGTGTCCGGTACGTACCTTTTTCATAAATTGAGTTACGGACTGAGCCTTTCCGGTACATACCTTTGTCATAAATTAAGGACAGAGACTCTCCGGTACGTACCTTTGTCATGAATTAGGTTACGGACAGACAGTGTCCGGTACGTACCTTTTTCATAAATTGAGTTACGAACTGAGTCTTTCCGGTACGTACCTTTGTCATGAATTAGGTTACGGACAGAGAGTGTCCGGTACGTACCTTTTTCATAAATTGAGTTAGGAATTGAGCCTTTCCGGTACGTATCTTTGTCATAAATTAAGGACAGAGACTGTCCGGTAAGTACCTTTGTTATAATTTAAGTTACGGACAGAAAATGTCCGGTACGTGCAGTTGTTATGAATTAGGCCATGGGCAAAAGCCTATCCGGTAAGTAAAATTGTTGTGAATTAGGTTACGGACAGAGACTGTCCGGAACGTTCATTGCGGTTATGATGTACAGGCAGAGACTGAAAACATTGCAAGTTGCCTGAATTGTATTCACGTGCAGCGTACATTCTTCGTACGGCGAGTTGACTGTAGTTTAAATTGCTGGGAAAGTTGCAGTGAGACGAACCAAAATTGAATTTTGTCGGCTACATTGCTGTAGACATACAATAAAGGTATAAGTTTGTAATTGTCCATGTGCACGCCATGGAGGTGTGTGTTGTGCGTTGAAGTGGAAATGTAGCTTCTAAACCACGGCACTAGATAGTGAGAGTGCAGCTTCAAGTTCCCGTCGTCATGTCTTCCAGGGAAATACCTCGTGTGAGTTTAACTACAGGATGCGACAGAAAGAACACCCCAATTTGGGAGGGTCATAACTTCGGGTAGAAAGCGCGTAGAATGATGGGAATCGCGTCATCGAACAGCGGTGTACATGCCGTTTTCAATGTATACCATGGTGTGGTTAGGAGAACATCGGTCCTTTATTGTTGAGGAGTTCATAAAAAATGGCGGGTCGCCGATAGCAACACAGCGTGCATTTCGCATCCGCTTTGAGCTTGGTCGACGGGAGGCTGTTTCTGATAAGAAAAAGATTTACCGTTTGGTATCAAACTTTAGACAAACAGGACAAACTTTGGAAGCTCTGAAGGAGGCGATACGACAGGAAGTTGCTGCAATTACACTTGAAATATTTCTCAAGGTCATGGATAACTACCGAGAGGCTACATCAGTTTATCAATATTCAAGGCCGCCACTTGAGCGATGATTTGTTCAAAACACATTGATATAAAACGGCATTCTGTGTGATTTCCAGAAATAGAAAAATATTTGCTGTATCTTCTTTGGTTTTGAATTTATTCGCTTCTCAAATAGGGGAGTTCTTTCTACCGCATCCTGTAGAATTGAATTGTAACGGGCGACTTACATAAATTCACTCAAGTGGCACTGTGTCATGAACTGGATAATCGCGAACAGAACTGTGTCACACTTATGCACCCAAGTGCTTGTTGTTGTTAAAGCGTCCCTACTTCTAAGCACTAATCAATATAAGCGTACAGGGATTTTTTAGGTAAATTTCCACAGCTTCTTAATCTAGTCACCTTATGTTGCAATGAATAGTCACTTCCTTTGCTTTGGTTATCTTATCCTCAGTACCCGTTGTATGAGGGGGGGGAGTTGGTTTCAGAGACGCTCATTACGAAATATTGTTGGAAATGTGATAGAAAAGATGATAAAATGGGCAGGGAATGTAGCAGGCATGCTAGCATTGAGAAAGGAATAATAAATTACATTATGAAAATTTGAAGGAAAGATGCTTCGTGGAAGACCGATTGGAAGTTGAGATGATAATATTACAGCTAAACTTAAAGGAATAAGTTACGAAGTTAGGCGCTGGATTTACTGGTCACAGAAAAGGTACCAGTGCAGGGTTTTTTTATAAACTATAAGGCTTTTTTATAAATTATAATAAAGCTTCATTTTTTAAAATAAGATGACCATTAACATCTCAAACTTCAACGAATCTCCTCCATGCAGATAATTCAGTACGCCTCCTGCTCCAAATTTCGTCCCTGCTGACACAAAATCAGCTAATCCTTACATGCATTAACCAACAATGTATATTCAACTGTTTGTTTCTTTGTTTAACAACGCTGTATGAGCTTCTGAAGTTGTTATCATGACAGGGGAAATCGGAGATTATTAAAGAGGAAATTTTCGTAGTTGAGTAAAGAGAAACCAACTTGATGTCACTTGTTTTATTATTATTTATTCAGTGCTCAACATGTTTCGGACGTCAATACGTCCATCCTCAGGAGCTTGCGACTAATTCTTAGTTATTTCATGGGTTGTATCTGGTTCGGTGTGTGTTGGCGTTCCGT
>Ga0123355_10021402_pt1 | contig 10346 bp, 5 predicted proteins | sample TergutEmb28metaG_3_FD_89872 | JGI IMG/M metagenome (GOLD analysis project Ga0123355, IMG submission 89872) | Embiratermes neotenicus P1 segment gut microbial communities from Petit-Saut dam, French Guiana - Emb289 P1 | ecosystem: Host-associated > Arthropoda: Insects > Digestive system > Gut ... | reverse complement strand
ATTTCATTATTTAATGCTCAACATGTTTCGGATGTTAATACATCCATCCTCGGGAGCTTGCGACTTATTTGTTGAGTTATTTCATGGGTTGTATTGCTCTGGTTCGATGTGTGTTGGTGTTACATTGTGGTTTGGTTGGGGTGGTGTGGTATCCGTATGCAGGCTGAAGCCACACATCGAACCAGAGCAATACAACCCATGAAATAACTCAACAAATAAGTCGCAAGCTCCTGAGGATGGATGTATTAACATACGAAACAAGTTGAGCATTAAATAATGAAATAATAAAGCAAGTGACATCAAGTTGGTCTCTCTTTATTCAAGTATCAAAGGTTCTAGGTTTTACGTACTGTACTGAATCACGTTTACAGTGCTTAATATTTTAAAAGTGCAGAATTAATCAAAAGTCACTGCGCACCTGGCGTAGTTAATGAGTATATTGCGAGAGTTCCTGTACATTAGCACAAAACATTTCTCACACTTAAGTTACAACAAACATTAACCAAGAATCGACTTCAGCTTTAACATCAAGAATGGGGCGAATTTACCTTTTGTTGTGTAGATGTACAGCGACTTTCATTTCACTCTGTATGTAGTGCAAATTAATGGAGTGTTACTGATAAAAACCTAATTAAACTTCAGACACTGATAGATGTAACCGGGATTCAAACACAGAGCCTGCAGATACAAAGGACACATTTAAACGAGAGCGCGGGTTAGTGGCGCAGTTGTTACGCACTGAAGTGACATTTCATCCTTGTGCACTGGCTAAATTAAAACTTCTTACATATTGTGCAAATGTTTAGATTTTCACAGAGGTGTGGATGATGTAAAAGAAATCGCCAATTCCTGGTCCAGTGGCACGATAAATACTAGATACATATAATCTGCTGGAAAGGATCTTTTCCAGATATGATCAATCATTCTTGGATTTGGTTGGATGGGCTAAGAAAAATCACAAAATCTGTCAATAAGAATAGCCGGTCGCCGGGTTTAAGCTGCGCCTTTCCAAGTTTCGTGAAATGGAAGTGATTGTTTGCTTTTTGTGTCTTGTAGGAATTGTTCTTTTTCTTTAGTGAGACTTAAATTTGAGAAGAAACCCTCAGATTAGGAACGAATGATGGCGAACAGAACAAGATATGAAATGTAAGTATGACGTAACTTTGAGGCGCGTTCATGTATCCAATTTTGCAGTTGAAAAGCAATAAGTGTTACGCATTCTGAGTGTGTGCCTTTAGCCTTATTTATCCAGCATGTAAAGCGCATGCGCCTTATTGTATTGTCGTCTGTGGCCTGTACAGCTGTACAGTATTTTTCCACATTCTTTCATAAACGGCTCAGTTTTAGGAAACAAGGTTATTGTACATAAAATGTGTGTTTTGATTTTCTCTACAATTTTATCTGAAACATTTCTCAATCTAAGAAGAAGTGAGCGAAATATTATAAAAATGTGTATATGTCTTCATGTCAATTACTCGGTATTCTTGTCAGATTTTAATCAAACTTGAATTTTCTCTACATATTTTCAAAAAATCCTGAAATGCAATAAGTCATTAGACTCTGTCCAGTGGAAGCCGCGTTGTTCCTTGCGGACAGACAGACGGACGGACGGACAGACAGACGGATGGACAGAGAGACGGACGGACAGACAGACACGTGACGCATCTAACAGTCGATTTTCGCAATTTTGTCAACGCGCTTAAAAACTTGATCGGTAGGCTGTAGTCCGGGACCCAAACTGCGATCGCAGAAGCCGGAGAAATGTAGTGGAGGTGTCAAAGAGATAAACATGACTCGCATTCCTGAGAGCGAAGCAAAACTGCATTCCGAATTCTACATAATTTTTTGAGAATATTAGCTAGTCGGAACATGCAGTTTCGCCCACGGAATTCGACGATTCTACACCTTGTTTGCAACGGCCAGTTGCATCTCATCCAGTCTGTATCTTCACACATCTTGTTTTAACCCATTTTATGGAAATGTCACGCGAGTCTGTAACAGCCAATATTGGCAAGAACTTGTCTCAGGATTTCCGTTGTTTCTGGCATTATACTTTTACGTGTCCTGTACAGATGACAATGCATATTATTTGACTAACTTGAGACAAATCTCTGCTACGGATACCATATTCCTTTGTGATTTTATCCTCTGATTTCATAAACAAAAACGAGTGATAGATCTACAGTTTGAAGTATCCGTAGACAAATAGCGGCCGGCAATGTGAAATTCCACACAAGGGGTTGAGATAAAGTACATTTTAATATTATCCTCCCTAACACACTTAGATTTGTAGAATGATATTTTACTTTGGGGTTTGTTAACTAAGTTTCTACATGCATATTTTTTATCGCTCTTCATTAATAAGTATATAAAAATATTAAAGTCCTGGACGGGATTCACAAAAGTGGCAGAGAGAACGGAGGAGCTAAAACATTACATACATACATACGTACACACACAAACACACACACACACACACACACACACACACACACAGAACAATCGCCAGAATATTACGCGCGGTCTGTGTCGTAACTTATGCGGTTACTCGCCGTCCCGTCTTTTGCGAAATTCCGGGTTAAATCCCGGACCTGTTCATGTGGAATTTGTGGTGAGCGATTTGGTATTGGAACAGGTTTTTCTCCGAGTACTTCTGTTTTGTCCTGTCAGTACCATTCCATGCTCCATGCATATGGATTTATCGCTTTCCGACACTATATATTCTCGCTTATTGACAGTGTCGTTAAACAACGAATTTAAAAACACCAGAAATTATGCATTTTTAAGTTTATCTTTATTTTTATCCAATATATTTAGTTCCTTCGATTAAATGGAACTTGAAAGTTCCAAGCCAAACCGAGATTACAAAGGCTAGCTCTCGCCGTTTCACCAACTATTGCAGCTGTCGGGGTCAGTGATCTATTGCAGGAGCCTGCCAGTTGTTACGAGTGGTTATTACATACTGCCTGGCAAGGGCAGAACACAGCGTACTGAGGGCTCGGCCCATCGTCTTGGTATCGACCCAAGACTCGGCAATCTGCCCGTCCCCCTGCATACGGCTGTCCATCCGTCACTTCCATCTCTTTGAATGACCTCTTCTTCTACTTCTCTCCCCTTCCTTACAGACTTCCCGCCCCCTCAGTCCGTGCCTTTAAACTTCATAGAAGCTCCCCCATGCCTATCGATCGTATCAAGAGAAAAACCAACTACACCTAATGCTGGGAACTTTACAGGAGTGGAAATGAAAACATCGTACTGGATAAACGAACATTTTTTAATATTTCGATAATAATTAAAGTTAACCTCGACGACAAGTTTTACTGTTAGTTATACGAGAGAGAAGCACGGTGTGAGGTAGACTTTTGGAGAATATGAAAACAAACAAAACTTTTGGATGAAGCCAAAGTAAGATTTTTAATTAATTATTTTCGAGATATATGTGCTGCAGTATAAAATTTTGTGCTAAGTGCAAATTGTTATAGAGTTTGTCTCGTACATTTTTTCATAGGACAACACAATATAAGGCTTACAACATACACCGAGTTTCTGTCTTAGCCAAGAAATGCGTTTTTTTACAAGTCGAGAAACGTAAGCAGAGACCAGAAATTTTGGGTTGTTCTTCCCCTTTTGTTTAACTCGAACGAAACGCATTCCAGTTTTAACAAAGAAGCGCATATAGTAGTAAAGTCATTTCTACCTCATCGTTGCACCGTGAATTTCGTAAAATCACTTCAACTATTAACCAACAAATGCACTTATATAACTTTCACTTAAAACACTTAAAACCACTCCAACATGTTTCGATCTTTTACGATCATCATCAGGGAATTTCGTCGTTCCTTGCTAAAGTTATTACATATTCACGATTTAGTTCGTTTTTGTAAACAAGGTGTTGTGGCAGCATATCATGTTGTGTAGGAATCTGATGTAGAGAGTGTAGTCTCTGATGATGATCTTAAAAGATCGAAACATGTCGGAATGGTTTTAAGTGTTTTAAAGTGTTTTAAGTGAAAGTTATATAAATGCATTTGTTGGTTAATAGTTGAAGTAAAGTCATTTGTGTTTTAAATAAATGTACATGTAAAGGTATTATTTGACATGGGTGGAATCTTCTTTTTATTTGCTACCGCTGAAGTGAGACTTCGGTAATCTCGTGTTTTCGGAAGGTCGTTACTGAATATACAGTTTCGGGACTGTATGAAAATCGTGACATTTATCTCAGAAACCGTATAAGAACAAATTCAGTCAGTCCCATTACAGGCCCGAGGTGTCCAGAGGGTTTCAGAAAGTTAAGGTTCCCATATTATGTGACGATGGCCCAGAATGGTGGTAAGGTTGTCAGCCTTACGCACCGGCCGCTATTTACCCTCAGGAAATACTCCTGGTACTCATTTCTGTTAGGGTCTGAGTCGACCCCAGGGCCATAGATAAGAATAAATTTAGTGAAATAAAATAAGTTTTCTTCTACCATCTTGTGAGGTATATTTTCCGGAATTCTGGCACACAAAAATGAAATTTCCGATGTTATTGTGAATTCGTCTTTATGAAATCTTTGCTTGCATAACGCACGTTCAACGTTTTTTGAAATTGGATCTGTGAATTTAGTCGATGACGTAAACCGAGCAGAGTGGCATAGCGGCAGCTCTGTAGACTTGCATTCGGGAGGTACTTATTCGAAATCCGATTGGGACACCAGCCTTCTTGCCTCTCTCCAAATGCCGGGATATTTTTGTGATTAAGCTATAACCGCTTTCTTCCGTATTAGTTATGATTCATCTTTTACAAATAACCATACAGTGGGTGCCATAATGGCTGTTCACAGCAGTGTCAAATAAAAGCGACATCTAGGCTATGCTTCACCGTATATTGGAAGCTGACTGTGCGAACCGAACTGGATACGTGTAACTAAGTAGAATAACTAAATTACGACTGGCTAACTAACTGACTAACTATATAAATAACTAATCAACCAACTAACAAACTCACTAACTAACCAACAAATTTCTAAATAATTAACTAACCAATCAGGCAACTAATACACCAACACACGTAACTGACTGACGAACGACAGACCGACCGACAGACGGACGGAAGACGAACCAACCAACCAACAAACAAACAAATAAAAATAAAAAACGAAAAACTAACCAACTAAAGAAATAAACTAAACAATCAACTAACATATCAGTCAAGTAACCAACTAACTTGTTTGCTAGCTGACTAGGTAAACAGTTACTTGTAACTAACGAAATAACTCCTCGGAGCCACATCCTTCGTGAGAAGTTAACAGTTCATGAGCATGTGAAGAAACTTCCCGCATTTTTTGAAACCAGGAAGTTCGTTAATGTGTTCACAAGGGCCCGGCTCTTGGCCAGGTCATTCCCTTCCACGCCTTCCGAATCTGTGAAATTTCACAAGTTTTCAATCGCTGTACGTAATATTGCGTTATGGCTGCCCGTACTATTGACTGTCACTACTGGTCTGTTGCAGCCATTTGATTTAACGAACACTGCACGGAGAGGAGACCGTATGGAAGCGTAGGCTAGTTATAACGTTGATTTGAACTCTGGAAGTAGACAACTTGCTTTAGGTGGCATCTGATTAGCTTCAAGATTACATTTAAACAGAGTTTATGTTCGTCGCTAGGGTCAAGCAAAGCCCTACCCTGTTTGTTCCTGTCCCAAGCATTTTGTAACTTCAAGATAACGGGCAAATCTGTTATATAGTGCAACATCCCTTGAGGGTTGCCTTTCCAAGTTGAATTCCCAATATGGCCAACTCTGAACATACACAGTATAGAGCATAATAGACACGTGGGCAGTAAGACGGCACCTTGTGGTACAAAGTAGTCGCTGCATGCAAGGCAGGCCTAAGTTACTACTTACCTAAAATGCTGAGTCTGATAGCAACACGTATATTTCTTTATATTAGCCACATACTATGTATATTTCTTTTTAGTTGCATGTGCAGGCGTTCAAACAAGTACCACAGGCCTGCGTGTATATTGTTGCGCATGTTAACAGCTTATTTAGAGTTCTGTCTGAAGGCTGCTGCGACAATCCACTTTATCGGTATTAGCAGCCGTAGAAATTCTAAGGTAACCGTTGTGAATCCACAGATTCTGCTTTAAAAGTGTGATAGTTGTGTGAACTAGGGACCTGAACGCTAATTACATAACGGTCTGCTTAAGATCAGCCTGCATACCGTCGAGTGGTAGCAAGGTTAATTCATAATAAATTGGAAAGTACGTGGTGGCAAGAAAGAAGGGCCTAATTGCAGTTTAATCGTGAAATTTGCCTGCAGAAAATGAGGAAAATTGCTAAAATCCTCAATATCCAAACTTTGTTCTTCAGCATCACTCTAAAGAAGGAAGAGAAGTTCCTCAGAATCTTTGGTACCCACCTACCAGTCTAAACGGTGTCAACACTCGAAGACCACAATATGAATTTTTACCGCCATGAAAACCTTAAATATTGTAGAAGATAGAAGTGATGTTTTTACATGTGTGTGTGTGTGTGTTTGTGTGTGTGTGTGTGTGTGTGTGTGTGTGCTATATGGCAGTGGTGCTGTCAGGTTACGGGCCTTCTTTGTATATGGTAACAGATCGCCACATTTGTTGCCAGCACTGGGCGTCTGGAGGACCTGGTGTGTTGAGCTAGATGTGTGCAGAGCAACTGATGGCATAAACATTGAAATGAGTTTAGCATGCACTTGAAACTGTGAGAATTGCTCCTCCGATTTTGGTGTTATTCGCGTTTTTGTTTTGGAAATGACGCCACTGCACACTCTGCGTTTAAATTTTCACTACATACTCGCTGATTTCTGAAAGTTTGTGTGACATAGAAATAGCATGAAAATGTAGCAAAATAAATGTGTCTCTTGTGTACGTCTTATCTTATATATTGGTGACTCCTCTGTTCGTGGACGTACAAAACTGTCCGACGCCCAGACACGTGCAATAGTCTCGATAGTCGGTTTGGAACACTTTCAAGTATTACGGTGTTAGTCATTGAAATTACATCATCATCATTATTACTATTATCATTACCAGATTAGATTTTTAATATCATTATTTTTTATTATTATTATCCTTTTGTTACACACAAACTATGCCTTTCAGCTAGACGTGTAAAAACCGCAAAGTTGGCCTGCAGAGATGTAGACATATTTAGAAAATGTAGCCGACATCATTCCATTGTGCCAGTTAATCAGTAGCCATTTCAAACCAAACGCTACACTCGAACGTACAGTGCAGTGACTTTCTGTCTGTCTGGGTTTAAACTGCTGCTGGTATACAGAAAACTAATTACTCTTTTTAAAGTTCCTGTCCCAGTAGCCACGCTGTCTAAGGGGTGGGTGAGCGGCCGCTCGCTTGCTGGGATTGCGGGTTCGAAAACTGTTGGGGTCATAGAATTCTCTCTCTTGAATGTTGTGTGTTGTCAGGTAGAGGTCTCTGAGTCGGACTGATCACTCGTCTAGAGGAGTCATACCAAGTGTGGTGTGTCTGAGTGTGATCGTGACACCTGAACAGTGAAGAAACCCTGGCCCACTGGGGGCCCTTGAGCCATGTGGAGAAAAACTAATGTTTTAGGACACATTTTCTATAAGCTCACAAAATGCCGAAACATGATTTTGTATTAGAACTTTATTTGAAATTTTAAATATTTTAATATTGTTGAGTCAGTATTCACAGTGAACATTTTTGTGTTTTCTTTGTGCAGTTGTGTTGTACATGTGTATTTGTGTATTTATGCATTATGCTCTGTTTTAATTGGCCATCTGCTTTCAATCCTGCAAGCTAATAAGTAGAATTGAAAACTGGTGGATTACAGCCTACATAATATATACCGGCGGTTATTCTATCACAGATCCTGTCTTGGGAATAGTAGTATCCACAATATGAATAGTTGTTTGAATTCTTAAGCCGATTCCTTCACTTCATCTAATGGGCAGAGTTCCAGAGTTTTGATAAAACCCTAACTAAAGATATTCTGCATAGAGTAAAGTTAGGACCAGCCGAAATATTATTCTTAGACAATTTCAGGAAAGGGGTTCATTGCGTGTGTGGATATTTTCTTGGTCACAAATGGAGATGGTAATTCAAAGCCCGCTGCTTTTGTCCAAGTGACGAGTGGCAAAGCGTAGATTGCTCCGTGTCCCTTTAGTCTCATGTCACTACAGGAAGAGCAGATTTGTGAAACGGGTCGATGGAATCCTTTCCAAAAGTCTAAAGTTTTTGTCTTGTTGTCGGCCTACCAACAAACGTCATTTTTCATTTGCTCAAACCACAAGCAGAGTCTTCAGGGTTTCAGAGAATCAGTACGCCCGAGGTGATCCAGGCGTCACGAACATTTGTCTTTTTATCTCCTTCACTCTGTCGTACAAATAAGTGCACGCATCCATTTTCCCTGCTTGACCGCGTGACATGTGCAGATAGACGCTTGAGGGCAAGTATTTACCTTATCGAGGCTATTAATAGAATGGTTTCATGGAGAAGATCCATTTTGGGAAGGTCGTATTTGCCAGACTGGTGAATAAATTCCACCCCAATTTTGGAATCCAAAGTATGTTCTCAAGAGCCCACCAAATAACCTCTAATGAGTCACTTGAATCCAGCACATGGCCCAGCATTCTACTATTTTAAGGCCCATTTTATTATTATACTCTTAGTTGTTATCTAGATTTCAGAATTTATATACCTGCGGTACTAGGATTCCCGCCAAGAATTTCGTATTAGTTTCTTAATTATAACAAAAATTTGCAATTTATTGTTAATATCATTGAATTAAATATCTGCTCGAGTTTTCCGTTGTATTTAGTATAAAAAAGAAATGAAAGATTAACGATCGTTGGAGCCCTACCTACCAAAAGAGATTCTTTTTTCGTTAAAGAAACATTTCTCAAGTAGATTTTCATTTTCACCCAACTGAATTTTAATGTTTGATAGCCCGTTTGTGACTACTGTAGACATTCCCTGGCATCGTTTCTAAATTTTCTTTTAACGAAAGAAAGCTTTGAATTAATTGTAGGATTTTATGTTTTAATATTATAACAACGACAACAACCATGCTAAGCACACGAACCAACACAAAAGCTACCGTAAAATAAATATTCACTTTTTTATAAGAGTACAAATTAAATTTTTAAGTACGTCAGTTTTAATGTGTTTTGGCTGATATAATTTTGAATCTACATTAAATTCTAAGAACCCTTTATTTTTGTGTGGGAAATATTTGTTGCGCAAAGGAAAGGAATATCAGATAACTGTTTTAAAATGGTAGACATTGATGTCTCCATATCGTCTGATTTATTTTCGATACTGAAATAAAATGTGCATCTATTATTCACAGTTGTAATATTCTTTGAAAATTTGTGCATGATTTACGTACATCAGTGTCAGATGTTACAATAAAATGCACTTATTTGCATTTCTTTTCCTTCAGCTTGCGTCGGAATGTGAACCCATTAGTGGAAAGTGTACAATTGGAAATATATTTCTTTGCACTTGCCTGCCCTGTCCGTCTTTCATCCAATTATCCACGTTCATACAGCCATCTGCTTACTTTCGCACACACGCGCACTTGCTTTCTCATATCCACCGGTCTATCGTCAATCCACCTACCACCGCTTCCACACTCACCTCCTCACGCTTTCTTTCACCTACTCGTTCATACACTAACGTGCGCACTGTTGCCCATCCCCTCGCTATGTCAGACCACCGGTCATGTCAATAAGTAACAGAGAAAGCTGAAATGGAAACTGCTTGTGCGTAAAAGAGAAATGAATTTCGAATATAACGGCTCCATTCTGTGCAAATTATTTTACATTTTTAATGCGACATATTTTCAAATATGAGCCTATATAGGCCTATTGGTTTACACATTTCATATATTAACTTAAATTCGCTCTAATATACCTGTAGATGTTGATTTTTACGTAAGTTGTCAAAGATGAAAAAGCTAGGAATTGGGCCAGACATTTTGATTTATAACTGTATTTCGTGGTTTTACTGAAGAAAGGGACACACTGATTAATAATTCCAGATCTCATCACATTTCGATCCTTCTATTTCTTCAGCGAATCAAAACATGTGCTGTAAAAAACGTAAAATTCACGTTCTACCAGACATCACGGCGTCCTATTCCAGGACAAGGCAGTCTTAGACAACGAAGAAGCTTCAGATAGACGTAACGTCATAATAATAATAATAATAATATTTATTTACTGCAATTGGGCTGTTAGCCGGTGGCAGTGGTTATTTTACATGTAAACAAAACATGAAATTGGTTACTACTAAATTTAAGTCGGGAGGGCTACGTGAGAAGCATGTAGTGGCAACTTGGAAT
>Ga0123355_10021401_pt1 | contig 10346 bp, 4 predicted proteins | sample TergutEmb28metaG_3_FD_89872 | JGI IMG/M metagenome (GOLD analysis project Ga0123355, IMG submission 89872) | Embiratermes neotenicus P1 segment gut microbial communities from Petit-Saut dam, French Guiana - Emb289 P1 | ecosystem: Host-associated > Arthropoda: Insects > Digestive system > Gut ... | reverse complement strand
TCGAATGGGATGCCAAGTTTGGCCTGGTGAAGATCAATCCCATGGTTGACTGGACGTCGAAGCAGGTGTGGCGCTACATCCACGAACACGATGTGCCCTACAACGAGTTGCACAATCAAGACTATCCCAGCATCGGATGCACGTACTGCACGCGCGCCGTCCGGCCGGGAGAGGATTCCCGCTCCGGCCGTTGGCCCGGATTTGCCAAGACCGAGTGCGGACTGCACGTCATCGAACCGGCACCGAAACCGGCGGAAGCAAGCGTGGCTGAAGTGCGCAATTGAAGGCTATCCCGCCTGACAGAAGGCGCTCGCAATGCCTCCCCAGTCTGGGACCGGTTCCGTCTTGGGGAAGAAAGCCCGGTGCAGCCGTTGCACGGATTCTTCAACTTTCGATTCTTCGACCAGGAAAGAGATCGTGCGATCGGAAGCTCCCTGGCACTGAACCCGAATGTCCATATCCGAGACTGCCCCGAAAACACGGCTGGCAACCTCGGGCTGGCGGCGAAGATTCTCTCCAATCAGGCAAACCAGCGCGCGCTGATTCTCCCAGCGCACCTGGGCGACGCCTTGAAGATCGGCGGCAATTCGAGGCAGCGCGGCCGACGAGCCCACCAGCAACGAGACGCGACCGAGCGACGTTCCCATCACATCGACCGCACAAGCGTGTTCGTCGAATGCGGAAAACACGCGGTTCAACAGCGCGGCGTTAATTCCGTTCGCGCATGAAATCTCCACGGCTGCAATATTTCGCTTGGCGGTGATCGCGCTGACGCCATTCCCGCTGCAGGCACGACTGGCGATCTCGGTGCCCTCGCCTTCGGGCCGCCGCGAATTCCGCACATAGACCGGAATGTTCTCACGGATGGCTGGCGCCAGAGTCGCCGGGTGCAGCACTTTGGCTCCAAAATGCGCCAGTTCGGCCGCTTCCTCGAAACTCATCCTGCGAATGACCCGCGCTTCCGGACAGAGCTTCGGGTCGGTCGTCATCACCCCATCGACATCAGTCCAGATCTCGATGCGGGCCGCGGCCATCGCCGCTCCGATAATGGCAGCGCTGAAGTCGGAGCCTCCGCGTCCCAGAGTGGTCGGAACGCCGTTGGCAGTCGCAGCAATGAAACCACCCAGCACGGGAACGCTCGCTGAAGCCAGCAACGGACCCAGCGTGTCTTGCAGCCGCTGGCAGGTGACATCCCAAACCGGACTTGCCTGCCCGTGGCGGGCATCGGTGACGATCGAAGTGCGGGCGTCGACATGGGACGCTCGGACTCCGGATTGGGAGAGGACCTCGCTTACCAATCTGCTCGAGAAGCATTCTCCGAAGCCAAGCAATTGATCCTGGCGGCTGAGATCCAGTTCGCGGGAAGCTTCAAGATCGTGCAGGATTGCTTCCAGAGCCCGAAATTCCGAGCGCAGATGGCGATCCAGTGAGCCGTAGGCAGATCCGGTCACCAGGGAGTCGGCCAACTGCTCATGCCGGACGTAGATGTTCCGCGCCGAAGCCAGGGCCGCGCCCAGATGACCGTTGGCCGCTGCTTCGCCCGCAGCGAGCAGTTGGTCGGTGACTTTGGCAAGCGCACTGACCACAACGACTGGCTGTTGGCCCGGCCTTTTTCGGACGATCTCAATCAGCCTCCGGATCGCGGCAGCATCCTCCACAGACGTGCCTCCAAACTTCATCACCACCACGTCATCGCCTTGTTCAAATCTGCTTTGCCGCTGTAGTCCGCTCATAGATCCGCCTTCTTGTTGGCGCCGCAAAAGAAAAACCCACCGCCAGATCGCTTCTGGCGGTGGGTTCGGGTGATTTTGTTTCTAAGAGTGCTTTATTTCATCCGTTCCCGTCCTCCAGAAGACACGTAATTCGTGTCGACATGCCTGTGCCTGTCGATGTAATTCGCTTCGCCTTCTGGATAACGGTGGTCATGAACAGCTGCCAGCCTCAAAAAGCCTGCAAAAAGAATATCGGCAGACAACGAAAAAGAGGAAATTCAAAATTTTGATGGCTGGTATCGAAATTTCGAGTCAGACCGGAGTCTATGCCTCGGCCTTCTTCATTTGGGTTGCGAACTGGCGGAGAAGACCGACAAAGGCCGTGGAAGCCACCGAGAGAGTGCGATCGCGGCGATAAGCCAGTCCCAGTTCGCGATAGAGTTCGGCGTCTTCGAGGTCGATGAGCTTCACCCGGCCGGCATCGACTTCATCACGGGCAAACGACGCGCTGATCAGCGAAACTCCAAGATCTGCTGCCACGAAGCTCTTGATCATGCCAATGCTGGGCAGTTCCATCCGGACTTGCAATTCGGAATTATGTGGTCGAAACAGTTTGTCCAGCAGCCTTCGTGTGTGTCCGGTTTTGGGAAACAGGAGAGGGTGCTTGACGATCTCGCTGACGGGGACGACCTTATGTTTGGCCAGGGGGTTCATGGGGCTCACCATCAGCATCAGCTTGTCGCGAAAAATCGGCTGAATCTTCAGGCTTGGCGACTGGATGGGCAAGGTCAGAATGCCCACTTCCACCTGCCCGTTCTCGAGCTTTTCTACGATTTTGTAGCTAAAATTGCGATAAATGCTGATTTGAACAGGAGGGTAGCGCCGGCAATACTCGGCAAACACTTCCGGCAGAACGTACAAACACGTGGCTTCATTGGCGCCCACCCGGAGTATGCCGCGGGGCGTCCCGCTGTGATCGGCCACCGCGGTCAAGGATTCATCCCGCAGGGCCTTCAGGCGTTCGGCATACTCGTAGAAAACCTGCCCGGCCGGGGTCAGCTTCACGGTCTTGCCGGAACGGTCGAGCAGGCGGTCGCCGTATTCCTGCTCCAGTTGCCGGATCTGCGCGCTCACCGCCGATTGCGAACGAAACACCTTTTCGCCGGCACGGGAAAAGCTGCCTTGTCTTGCCACTTCCAGAAACGTGACCAGTTGATCGAAGTCCATGGGATTGAGCGAGATTATAGCGGACGCACCTTGCCGGGCGGTTAATTAAGCGGAGACCGCGGTTGGGCAGTGCGCCCGGAATTTTGCATGGGACGCATCGAAATTCTGCATTGTACATTGGCACCTTACAGGCGCTATTAAATGAGAGGTAACCACGGTTGTCGCTGAGCAGAAGTGTGTACGCTCCACCATCTCGCAAGGTTCGCCCAAGAACACCGAATTGGGCGGGAATTCAGTGCCCGTGACGGAGTCCAAGATGACGCGTCTCAAATCGACCAATGGCCTGCCTCCCGCGCAGGGTCTCTACGACCCGGCGCATGAGCATGACGCCTGCGGAATCGGATTTGTCGCGAGCGTCAGGGGCGAGAGAAGTCACGACATCATCCGCAAGGGAATTCAGGTCCTTCTGAACCTGGCGCATCGCGGCGCTTGTGGCTGCGACCCGGAAACTGGCGACGGCGCCGGCGTCCTGATTCAAATTCCACACAAGTTCTTCGCCCGCGAGTGCGAGAAACTGGGGTTCAGCTTGCCCAGGCCCGGAACGTATGGCGTGGGCATGACTTTTCTCCCGGTCGAGAAACACCAGCGCTTGCAGTGCGAAGGAATTCTCGAGCGCATCCTCAGGGAAGAGGGGCTCAAGCTGCTCGGCTGGCGCGACACCCCGGTATACGCCTCTGCCATCGGCCGCGTCGCGCGCGCTTCCCAGCCCTACATTCAGCAAGTGTTCGTCGGTTGCGCTCCGGGCATGGAGGAAGCTGCCTTTGAGCGCAAACTCTACGTGGTTCGCAAGCGGGCGGAGAATGAAGTTCGCGACTCCGGCATCGAAGACGCGGAGATGTTTTACCTCCCGTCGCTTTCCTGCCGCACGATCGTGTACAAGGGGCTGCTGCTGGCTCAGCAAATAGAGAATTTTTATCGCGAACTCTCCGACCCCGATGTGGTCAGCGCGCTGTGCCTGGTGCACCAGCGGTTTTCCACCAATACCTTTCCCAGCTGGCAGCGCGCCCATCCCTACCGCTACATCGCGCACAACGGGGAAATCAATACCCTGCGCGGCAACGTCAACTGGATGCACGCCCGCCAGTCGCTGCTCGGTTCTCCGTTTTTTGGCGAAGATCTCAAGAAGCTGTACCCGATCATCGCTCCCGACGGCAGCGATTCCGCCAACTTTGACAACGTTGTGGAATTGCTCCTGCAAGCGGGGCGCAGCCTGCCGCACGTGATGGCCATGCTCATTCCGGAAGCATGGGCGGGAAACCCGCACCTGAACCCGGACAAGCGCGCCTTCTATGAGTACCACGCCTGCATGATGGAGCCCTGGGACGGCCCGGCTGCGATTGCGTTTACCGATGGCCGGGTGATCGGCGCCACCCTCGATCGAAACGGACTGCGGCCGGGACGGTATGTCGTGACCCATGACGGCCTCGTCGTCATGGCCTCGGAAGCCGGAGTGCTGGATGTTCCTGCAGAGCAGGTCAAGAGCAAGGGCCGCTTGCAGCCGGGCAAGATGTTTCTGGTGGACACCGTTGAAGGCCGCATCATCTCCGACAAAGAGATCAAGCAGACACTCGCATCGCGGCAGCCCTATGCCCGATGGCTGGCCGACAATCAGATCACCATCGACCAGTTGCCCGAGCCGACGCGCATGCACTTTCCTGACGCGGAAACTCTACTCAGGCGACAGCGTGCGTTCGGTTACAGCGACGAAGATCTGCGCATGATTCTCGCCCCGATGGCCAGCAGGGGTGAAGAGCCTGTCGGCTCCATGGGCACGGATACGCCGCTGGCGTGTCTTTCCGACAAGCCGCAATCACTATTCAACTACTTCAAGCAGCTGTTCGCGCAGGTCACCAACCCTCCGATCGACCCCATCCGGGAAGAAATGGTGATGTCGCTCATCAGCTACATCGGCGCCGAGCGCAACATTCTCGAGGAAGTCCCCGAGAACTGCCACATGCTGAAACTGGCGCATCCGCTGTTGACCAATCGCGACCTGGAAAAGCTGCGCCGGGTTTCCAACCGCGATCTGCTGGCGACAACGCTGCCAGCGCTTTTCCGCGCAGGCGAAGGGGAAGCCGGACTCAAGCGCGCGCTGGATGAACTCTGCCAGCGTGCTTCCTTGGCGGTGAAAGCCGGCTATTCGCTTCTCATCCTTTCCGACCGCGGGGTCGACAAAGGCTACGCCCCGATTCCGTGCCTGCTGGCCCTGGCTGCGGTCCACAATCTGCTGGTGCGGGAGGAGACGCGAACGCAGGTGGCGCTGATTACCGAATCCGGCGAGCCCCGCGAAGTCATGCATTTTGCCTTGCTCAGCGGATATGGCGCCAGCGCGATCAATCCCTATCTCGCCCTGGAGAGCGTCGAGAACCTGGCGTTTCGCGGTGAACTGGGGGATGACATTACTCCCGAAATCGCGGTGCGGCACTTCCTGAAAGCGATCAAGAAAGGCCTGCTGAAAACCTTCTCCAAGATGGGGATCTCCACGCTCCAGAGCTATCAGGGAGCCCAGGTTTTTGAAGCGATCGGGCTGAACAAGGAGCTGGTGGACGCCTATTTTGCGGGCACGACCTCGCGGCTGGAGGGCATTGGACTCTCCGTCCTGGCTTCCGAAGCGCTGCTGAAACACGAATACGCCTTCCGCCCGTTAACCGATTTCGAAACCGAACTTGCGGTGGGCGGCAGCTATCACCAGCGCGTCAATGGCGAGTATCACCTGCTGAATCCCGAGACCATCAGCAAGCTGCAGCATGCGGTCCGGCAGGAAAACTTCCAGACGTTTCAGCAATACACCGACCTGATCGACAACCAGAGCGCCAGCTTCTCGACCCTCCGCGGTCTGATGAGGCTGAAGCAGAGTGCAACGCCGGTGCCGCTTGAAGAAGTTGAGCCCGCCCGAGAAATCGTGAAGCGCTTTACGACCGGGGCGATGTCGTTCGGATCGATCAGCAAAGAAGCCCACGAGACGCTGGCCATCGCCATGAACCGCATTGGCGGCAAGTCGAATACGGGCGAAGGTGGGGAAGACGAAGAGCGCTTCAAGCCCGACCCGAACGGCGATCTGCGGCGCAGCGCCGTAAAGCAGGTGGCTTCAGCCCGGTTTGGCGTGACCGCAAACTACCTCGTCAACGCCGACGAACTGCAGATCAAGATGGCGCAGGGGGCCAAACCGGGTGAGGGCGGCCAGCTTCCCGGTCACAAAGTGGACGAAGTGATTGCGCGGCTGCGCCACTCCATTCCTGGCGTGGGCCTGATCTCACCTCCGCCGCATCACGACATTTACTCCATCGAAGATCTGGCGCAGCTGATCTACGACCTGAAGAACATCAACCCGCAGGCCCGCATCGCGGTCAAGCTGGTGGCCGAAGTTGGTGTCGGCACCGTGGCCGCGGGCGTGGCCAAAGCCCACGCCGACGTGGTTCTGATCAGCGGAGACTCGGGCGGGACCGGGGCTTCGCCTCTCAGTTCCATCAAGCACGCGGGCATTCCCTGGGAGCTCGGCTTGGCCGAGACGCAGCAGGTCTTGTTGCTCAACGATCTGCGCAGCCGCATCCGGGTGCAGACCGACGGCAAGCTGCAAACCGGGCGCGACGTCGTGATCGCCGCTCTGCTCGGCGCGGAAGAATTCGGCTTTGCTACCACTCCGCTGGTCGCGATGGGTTGCATCATGATGCGCAAGTGCCATCTCAACACTTGCTCGGTCGGTATTGCGACCCAGGATCCAGAGCTTCGCCGGCACTTCCAGGGACAGCCCGAGCACGTTGTCAATTTCTTCTTCTTCATCGCCGAGCAGGTCCGCCAGTACATGGCGCAATTAGGCTTCCGCAAACTTGACGATATGGTGGGTCGAGTCGATCTGCTTGATGCCAAAGATGCCATCGAACACTGGAAGGCGCGCGGCCTCGATTTCTCGGCGATTCTCTACAATCCCCCGGTGCCTTCGCGGGTGGCGCGCCGCTGCGTGCATTTCCAGGATCACGGCCTCGAAGGCGCGCTCGATCACCATCTGGTCGAGCACTCGCTCGATGCCCTGTTGAGTTTGAATTCGGTTGAAATCAACTTGCCGGTGCGCAATATTCACCGCTCGGTGGGCACCATTTTGAGCGGTGAAATTGCGCGCCGCTATGGCTCGGCTGGCCTGCCCGACGATACCATTCGCATTCACCTCTCGGGATCTGCGGGTCAGAGCCTGGGTGCTTTTTTGGCCAAGGGAGTCACGCTCAGGCTCGAAGGCGACGCCAATGATTACGTCGGCAAGGGCCTGTCCGGCGGCCGCATCCTGGTTTATGCACCGCACGGTTCCAGCTTCGCAGCCGAGGAAAACATCATCATCGGAAATGTTGCACTTTACGGCGCCACCAGCGGCGAAGCCTTCTTCAACGGCGTTGCCGGGGAACGCTTCGCCGTTCGCAACTCCGGATCGACTGCGGTTGTCGAAGGTGTCGGCGACCATGGCTGCGAATACATGACCAACGGGCTGGTCGTGGTGCTGGGCTCGTGCGGCAGAAACTTCGCTGCCGGCATGAGCGGCGGCCTCGCTTATGTCTTTGATGAACATGGGGACTTCACGGAAAAGCGCTGCAATCTGGAGTCGGTCGATCTCGAGCCGTTGCTGGAGCCCGCCGACGTCGAACTGGTTCGCGACCTGGTCACTCGCCACGCGGAACTGACCGGCAGCCGGCGGGCCAAATGGATTCTCGGCAACTGGCAAGAAGCCTCATTGCGCTTCATCAAGGTCTTCCCGCACGAGTACAAGCGCGTATTGGGAGTGGCCCGCAGCGAGCAGGCATACATCCCCGCCGAGCCGGTTGCGGTTCTCGCCGATCGAGAGCAGGTGCCGCATGGGTAAGACGACGGGCTTCATCGACTATCCGCGCGAACTGGCCCCGCGCCGTCCGGTTCTCGAACGGGTCAACGACTGGTTCGAGATTTATCAGGATTTCCCGGAAGAGCAGCTTCGCAAGCAGGGGGCGCGCTGCATGGATTGCGGCGTCCCCTTCTGCCAGACGGGATGCCCGGTCAGTAACCTCATTCCGGACTGGAACGATCTGGTCTACCGCGGGCGCTGGAAGGATGCTGTGCGCCAGTTGCATGCCACCAACAATTTTCCGGAGTTCACCGGCCGCATCTGCCCCGCGCCCTGCGAGGCGTCGTGCGTGTTGGGTATCACCGAACCTCCAGTGGCGATCAAGCAGAACGAGAAGAACATCGTCGAACGGGGATTTCTCGAGGGCTGGATTCGTCCGGTTTTGCCCAGGGTTCGCAGCGGGAAAAAAGTAGCGATCGTGGGATCCGGTCCGGCTGGTCTGGCTGCGGCCCAGCAACTCTGCCGCGCCGGCCACGCGGTCACGGTTTATGAAAAGGCGGACCGCATCGGCGGACTGCTTCGCTACGGCATTCCGGAATTCAAGCTTGAAAAGCACATCATTGATCGCCGCCTGGAGCAGATGACCGCCGAAGGCGTGAAGTTCGTGACCAATGCCGAAGTCGGCAAAAACGTCGAGGTGGACCAGTTGCGGCGTGACTCTGACGCGATCGTGCTGGCGGGCGGCGCTGAGCAGCCCCGCGATCTCAAAATTGCTGGCCGCGAGCTGAAGGGAATTCACTTCGCAATGGAGTTCCTGCCCCAGCAGAACAAGCGCTGCCTGGGAGACAGGCTCGATGCGGCAAGCGAAATTCTGGCCGCGGAGAAGCGGGTCATCATCATCGGCGGCGGGGATACGGGTGCGGACTGCCTCGGCACTTGCCATCGCCAGAAACCGCTGTCTGTTCACCAGTTCGAAATCATGCCCAAGCCTCCCGTCGAGCGGTCGCCTTCCACTCCATGGCCGATGTGGCCGGTCCAGTTGCGCACCGAAGCTGCCCACGAAGAAGGCGGCATTCGCGACTGGAGTATCGCCACCACCAGGTTTACCGGCGACGAGAACGGCAATCTCAAACAGCTTCACGCGGTCAGGGTCGGCCCTCCCCCGAAGTTTGAACCCATCGCTGGCACCGAATTCGCCATAGAGGCGGATCTGGTCCTGATTGCCATGGGGTTCCTCGGCCCGGTGCACAACGGAATGCTTGAACAACTGGGGGTGCAGCTCGATCATCGTGGCAACGTGGCGACCGATCAGAGCTACATGTCATCGGTTCCGGGAGTGTTCGCGGCGGGCGATATGCGTCGCGGCCAGTCGCTTGTGGTGTGGGCGATTGCAGAAGGACGAAAAGCCGCTGCCGGTGTGGATGCTTATCTGAAGCAGTCAGGTCTTGAGCGCTCGGTTGAGCCGGCGCAGACGTTTCCCGGCGCTAGTCGGATCGGGTAGCCGATTCGACTTCCCGGTAGAGTTCCGGCAACCTCCGCGCATCTTCGGCAGAATTCCCAAAGCGCGCCGATTCGTAAACCGCAGCAAAACGCGCTACCGGTTCACGAAGTCGAATGTCTTCAATCCGACGCGCAAATTCCTTGAGCGTCTGAGCCTTCGTCCGCTCGACTCCGCGTCGTGCCAGCACTCGCGCCACACGCTCGTACCACATCGCCGCGGCCTGATCGGGAGATCGTTCGGGGTGCGCTCCGAGCCGGTTCTCGTGCAACAGGCGAGCGATGCGCCCAAGATTTGCCAGAAGCAGCAGGGCGGCCACAATGCCGGCTCCGATCAGCGTCCAGAGGCGGGGGGCGCTCTCGACGCGATCCTGGCTGCGCCGCGCCCATTTCAGCATAGACGAGTAGCGGCTGCGCGCCCAGACGCGGGCACCCTGCCACAGGTTGCGGGAACTGTTGATGGCTGCTTTGCCGAGCACGTACTGATTCGAAGCGTCATAGCTCACCACCCAGTCGCGCCAGAACCATGCCATCGCATCCGCGTAGAGCCCGAGCCGGCCCCAACCCTGTGGCGTAGCCACGCTGCCCCCGGGGGTCGGGTCAAATGTCTGCCAGCCGTATCCGGGAAAGTACGCTTCGACCCAGGCGTGCGCATTTTTCGCGCGTATGACGTAGCTTCCGGTGACGTCATTGAACTCATCGCTGCGGAATCCAGTGACCACGCGGGAGGGAATTCCCAAGGTGCGCAGCATGACTGCCATGGAAGCGGCGAAATACTCGCAGTGCCCCCGTTTGCGCTCGAATAAAAAATGCGCAATCGGATCCTGGACCGAAGTCCGCTCGAGTTGGAGGGTGTAGGCGAAACGGGTGCGCAGGTGATGCTCAATCGCCGCGGCGCGATCGTAGTCATTGTCGGCCGCAGCCGTGATCTGGGCGGCTAATTTCGGAACTCGCGGGTCCAGCTCCGGCAACTGCAGATAGGTCGCGGCAATCTGCTCCGGATAATTCCGCCCCGCGGTGCGTAACTGGGCGGGCGTCGGATTGGCGATGTTCGACGTCGCCTCGTAGCGGCTGATGGGATGCTGCGAATCCAGGTCGTAGACCGC
>Ga0123355_10021400_pt1 | contig 10347 bp, 3 predicted proteins | sample TergutEmb28metaG_3_FD_89872 | JGI IMG/M metagenome (GOLD analysis project Ga0123355, IMG submission 89872) | Embiratermes neotenicus P1 segment gut microbial communities from Petit-Saut dam, French Guiana - Emb289 P1 | ecosystem: Host-associated > Arthropoda: Insects > Digestive system > Gut ... | reverse complement strand
TTGGTCACCAGCAGGCAACTTCTTCGGTGCATTATACCACAAGCTGTAAACACAGTCTAGTGCTCCTGACTGATGGGCGAAATTATCGCCCGATACATGTTGAGCTGATTGAAATTACCAATAAATTGTTATTGTTGCATCTAGTTGGTTGTTTATGCTATTGTATCAGAGATGCACGGTCGCACTAACATCAAGCTGTCTGTAATGTTTAAACACCCTTAACGCCAACTGCCTCTGCCGTACACACCATAACGTATCTGGCATTATTGCGTTCATGACGTTATTGCATCCGCTTACCCTATGCTAATCCTTACAACCTACTTTTTAGAAACTCCGTTTGGTTTCAAAAAAAAAAAACTTGGTGCCATTCCAGACATTTCAAAACGTGATCTTCCTCTCGTAATAAGGCTGTAGGCACAGTCACCTGAAATCGTTTTGTTGAAGCTTGATCATGGAAGCCACAAACCTACACCATCTGCCTTTCGCAAGGAAACTTGTTTTGGATACATTATTCTTTAATTCATGGAAAATCAACAAATTGTGTTGTGTATTTGGTACTGTGATTGAGGAGTTTCCGTCTGTTTGGAGAGTACTATCTTCTTTGTCATTGTTTTGAAATTCCTAGTAGTTGTTTGTGACTGCGTGTATTGACCTCGCCGACGGTTTACCTCAGAATTATAAGTGTTAATATCTGAGAAGCTGTGATGTAACTTATTCCCATGTGTTTAAACTTTCCATTCTTTGCTATGTAGAGGTCTTTTGATCAGACATAACACACAGCTTTTATTTTTAGCTTCTTTCCATTATGGAAAGGAAAAGACTTCTGGTATCACCTTATTCATGTGTATGTTTCCCTGCTACATTGTGAACTTGTAGACGAATTTGCTACGAACATCAAACCCCTAAGAAGTTACCAACCTCTTCACCTTTTGCTCCCCTTCCATCAATAAAGACTTCTGTTGCCAAAGTGCGATCTTTGAAGGTGAGAATTACACTAACAACACTTGCGTCATTGTAGGGTTCTGAACTTGTGTTTGATTATAGATATTCGAAGAGCGTTAATTCTGTTGTAACTTTCGGTAAAATATCGAATAATATGACAAATTGGTGTTTAGATTTCGGTTTTCAGGTGATGTCTAAACATTAATTGAAGCCGAGCGTGGGAAATTTTGTATGGCGAGACCGTACACCAATTCATTATTCAGTAGCAATTATTTTATGTTTTTAATTACAAACATGCTGACAGTGTGATACTTTGAAGTCACAGCTTTCGGAAAAATTCGAAGGGTGTGAAATGTATACCGGAAGAGTGTGCGCGACTAAGTTCAAATAAAATAAGTATGTACCAGTTGAGTAATATTGTACAGAAGGCTGCTTCTGATTAATTTTGGGCGCGACTGTATTGTGTAATTTATAAGCGCCTTCGCAAAATTGCGAAAAGCTACTATTAGCGTCGTCATATCTATCCGTCTGTCTTTCCGTCCTCATGGGACAACTCGGCTCCCACCTAGACGTAGTTTCGTAAAATTTGATATTTGAGCTGTCTTGAAAATCTGTCAAAGTCAAGTTTTATTAAAATCTGACAAGAATAACAGGTACTTGACATAAAGATCTGTGTACACTTATGACACTATCCGCCGAATTCTTCATAGAATGAGAGCATTATGTTCAATAACCTTTTCCCGAAAAGCGCGCCGTTTATGAGATATTGTGGAGAAATGTGGTAGAGCTAGACAGGCCATACACGACAATATAATACGGCGCATGCACGTCACATTTTGGATAACTAAGGCTACAGACATACACTCAGAATACTTAATAATTATTGCTTTTCCATTGCAACAGTGGTTATGCGAACTCACTTCAATATTTCGTTGAAATGTGCGTTGCGTGTCGTGTTAATTACGTCTCTTGCTATTTTCCCGGAAGGTCTTCACTAAACGTGTGTGCGTTCTTGTTGCAGTTCTGCCGGTATCTTTTCCCGGTAGTTGTCGTCATACAAGGATCAAAATATTTGGCATGTCCTTTGCTTAATCGTTTACGGCCTTTATCTTTCGTTCTCTGTACTTATAGTAGCCTACTGTGTGGTTTTCTTTGTGTGTTTTAAAATGCTGTAAGCTCTGAGTACTTGACAGTTATCCCCTTGTTGTTTCGCACTTCGTTGAGAGAGCAGCGACGTTAGTCGCGATAGATCTTCAATTAACCGCACTGGTAAAATGAGGAGGGTGTTCCCAGACGATCTGTTTAGACCAAGTTAGAAATATGTATTTATACTTACGAAAAATAAAAAAAATAATGGAAATCAACAAACAGATGACAACGTAAAGAAGAGGAACTCCCTCTTAAACTGTAAACGCTTATCTGATCATCTCCACATCTAGCAGTACAGGTGGCGATATACGCTTCCCGGAGATGCCTTGAAGAAAAGCAGGCCTTTTCTTCTCCTTTAGAAACTTTTTATTGCAAGCAGGCTTCCACATATTTCCATGTCTGGTTGTTTTTGCTCGCTGCTCGTTCGCATCAATGTCCTCACACACGATGATGCCGGTTTCAATGAGTCAAAAGCCCCTCAGCTAGCTTCAGAACCGTCATGGTTCACTCCTTATTCACAGGGTCATGTTTCTCAGCCTCTTCGAAGGTGCTCTGCTTCCGAATGTCAGCCAGATTGTCGATCGTGAGTTCGCGTTTCGATCGCGGGCCTCCATTAGCAGCCCAAGACGTCTTCAGAATCGTACGCACGAATTGCGGGCTTGCTTAACATTCCCTGTATTGGTTCTGGGGCAAACGACGGAAGGGCAGAACGACGTAATATGAGACGGCATAAGTTAGTGATTGCTGTAGTCCTGAAATCGGCATGGCTGTTCATTGTTTTCTGTGACGACCCACGTATGTAATAAACAACTTTGTGGCTCTTTTGAAATCAGATCCCTATTGCTTTTTTCCGGCGTTTGTAACTTTACTGTCAGGACGCCGTTATAGGATTGGCCATATGGGGATAAGTATTCTTTAATTAATGTGAAGTGTAAGAGCCACACAGCCACAAAACTGCCAACTGTAGGCAATTAAGGAGCCTTTGTGCGAGACACATCCCATACTACTGTCAATTCAGTTGGTTAAATTTCGTCCACTTTATCGATGTCAAGCATGTATACACTGAATAATGCTCAGTAATCACATACGGACTTCGGCAGGTTAAGGTGTTTACACACTTGTAACATTACCGCGTACCGTAACGCCGTATCATGACATTGTGGACGGGACTTGTGACCACGTAACGTATCAAAAGTTGGTTACGCGGTAATGTTACGGGCTTGTTCGGCGTGCTGTCGGTATTTGGCCGTCGCATCAAAGGGATGACACGGTTACGACCCGAGCAGGTCTGGACGTGCGACGTGACACGTCACCACCGTCCGCTCCTCTGCCCTTCTTTTCATTTCTGATGCTTCTCTGTTGAAGAGTGGTGCGAATCTGTAGTGTTGTGCGGTTTCTTGAGCGTTTTGGTAATTGTGAAATGGAGTGGACTGAGGAAAGTCTCATAGAATTTATCGAAACGCAGCGTCAGTGCCAACCTTTCTTGAACAGAAATGGCTTTCCTGAACCCTGTATCCTTTTTCGATATTTTTTCTCCAATCAGATTAATTTAAAATTCAAATTCGCTGGGATATAATCTGGTGAAATTCTTATATAATCCACTGACCGATTGAAAATTCAAGTCTGCCAGCAAACTTGAACCGCTGTACACTTCCCTGCTTGTGTAGAGTTGCCTTTGCCACCACCGCCGCTCTTTTCTCTTTTTCTTTAAAGCGTAATATATATATATATATATATATATATATATATATAAATGTACGAAGCCGCTGCTAGCTGCAAAGACATCGCTCGGGCTCCCGTAACAAACTGGGGACCCCACGGTGTAACGCTGGCAGGATACTGTTACGTCGTGAGGCACGGGTTGAAAGTTCAGCTCGTAACTCCGTATTGTGTCAAACACTTGCAACGTTACGGCATTACGGTACGCGGTAACGTTGTGTGTACCCACCTTTAACGGTTTAAGTACAGGGTAACAGGAAAACTTGCGACGTCGCAGCGTAACGTACGTGGCCAGACGCTTGCCGTTTACGTGTAAGCCATCCTTTACTTTTTTATTTAATCTTTCCTCAAATGAACGTTTAATGCGGAGGTCATACTTGTCCATACGATTCTTCTCAGAAATTATTCAACGAATTTTGGTTAAACATGACATGGGCGGGGGGTTTCTTCTGGAAGTTTTTATTCTTTGTCGTAGCTTGTAACTAATATGTAATTTAAGCGTCCGGAGTTCAACGACCAAGCCCTGAAAGAAGAAATTACACCTTATACTGAAAGCTGTCGAGTTTAATTTTAGACGTATCTGCTTAGCACGAAGTTTATATCGACCTGGCCGTGATGTGAGAATTGACGACTGATCAAATATGCATAATAGGCCTACATATTTTGTGAATTTCTGGAAGACACATGTTCGGTGTTGCTGCTTTTTCAGGTGCACATTCCTCATGTCAAGACAGTGATTGACTGTTTTCATAGTCTTGTAAAATTATGGTGGTGTTCGATTAGAAATGTGTACACACGCGTCATTTATTTCTTTAATTGTAAGCATTCGCAATTACACCGATCCTCCCGCCCGAATGGGAGATTCGTGCTGAACCCTTACAGAGACTATTTCTGTTTGCAGCTACGTCTTCCGATATTGCATTCATCACACTTTACCGCACTGACAGATATTTATTGCCAGACTGCGAGATTTCCCGCTGAGTTGTATGCTTACAACTTAGTTGTAAAGGGTGACTACGCTCCTTTCAGCTTATGTGTTCTAGCCCTTATCCAAACCATTAGTATACGGTTCAAATTTATCTGTTTTGCAACATGTCCAGAACCACAAAAGCTGTGATTATCGTGAACCCAAGAGCATACGAGTATACCGCCTGAATATTAAAACCCTGAGCGAGAATATACAAAAATCATCACATTTCTACAATGTGCGTACATATTATATGACTCCAGTAAAACTTTAAGGGCGGTTCAGAATAAGATTTTATAATAAGAGGGAGATGGATGGAGCTGAGTAGAAATTCAAGGGATGGAGGGGCGAATATAATAGCTGAGAACAACTCCATATACAGAAGGGGAAAATATCCCCTATATCCTTGTTAACATTCTCCTTTTTATACACCCATATTCTGTTGATATTTCTGTAGTACTCTATAATTCTACCCCTGCCCCCCCCCCCACTCTTTTTTTTTATTCTTGAAATGAACTGAGGAAAATAAGGAATGAGCACGTCCTTGCTTCAGTGACAGCTGTCATGTGTACTCGGTTTTATTGCCTGACATCTTTTTAGTTTTCTTAGATTTTTGTAAAGAGTAAACATCGTGTTGATGTAAACGTTATCGGTAATATAAGGGCACTAAATGAACACTGATTTTATTTTACTATAATTATTTTCCCAGTATTCCCACGTCATATCTGAAGGCATTTTTGAAGACGAAACATATTTCTTTGGATTCTTGTTAGCATATCTTCTTTGACAGAACTGGACGCTTTGAACATATTGGTGATTCAGATGAGTACTATTATTAATTTTATAGCCTGAATCTTGATCTTTCCTCGGACTGACTTCTTGAGACCACGCACACTTGGACTGCTATATTTAGTGATGTTCTAGGACTTACTGCCATTGTCAGTCTGACACAGAGCTAGTTCTGTAAGCTTTCTGAACAATTTCCCACCCACGTTGTGTGAATTTTCTCAACTTTATGTGCTGTTTGTCGGTCGAGGCATTATGCCCACACAACAAACACATAATATATCTAATAAGTAGTCCCACAAGCATTCGGCGATGCGAATGAAAACTAGGGGTTCCAAGAACATTTCGTGAAGTCTACTTTCGTATTGCACAGACTACTATTCCCAAAATTCAGAATCCTTAATATTATAGTGGATGTTCCGGTGGCTGTGCATCCAAGGCGTAGGTTTTCAGCCGCTTAATTGCTGGGATCGCGGGTTCGAATCCTGCTGATGGCGTGGGTGTTCGTCTGTTGTGTTTGTTGTGTATTGTGTCAGTGGCGGTCTTTGAGACACTCGTTCAGAGTGGTCCTACCGGGCATGTGTTTAATTATTTATGATCGAGATGCCTCAACAGTGAGGCGGCCTAGGCCTGAGTTGGGCTGTTGCGCCACAAAAAAAAAGTGCTATAGTGAGATAATGTAAGTTTACACTGTAACACTAAAATGCAGTTTAGCTGTGAATTATCTTGGCCGTATCATGCGTAGATGGTTACATGATCGCGCGAGTCGTAATTTGTTTTGCCCTGTAGCTTGCACGTATAAAGAGGCCTGTGTTAAAGTATGAAAGAGATTTAAGTCTGCTGGGATCTTAGGCCGTGTCGATTGGTATTTACCACCTTTTCGGTTGGGTTCCTGCCTCTGAGACTCCAAGAGACGTGGACATTATTTTAGGCCAAAAGAAAATCGTTTTGTTTGCAAGTCGTCTGACTGCCGTTAATTACAGCAGGCTTTGTGCCTAGACAGTCTTGTGTTTTGGGATATCTTTTGTTTCTTTCACAGTGCTTTCTCGACCACGTACGTAGATAACCGTGTTTGTGTATTTTTAATGGTAAATGTTATTAACCAGTTCCTTGAAGTTGAGTCATCAGAAAACTAGTAGTCCCCAAAGTAATCAAATTGCCGCCTTTTGCCGAAACTGATAGTTGGTTATCGCTTTTCTTTATCCCGAGCTGTTTGAATGCAGTTCACATCCAAACACATGTTTGAGATTCGTGTTAATATTATTATTCCTTCGTTTTCACCTAGTCTGCGACGTGGACTCCGGTCTTCGCATTGTTGAAATAGAAGTATGTACGCATTGCTCGTATCCCCACACGTGCTACTTACCCTGCCAGTGTCATCTTCCTGGTCTTTATCATCCGAACGATGTTTTTATGTTACCTTACGTATATTTAAGTGGATGTGTGCTGGAAATTTGACGTTGGCCGCAAGTGTTGTTGTGTGCTGACTGTATTCATTGTTGGGTAAAATCCTGTTCTTTGCAGAAAAGGGATAAAGTAACACTTGTCTGTTGGACAGTGTAATCCTGAGAGCGAATCTTCACCTTGCAAGTGCTCTAGGAAAGCACTTAGAGCACTTCGTTCTCTGTATGGAAAATACAGTACATACAGTCCCCGCAGAAACTTTTGTACAGTGGATCTGAACTTCGAAGATGAACGACTTTTGTAATTTAGACGCGCGAGTAAGTAAGTTTGCCTTGATCTAAAGTTTGTGCACTTCCCGAATGACATTGACAAAATTTTAACACGTAGCCTCGACCGGGTCTTGTTTTTTCTTTCTTTCGTTTGATTTCACGTATGATTTTTTTTATCAATTTCAACGGTCGCCGTATTACTACATTTTAACTGAAAAATGTATCCCAATTAATTGATTCATTTATGAAGTCGGCCACATGCATGACAGACTGCGCTTAGCAACACACTTCGTTAAGCAGAGGCCCTCTTAAGAAGCTCATAAGTAGTCTCTGAGGCTGGTCAAGAGGTTCCCCTGGCTTTTATGAAACCCACACCTTCTTTACCATATGCATACGAGCTCAGTACTCGACCCTGCTCTGAGCCAGATAAATCCACTTCCCACCCTCACATGCCATTCATTCACATTCCTCGGTCTGTCGTGTGGTCTTATTTCTACGCCTAGTGATTATTGGCCTGTTTGGGTTATTTCTACAAAGATACAATTTACATCGAAATTGTTAGGTATTTGTCAACTAATGACGTACCATGTCAAGGTCCATTAATAATCGTTCTGTAATTGAAAGCAAACCTGTTACTCGCTGTATCATTGTTATTGCACATAATTGTTGCGAATGTTTATGAAATAAAATAAGGTTTAAATATGTCGCTTAATCGCCATTTCAGGACTACTGACCAGACTAATTAAATGTGACATGGGGATTACCTTCGGGTTGAGTTTTATCGTCGATGCATCTCGACTGGTCTGGATAGTTTTGTGGGGCCTGTTCTGCAAGACTTGTAGGAAACAAGGCTAAAGTCAGAGAAGTAAAAGTCAATAATGTTGATGGTAGACTGTATGCAAGAAGCTTGAGCACACAAGTTTTCCCATAAATTCTAAATGAGGCAATAGAATGGAGTACCATTGAAGGAAATGAAAAGAGACAGCGCTTCTACTGCTGTTGGTTGCGGGTGATGCAGATTAAATCTTCCTTCCTCACTCTTTATGCATAGATCAAGTGAATTCGCTCTCTCCTCTTTCTTGCAGGTCTTCTATGTAGGGTTTGTGGAGATCTTAACTCGCTTGGCATCTTCTCCCAAATGGAGAACTCGCTACACCCCTAATATTCATCATCGACACAATACGTTTCAGTAGGTCTTTGAATAGCCTGTTGTCAGTCCCATTAAAGGAATTCTGTCTATGTATAACGCGATTTAAGTCACACGTGTGAGATTCTTATGTAATACTCGACGTGTCGTAAATTGCGCCCACAAATTGCCTGTCTTCTTGTGTATGTCGTTCCTGTTTCGCGCAAGTCAGTTTAACCCATTGTGTATTTTTGTCGTATGTTTTCGCATCAGGATTTTTTTAAGTTTAAATATGATTTCGTTGTTTCTTGAAATGGAATAAAAATATTGTGGTACACAAAATCCTCTCTCAGCAGGGCGCAGGAAAATAGTTGCTACTCTTCGATCACATTTGACGTTCATGTGACCGTGCATCGTGAATAATTCTTATAATCAAATCAACTCAATGCATTAATTTATCAGATTTATTTTTGGAATGAAACGCTACATGTTTCGGACAGTTCCTCTGTTCATCATGAGGAGTTTTTCACTGTACACACAGTAAACTGTATGACATATACCATTGCTGTGTGTACAATAAAAAAAACTCCTGATGATGGACAGAGGAACTGTCCGAAACATGTGGAGTTTTATTCCAAAAATAAATTTCAGAAATTTGTGCATCTGGTTGGTTTTATTATAAGAATGTTCGGTCACAGTCGGTTCGCTGTCTCTGCAGTAGAATATTCCGTTATTTTGTAGATCGCGTTGTAACAACCTGTAATTCCACCACTATAACATATTTTTAATTCACATTTTTCCCTATTTACTGCAAGATCTGCCGATTTAATTGTGTTTAATGTAGAGTTTAATCGTACGTATAACGAGAAGTTCGAACAGAAATCAGACAGTCTGCATTCCTGTTGCATGAACATGTAAACATACACATCTGTCCAGCTTTACTGGTTTCTGAGTTCTGTGACGAATTCAGTGCTGTAGGATTACTATGTTTATGAGGTTTGTCCATCGTCTGGTATTCAAAATGGATCACTTAAAATCAAAAGTTTTCTGAAATTGAGACACATGACCGGGTGCGTATCTATTGTACCGACGGAGAGAGAGAGAGAGAGAGAGAGAGATCAGAAACCTAGTAATCCCAAGGACAATGTACCATCATCACAAACCTTTGAAGGTGGCTTATAACACATTTAAAGTACATATTCTATCCATTTTAAGATTGACATAATATCGAAGTTCAGCGTCGTCTTCTTCTCTGTAAATACTACCAATAATTATGTTGTTGAGCCGTCTTCATACCATATTGCACATGCGTGCATCATTGTTGTTTAGTTGTCGTCAAAACGAACGCTAATGATAAAGTTCTCACGGCCGGAGTGTTTTGGACTCATATTCAACAAAATAAATACCGTAACAAAAATGAAACAGAAATCTCTAAATTAGGAAGCACGTGGGAGTGACTCGTGTGTTTGCCGCATTTCAGGAAGAGCAGTCAGGTGATTGATAAATTTAAGCGGAACGCAGCCATGTGCACAGCAAGAGTGGCGATCTCAAAAGCCTACTTTCTTTGATGGAGGAAGGAAAGTAGTCAAAAATACAGGGTCATCAAAAATGGTGGAATCTCGGATTTTCTCTGCGTAAACGAGATTTTTTATAAATCCTCACAAAAAATCCAGTGTTGAGGGATTTGGACTTCGTGGGAGCCACTGCGATAGTCCGCCTCTTCCAATCCATCGAGTTCTAGAATGGGTGTATCTTTTTCCTCCACTCACCCATGTACCTTCATGACATGCATGGAAATAACTTTACCTTTGTCTGTTTTGAATCTATGTATGAAAATCGTACCTTTTTCATTGGAGGTATCGTTTTAATTCCCCGTTTCCAACAGTGGTAGTATGGAGACTTCGAATTTTGAGTTAAGAATAACTATCGCTGTGGTTAGCAGGGACTGCAGCTTTGCATGGTAATACACATGTTTAGAAAATATG
>Ga0123355_10021396_pt1 | contig 10348 bp, 8 predicted proteins | sample TergutEmb28metaG_3_FD_89872 | JGI IMG/M metagenome (GOLD analysis project Ga0123355, IMG submission 89872) | Embiratermes neotenicus P1 segment gut microbial communities from Petit-Saut dam, French Guiana - Emb289 P1 | ecosystem: Host-associated > Arthropoda: Insects > Digestive system > Gut ... | reverse complement strand
TTTTTTTTTTTTTTTTTTTTTTTTATACTGGCCTTTTGCAGTGGAAGCCCAGGTTTGATTTCAGACCACTGGGTCAGAGATTTCAGAATTGCACTAATACAGGTGTGTCTCCAAATACAGTGATTTTTCATATTAGTATTATTCCACCAATGCCTCATTTTCATTCACTTGTCACCAATAGTGTATCATCTTGGTAAGTCATAGCATTATTCAGTGAAAAGAAATTTATACTTTGACTCTTATACTAAGTAACATTTAAAAAAAGTGTCAGTGCAGTGTTATGGCTGGTCACCAGTTAGTCGTCATCGGAAGGTTTAATGTGTACCTTGATAAACTGCAACTTTTGGGTTTGTTCTGATGTACAGCCTGTATAAATACACAGGTTTTGGCAGTTTTGTTTTTGTAGCCCCATCATCAAATATGTGTTGTCAACTTTCTTGGTACTATATATTTTCATGTTAACATGTTATATGTCCTGTCATGATAAGGAACATTCTGAAAGTTTGATCATTTGTGTAAAAGGTTCCTTGAACCATAAAGCAAGGAATTTTTTAATATGTATATGTTAATTCAGTGATGGCATAGTAATTTTTTGTTACAGGACAGCGAACGTGTGTGGAAAAGTTTCCGTTCATATGAAACTCTGAAGAAAGATTTTGAAGCTCTTAACTTGACTATTAAAACAGATCTAGAACTTCTGAATGAGCTAATGAATAGATTCAAATCAGGTGGTGATGACCAGAAACTTCTAAACATCCTCACTGACTTGGATTACTTGGTGCACCAGTTTGACAATGCTCAGCAGTTTGCACAGATGGGTGGGTAAGTTTACTTCTGTGATCTGCACTCTTGTATTCAATATGGTGAATTTATTAACTACCATCAATAGAACATAATATTATTTTAATATTATCAACCCATTCCTTTTCTCCACCAAGTAGGTAACTCCCCAGATACACCAACTAAATGAACATATATATTTATATAACAGTGTATTTACCACATTCTTCCTACATGTTTCGTTGTGCTATACACCATCTTCAAGGGGGACTACTCATATTTCTGCTAACAAAATATGAGTAGCCCTCCCCAAAGATGGTGTATAGCACACCGAGGCATATAGGAGGAATGTGGTAAATATAATGTTATTTAAATATATATGTGCATTAGTTGGTGTATTTGAGGAGTTATCTACGAGAATGCATGGAACAGAAAACTTTAAAAAAAAAGTATTAACAAGCTTTAACCCTTTGAATCCGAATGACTTCTAAAGTCATCGTGCAGTGAGCCCTTTAAGTTGCTGAACGACTTATAAAGACATCCCAAATAGTGTGTGGAAGTTTGGAGGAATTTTGTTCACTTCTACCCGATAAAATGTGGTGGCTTGCTATGCTGCAGGATCCTTGAAGGTTAGGCTTTCTTTGAGATACCAGAATGTACCCCTTCCACCTCCTAAACCTCTCCACAAACCCTGTTTTATAAGTCAACACAGTAACTGCGCATTTTGTGCCAGCTGACTAATATGGTTTAGATGCTGATAGCTTTGTTTATACCTTGCTCTGGTGTTCACTGTGGGTTGAGATATCAACACTGGCCTGTGAAGCGAACTTTCGTTCTTGACCAGAAAGTTTATCTGTGGTGTACTGTACCCGTATAATTCAAACAAAACTAATGCTCAGAAATTGGAGATAGCCACAAAAATTGATGATGACAGCTACAGTGGGGCCCACAGACGTGCCTCTTGTAGTGCTGGGGTACTCTGTAGGGGTTTTGGGGTAGTAACATGTAACACACAGCTGTCAATCTAGTAACAACATCTTGGGCATCCTTGAATAGCTGGAATTTTATACAGTAGTCACATCATAGCTTTAGATCTGTTTTGCTGTCACTGTGGAAGACATTCATATCTCAGTGGCATCAGGTTTCTGAAACTGTGCCAGTCATGCAAAGGAAACTAAATAAGGCAGGCCATTATAGTTGTTAGCAATGGCCGGAAAGAAAATATACCCACCAAGATTTCTGGCTCCTTCTGATGAGGAATTTGATTGGGGAAGCTGGAAAGAGCCAAGATCTCCCCAGCCCCAGATTGGTTGGAAGACCAAGTGTGGGCGCAAAAATTGTTTTGCGACACAAGAGTCTCCATAGCAAACACTGCCCAGCAAAATCATCAACCCAACTGCGAGGCCACCTGTGTACTTCTTGCGACCAAAGAAAGGGTACAGTGTATAAATGCGCCAAATGTGACGTAGGCCCGTGCTTGGTGCCTCGTTTTGTGGAATATCATACCAAAGTGAATTTGTAATAGATCATCCTCTTTGTGAATACTGTGTGTCATGACAAAACTGTGATCCAAGGTGCCACAGACTTTCTGAAGCAACCAGAATTGTATGAGTAATGAACTATTTACACCACATTTTTATAATGCATGCGATTCACAGACCTAAATTTATTATAAAATAGGTGGACATTTTTTTCCAGATTAACCAAATCATAAGCATAGTGCAAAATTTTATATCATTAAATTTGAAGGAAAAGTCTATTAGATATGCTTTCTTTTCTAAGAGTAAGCATTCAAGTTTAAAATCCCCGGTAAAAAATCTTGGCAGGATGCATTGTGCAGAGGGATTTAATTCTAGCATTAAAGGGTTAATATGTGATGCTGCAGTTGCTTTGACATTTGATTTTGTGGTTAAAATTCAGCAATGTAATGTTAAAGTTTTGTGGCTAAGATGTTGGCATGAACTTACAGGTTGATGGATGTGGTTCTTCCAAGCCTCAATTCCAGCTCCAAACTTGTCAGATCTGAAGCAATCAGGTTGCTGGGCTCAGCAGCTCAGAGTAACATAGCAGTGCAGATTGCTGCACTAGAGAGTGGAAGTATAAATGCCCTGCTTCGTGTGCTGACTTTGGACGAAGATCCCACAGTTAGATCACGTGCAGTGTATGCACTGTCTTGCCTTGTACGCAGGTTCCCAGCAGCTCAGATCAAGATGTTGGCCAGTGGGGGACTGGAAGTGCTTGCCACAATTTTTCAGAATGAGGCACAGGACAATCTGAAGTTGCAGGTAAGTGAATCCCTCCAATTTGAATAGAGCTCCTGCAGAAAACTTATGGCTTTTACTGTCTAGGTATAATAAAACCTGAGTGACACATGATGAGGGAACAGAAAAATTGGTAGTTCAGGCTGAAATGCACATGAGAGCAATGTGGCCTTTAACTAGTACCTGAACCTGTTACTTGGTGGTGTACTTTCATATGCAGTTTTCATTAGTATGGATTTTAACACTTGTCACAGGGATTCACACTGAAACATTGCACAGTCTGATGAATATTAGAATCACAAACTTCATTATGTTTTACTTTGTTATGTAATGACAGGTGAAAGTAGTAACCCTTCTGCATGACCTTGTGCTAGAGGTAAAGGAGACAGAAGAGGCATGGCAGAGTGTATCCCAGGGCACATCCAAATATGCTGAGTTGCAGGAGAAACAAAGGCAGTACAGAGCAGCAGGACTGATACCTCGCCTTGTGGAGAAAGGGTGGTGTACACACCTGCCACGCCTTCTTCATGCTTCGCCCAGTACTACTCAGCATGTAGCAAGGAGGGATGATCTAAGCTCTGCTCTGGAAGAAGATCTTCCTGTACAACCAGTACACGATGTAATTGAAAAAGTGGTGGCTGCCATGTTAGCGCTTGCAGATGTGTGTGTGGACAGGTTCGTATACATGTTCTCTACCAAAAGAAAGAAAGAAAGAGAGAGAGAAAAAAAAAAAGGAAGTAAAAACTACCAAAATATAAGACTGTACATAAAACTGTTAATCACCTGATAATAAAGAGTAACTGTGTAGAATAAGCTGCAAGGGATCTGGAAAGAAATATTTTCCCACGTGGGCTGATTTGACAAGGATGCCAGACTGCTGATTTGGAGGCACTTTCTTCAAATCTTAACTGGCTTGTTAGTAATCCTGGCAGAGTTTTAACATTATTCGTTATTATTTAATGGTTTGCATTGTTTGTTCTGTATATTATGATAAAATGGAAAACTTGTGTAATACCAGCACATGCACTGTTCTATAATTTATCCATACTATCCTTCACATAGCTCGTACATTTTTTGGTGTTTTCTCACCATCTTCTGGGAGTTGACACTAGTATTTATGTAAAACATTCAGTGGATGCTTGTGAGTGCGGTAATGAGCCTTCGGGTTGCGTGAAATGCAGGGAATTTCTTGACTAGCTGCAAACCAGTTAGCTTCTCAGGAAGGACTCTACTCCATGGAGTAAGTAAGCAAGCAATAAAATAGTCCACACTGAGCATACACATGTTGTGGTATCAATCGTGCAGAATTTTACAGTTCTTGATTAAAATGATACACATAACTATAATGATGGTGAAGCAGTAATAGTAATATAGTTTTGTTAACATGGTTAAAAATTGTGTGTGTGTATGTTGTAATTATTTATTTGTGTACAAACATCTGTTCTTATTGGATCCAAATTGGATTCCATCCCTGTATGGTGTGTATTGTGTGGTGACAAAATGAATGAAGTCAGCAGAGAATTCCATTACAGAAGCACTTTGAGGCACACACTGTATGTCACAATAGTTACTTTTATTTATTTTGACATGAAAATTCTGTTTATATTTCAGTATAAAAAGTATGTTGTAATGTCAACAATACAACGTATTCACAAATAATGTGTCTGTGTAATTGCAGATAAAATGATTTTTGGCCAAATTTATTATCTCTTTCCTTTGTGTTCCTGAAACTATATTGGAAGCCTCATTGCAAAGATACAGGACCAAATGTTGCTCATTGCTTATCTACATAGGTAAAACAACATTGTTAAATAATCTAAGACTTGGCCAACAGCCAAATTGACATTTTGCTAAAAAGGACATAACAAAACCCCAGAGGATCTTGAATTGCTCATTCATCAAATTTTACCTGGGTTACCTCAAGGTACCATATTTCCATTGGGTGAGCCTGCCTAGTAGAAAACCAATTAAATTCTGCTTGATTTAAACTCAGTTTTTACCCTTTTTTACACTTCATCTGTCACAGATTTTACTTAACATTAAGCATTACAGGTAGCCTTTGTTCTGTACCATAGTTCTTTCCTCTAGTAAATGAATGTACATCAAAAAAGCATGAATTACATGTAATATTGCCATGAAAAAAAAATGTATTTCTTAGGGGCAGTCATACCAGGGACAGCCTCTTCATATATGGCATATGTACACATACTTATTATATTAGTATTGTGTTAATTATATTAATATAGACATAACCAATTAACCTTTTGACGCCGGAATTTAGTGGCCGTTCGGCTATTTAAAGGGCTCACTGCGCGGCCACTTTAGTGGCCGTTCGCCTATTTAAAGGGCCCACTGTGTAGCCACTTTAGTGGCCATTCAGCTATTTAAAGGGCCCACTGCTTGTCCACTTTAGTTGATGTTCGGCGCTAAAATGTTAATATTCATTTATAGCCTGTGAAAGTGGAAAGGAACTGTAAACAACTTGTGTACACCTTATTTAAGTGCTAAATCAGGTGACTCGAGGAAGCTGGAGGTGAAAAAGGGGGAAGGTGTCAGGTGGGTTAGATGACAAGGATGTAGGCAGTGGTGATGGTAGCCATGTTAGAGTGACAGGAGGCAAGAATTCCTGTTTTAGAATTGTGTTTGATTTTTCAGAATTATCACAGTTTATACATACAGTCTCTCTGCCAGGCCAAGCACTGCAGATGTTACCAATGCTTTCACTGCTTTCAAGCTTTTTTATTGGCACTACAAATTGCCTTTCACTGTTTCTACTCAGGATTGCACTACGGGATGTGGATATTTGTTTGTCATTCATATATGGGGGGGGGGGGTTAAATTAGGGTAAACGAATACAAACAATGCCTGAACTAAAGATCAAACACATTGTGACATTTGAGTTTATACAATAAAATATGGATGAATGTAACCAGAGACTACACACATATATACTATAAACAATATCACTTGATAATTGTACTGAATAACTATTGAAAATTTTAATATACCACGTATTGTAAAAGTCACTTTCTCAGGGTGTGATTATTTTAACTTGCATTCAGCTTTTATTTGCAATATCTGGCAACAATTTGAACAGTTTTTCTCCTCTTTATCACTTTTTGATGGTGGCTGGTTATAAATAAAGTAGCATTTCCACTCTATGCCAGTATAATCTTGGTATAGCAACTTTCAGGCCCTGTCCTTTGATTAAATGCTTTAAATGAACAGGATCTTTAACACAAAGTGCAGTATCATTTTTGATTATTAAAATCCAACACAGACAATATAGGTTAAACAAGTACCATTATAGAAGATTTTAATACAATCAACGCTTAAATCGGTCAGCATAACATCTGTTCATCCAGAACAAGGACACATGATCCAGCTGTAAGAAGATTTTAATCCCAGTCATGTTTAGTACAGAACATAAACTAATGTGTATTCAGTTGTCATAAACTTTGTTAATTTACTGTAACTTGTATGAGTGTTATCCCTAATGATGTTCCAGAGAGACGGAAACATGTTAGAATAATAATTAACTGGGGGGTGCTATTTGCAGCCATATGTGTGTCTGGTTCATGATTATTGACAGAATTATAACTGATGTATGTGTGGATCAGGACTCGTTTTAAGGTAATTACAAAACTGTTCTTAGATGCATCATCCCAGTTGTGTTTTATGTAAATTACGAGGGAGTGGGTACATCAAAACACAACTGTCTTTGTATCATATTTATTAGGCTGACATGTTTCGGCCATTGTGGGCCATCTTCAGGTCACAAAAAATGTATAATGAGAAAATATACAGTATAAGAACATTAGTTGTTGTGCCAAATCTGAGCTTTCAACGAGATCTCGTCTAGTGGTTATCTGTATTGAAACTAATAATATATTTGTCAGGTAAAGTGGATAGAGAATAAAGTATATATACATGTTGTAAGTGATGTCTTATGAGTAAAGCGCCCTGAGTTTAAAGTACATGTGTATGTTGTACACTTCGATTGCTGTGATAAAAACCAAGTGGGTAAAGTAGTGCTCAGTGGAAAGCTTGGGGTATGCAGAGCATGTTCGTGGCGTTGGTACAACACGAGACACTGCAGCCAGTTACACTCTGAGGTTCTGCGAACGAAAACTACCAGAATCCCTACTGCAAAGGACACCACCGTTACTAAAATTAGCAGTGAACCAGAATGCACCTACACTGGATGCTGACGTCCCGTGCATAATTATTCTCCTCACACTACAAAAACCCACTCCAAACAGGCTACTTCACCTGCTGAGGTCCAAATCACATCCAGCCTCTTCACTCCAGCTAATCTGCAACAAACTCCATGACCTGACAGACTAAGGATACTCAATCTAAAAGAATACTTCCATAATCATACATACAGCCAGCCTGAAACGTCCATGTAGCCGCCACAGATGTACCAATGCCACGAAAATGCTCGGAATATCCCAAGCTTTCCACTGAGCACTACTATCCCCACTTGGTTTTTTTCACAGCAATTGAAGTGTACAACATGCATATGTACTTTAACCCTTTGACGCCTAACGACCACTATAGTGGTCATACCACACCACTAACCTTTAAACGTTGCATTTTATATATTTATTCAACAAATACAGGTACTGAATATTTTAAACATGGTATATACTCTCTGTTTTTTTTTCCTCTTCAAAATGCAGTTTGTTTCATAATTGTAACATATTTGGTTCCTGTTGTATTCACATTTTATATACAGTTTGTGCTAAAATTTAAAAAAATAATTCAGGCACTTTACTCATAAGACATCACTTACAAGATGTATATATACTTTATTCTCTATCCACTTTACCTGACAAATATATTATTAGTTTCAACATAGATAACAGCTAGACAATGAGATCTTGTCAAAAGCTCAGAATTAGCACAACAACTAATGTTCTTATACTGTATATTTTTGTGACCTGAAGATAGCCCACAGTGGCCGAAACATGTCGTCAGCCTAATAAATAGGATACAAAGACAGCTGTGTTTTAATGTACCCACTCCCTCCTGATTTACAAAACTGTTGCCAGTATGAAACTAAAGGGTTTGTTTGCATCTTTCATGAGTAAGTGGAAAACTTATTCTCATGCAGTTGCTGAAATACTGATGTAAGTACTGAAAGGAAGCCAGTGTTACTACCATAAAAAAACTTAATTCCTAGTAGTCGTGTAATGTGGGGAATTTTGTTCTTTATGTTACATCAGTTCTCCTTCAGTATTTCTTCATTCACTGGATGTGCTGCAGGTTCCAAGATGCAAGAGATGCCATCATTAGACTTCAGCACTGGTACCAGGAACTTGCACTCCATGAGGAGCTGGAAGACAAGACTCACAACGTTTCTGATGGGCACTACTATTACACTGGCCTTGCACAGCAGGTAGCATCCCTGGCTGCAAGACTTGAACAGCATAAGGACGAGCTGTGATTGGGGCTACCATATTCTTAATTTGATATGTATATAGGTGTGTGTGTGTGTAGGCATGAGTGTGCTTGGGTGCTGTTTTGCCCTTGCTGCAGCTTTTCATGTAGAGCTGGTTCATTTGCCATAATAAAAGAATTGAAATAATTTTATGATTCTTTATCCATTGTTTACTATATTTGCATCTTCCATTTCTTTCCCTTGTTATTAAAGACAAGGTGGAAGACCCATTACTCAGTGGTGAATCCTGGCAGGTCATGTGTAGTGGAAAGGTGCACAATGCATCATTGTACAATTCTGCTAGAACTAACCTCTATATCAGGATTCACCACTGATATAAGAATGTGCTGTCAAAGTTAGCATGTGTTTCCATTGTTATGTAGGTGTGCCTTTCAAACTGCATGCAAAGGAGTTTATGCCTCATCATTAACAGGTGCACATATCCTCTTGGTTATCAGCTCTTTTCGCATTACCTTGTCAATATACAATAGTAGCTGAGAAATTGAACAGGAGGATCCCACACTATTAAGCAGCTACATAGAACAGAAGCCTTCTTGAAAAGCTAATAATCTATACACTGGTCAAGAAATTGCCTGCAGTTTATGAAAAAAAAAAGGTCATTACCATGTTTGCAACAGCCTACCACTTATGCCTATCCTGAGCTCACATCCAGTTCTTGCCCTCCCATCCTGTGTTAAGATCTGTTTTAATATTATAATTCCACCTACACCCAACTCTTTGTGGTTGTCTCTCCTTCCAGTTTGCATTTCTGCCCTTTATCATGTCGCCGCATGCCCCACCCATCTTATCCTTGAGTTTATTACCCTAAGTATCCAAATCTTGAAGGTCATTCCATAATATTTCCAGGATCCTGTTAATTCCTTTCCTTTAGGTTCTGGCATTCTCATCACCGTGTTTCTACCATTCTCAGCTACAGATCATACACGCCCTTAACCCCATTTTCTTTGATGAGCCAGCCTTCTTACCCACACTGAACAACCACGACCGCACTTATTGCCATTGCGCAGTTTGTGAACGTGCACGGGAAGTCGAAAAACGCTTGGGGTAAGTTTCGTAGGTAATCCGTGATCAGCAAAAAGTATAAATTTTACGCGTAGAGACCGTGAATGACTTGCTGGCAACTACAGATTATCTAGTGCTGGCAACGCTGCGAAGGGTTGGGGTCAGGAGGTCGCCGGTTCGAGTCCAATTCATCAATCGTAAAATAATAATAATAATAATAAGAACAGTTACTCGGCAGGCAGTGGGACTCATATATGATCTGTGGTGGGACTGTCGGCCGCAAGTCATGATGTAAACAAGTCAAGGCCGCACACTACTGTAAATAACCATAACTCGTTCCTTGCGCAAGTGTGCCGTGCTTTCTGGACGTGAGTGTGTAGGCTTACTAGTACATTCTGTCAGTACAGAGGTGCTTGACATCGAATGCGTGTTTACTGACGTCTGCAGGAGGCAGTCTTTTTAATGGGTTTTGGGCGTAAATTACATCCAAAAATCGCAAAAGTAAACGGAGACTCAACAACGCCGATTTAAGATCCCGCTGGGAGCAGTGCGAACAGTGTGACGCTTGTGGGGCACGTCGTCAGTATCTTAATAATACTGGTAGGTGTTGCACGTAGAACACATTGAAGTTTTGTAGGTATTTGAAAACTACTCAGACGACGTAAGGTGTAGAATGTGCTGTCAGTTATTTGGTTAAATTAGCAAGGTTCACACATTAAAAAAAAAAAAAAAAAATTTATTGCATAACAAAACAATTAACTCTTTTAACATAATTTGTTCACAAAGATAAAATCTTTGGTTTTTGTGTTATGGAGGAGTTTAAGTAATAGTAATTTTT
>Ga0123355_10021395_pt1 | contig 10349 bp, 7 predicted proteins | sample TergutEmb28metaG_3_FD_89872 | JGI IMG/M metagenome (GOLD analysis project Ga0123355, IMG submission 89872) | Embiratermes neotenicus P1 segment gut microbial communities from Petit-Saut dam, French Guiana - Emb289 P1 | ecosystem: Host-associated > Arthropoda: Insects > Digestive system > Gut ... | reverse complement strand
ATCAATACAACCCATGAAATAACTCAACAAATAAGTCGCAAGCTCCTGAGGATGGATGAATTAACATCCGAAACATGTTGAGCATTAAATAATGAAATAATAAAGCAAGTGACATCAAGTTGGACTTTCTTTATTCAACTAATCAGTAAATATTTATATTTCGTTGAACTACGCTCTCAATCGATTGGATTACAACCAAAGTTCTAGTTCCTTGACTCGTTTAAGTTTGATAGTGCATAATTATTTAGGAAGGACGTGGATGTGATATGATACAAATACCATAGTGGACATATTGGCCTAAGTAGCTGTACCTGCAAACTGGACACCTGCTGAACCTTAAGCAGCTTACGGAAACAGGTCTACTCTTAACTTAGACCACCTTTACGTTCTCTGCAGCTTTATAAAATGAATGAGGAAAACCACGAATAAAACTTCAATCAAAATATCCGTACTGTTGACAGATATTTCAACCGTGCATCCAAAATTCAAGGCGGCAGTGCTACCAACTTTGCTGCAAAGTTTGGCGTATTAGAGTCTCGTGTGAGTGAGTGAGTGTATAATTATTTTGTTTGCAGCATGACGGCTTTTCGAAACTTGGTCTTTTAATTTTAAAAATGTTTTACCCATATAAAGAGACCCCGAGAATTCCATTGTAGAGGATTACTGGGGAAACCGGAAGGAAGGCGACCAATGGGGAGACCTGGACGTAGATGGGTAGATAATATTAGGCTGGATCTCCAGGAGTTGGGATGTGGGTATATGGACTGGATTGGGCTGGCCCAGGATATTGACAGGTGGCGGACGCTTGTGAGTGCGGTAATGAACCTTCGGGTTCCGTGAAATGCGGGGAATTTCTTGACTAGCTGCAAATCAGTTATCCTCTCAAGGAGGACTCTGCACCGTGGAGTGAGGAAGTAAGAGGCTTACATTACAATTAACATAAACCGTAATGTCCTTCGCAGAATAGTTCACGCGCGAAATATTGTTAAATGATCACCAGAAGTAGTTCTAGTTTGTGAGATTTCGGGACTTTTACTGAGGATTCCTCTCCTCTCAGATGTGACTAATTGTTATTGGGCTAGAACTGCCCCACCTTTCGGAGGGTACGAGAGTTTTCACGTATGGAAATTAAGCCTAATCCCCCGAAAACACAGCGTCACATCTCAGACAACTGAAATTCTTAACGTAAGGTTTTATTCAGCAGTAGGACCTGCACTTGATGTGCTCTGAATAGCAATGATGTGATACCGGGACTTGATGTTGCTGTTTCCTTGGCGCGACAGCCCCCAGTGGGCCAATGCCTCCTCATGCATGACGTTTTCTAGATCACACACAAAGACGCACCACAGTCGGTAGGATTCCTCTGGACGAGTGATCAGCCCATCGCAGAGGCCTCTACCTGACAACACACAACACTCACAACAGACGGACGTCCATGTCGCCGGTGGGATTCGAACCCACAATCTCAGAAGGCGAGGGGTCGCAGACCTACGCCTTAGACCGCACGGCCACTGGGACCAGCATACCAGGACTTGAGTAAGTTAAAATTGTTTTTGATTTACTTCGATTAGGCAGTAGGACTGGCATACTGGTGACTAGTCAGAAAACTGCGGAACATTGACACTGTTTTGATTAATGAATACTTATCTATAAAGGAGAATGGTATGACATTCATAAAAATGATACAGCATAATTTATGCAGACAGTGTTGCCTTGTATGGCACCACAGTTGTGAGTAGGCCTATACATTCTGTTGACTTTATCATTAGAAGTGCGCTGCATTACATGCTTTAAGTTCAATTTTCTTAGGCTGACAAAAATATTTATATTACAGCCGGTACTTAATATATCTATAATTTGGTCGTGTTATTTTTGCCAGTAATGCAGTAATGTACGTTTAATCTTTTTTTTATTAATAGGTCTAATAATAATTTTTTTTTTGTGACAACAGAGGAAAGTTTAAGACATTGTGAGTTTCATAACTTAATTTGAACCAACACTGGAGAGTACACGGCTACAGTCTATAATAGGTCTCTCCACATAAAGAAAGCCTGATATATGCAGAGTTGACAGTTTATGTGCCCCATGAATGTCTGGAAATTACATCTGTTAGACTCATTCACTTCTCTGCAGTGCCCAATTAAATCGCCGTTTAAATCTGTCCGTCCGCTTTTACGAAGATAAATCGAAAATACGTGATTGGAGATTTATGGAATAGGTGGAGATTTTACGAAAAAATACAGAAACATTTGTATTCTGGTTAAATCAAACCAAAATGACAGCAAGTTTCATAGATTTGGATGCATTTCTGCGCGCGCACACACACACACACCCATACACACACACACACACATCCATTGTAATTCTTTAAACACTGATCGTAAAGAAAAATGTTTTGAACAAAATTTGTAAGAAATAATGGCTGAAGCCTGCAACACGGATACCACTCCAACCCAACCACACCGAATCTCCAGCACACATTGAACCAAGAACAATACGACCGATGTGGTAATTCAACATTATAGTCGCAAGCTCCTGATGATGGATATATTAACGTCCGAAACATGTTGAGCACGTAAATAAAATAAAATAGCAAGTAACATCAAATTGGTCTTTTATTCTTCAACCTTCACAATATGCACGGTTCAATATACATAAAAACTTTACCGTGTCTATAAGGATATATGAAAAGTTAAATCTATGCTTGTATGGTGAGTAGAAATGTTTAAATCTGAAGCAACAAACCACTCTTTTCCTTCCCCCTGCCATGCCATTACAATAACTCCCTTTATAGTTCAAATTCTGTCGTTAAGTTACGTACTTACTGTCAGATGGACCTTAATTTACTTACCAACTGTAAATATAAATAGTACAAGAAATTAAAACTGCAGTGTTTCTGAAACCTCAGCCACTCAATCATGAATTTAAATACCGCCAGTTAACTTTGTTTCGGTTTTATGAAGAGAAGAAATGTATGAGTAAAAGTAATATTTAATAGCTTTTGCGTAAACATTTTTGCCGTTGAAAAGCCATAAGTATTACAGATTTTGAGTATATGTGTCCGTAGCTTTTGCTGCAAGCATACAAAGCCCATACGCTGTATTAGATTGTTTTCTGTAGCCTGTCCGGCTCTACGTCCTTTTTCGCCATTATCTCAGAACAGGATGATAGAAAAATAAAATGTTATTGTGCATGAAATATATATTTTGATTTTATCTATACCTTTGTCTGAAATATTTCTCATTTGAAATATAAATTAAATGAAATATTACCATACATGTACCTATGTGTTCATGTAAAGTACCCCTTATTCTTGTCAGACATTAAAAAAAACTTGAACTTTCTTGGCAGATTTTCGAAAAATATTCGGATATCAAATTTCATGAAAATCCATCCACTGGGACACGAGTTGTTTCATGCGGACGGATAGACAGACAGACAGACAGACATATGACCAAGTTTATAGTCGCTTTTCGCAATTTTACTAACGCGCCTAAACGCAGTTAATGTGTAAATAGTGATGGTTCTGAGATCGCGGACTTTAACATCTTTGTAGATCTTTCCTGTTTTGAATGGGAAATTGTTTATGGAATACTTTGTAATTACTTGTCATTATTTCAATTGAATTAACACTCTTACTGACTGATATTTTCTATGTACGTGATTTATAGTTCAGCTACGAATAACATTCCCATAACCTACGTGTCAGCAGATAGGCGTAGTCTGTAGAGACTTGGGCATTTTATGAAGCTAAGAACGGTACTGTTACACGGTTTAACCTTCTCCTAGCTACCTTCTGTAACATTAATCCTTATCAAGTGCTGAGTACTCACTGACTTTTCGAAGGATCCTAGCAGCTTTACCTTACAGCCTGAAGTAGACACTACAAAAGTGTGACATAAGAAGGAATGGACCTACTTTACATGAAGACTTTTGTACATTTATGGTAATATTTTTCTCATTTTTTTCTTAGAACGAGAAATGTTTGAGACAGAAGGTGCAGAGTAAATCAAAACACACATTTTATTTTCAGTAACTTTCTTCCGAAATTCGTTTCGTTTTTCAAATAATGTGGAAAAATATTATAGAGCCGAGCAGGCCACAGATGACAATAGAGCTCATGCGCATTTCACGCTTTGATACCTAAGGCCACAAATATATAATTAGAATATGTAACACTTACTGCTCTTCCACTACAAAGATGGTTGCACGATAGAACTTCCTTGTTGTGATGTACGTAAATTACTTGTCGTGTTATAACCTTGGTGGACAGTGTTTACTGCGCGGTACGAACTGGGTTTCGTAAAAATTTACTCTTCGTCCTTAAAAGGGATAATCTATGTCTGTTGAATGTGGAACTGTGAACTGTAGATCGCTTCGTGTTTTATTAGACAATCTAGAGCGTACACTTGTTTGACATCGAAATATCCGGCTCATCTGTCGTGATATAAAACCACCAAATTGTTGTAGACAGTGGCTATGTGTATTATGTTGCAACATTTAAATTTACTCCCATGTTCATGTTTCTTGTTGGATTGGTTAGAGAGGGGAAAAGTAACAACTACTGCTAGGATTTACGGCGTCACATCGCATCAGCGGCCCCGATATTTAGCGGAACTCCTCTCTAGTTCTGTCCGTATGCCAACCCTAGCGTGGTTTGAAACAAGCTTGGCGGTTCAAACCTCCTGGTTTGAATTCGGTGCAGGGGTGATCGGTGGGAGTATTGAAAGCTGCACAGTTTGAAATGGCGTCTGACTGCAGATGTTGAAATTACATTCCAATTGAACGTTAAGTCTGTTACTTCAACTATTAACCAACAAATGCACCTATATAACTTTCACTTAAAACACTTTAAAACACTTAAAACCACTCCGAAATATTTCGATCTTTTCAGATTATCATCATGGAGTTTTGTCGTTCCTTGCTAAAGTTATTACATATTCACGATTTATTTCGTTTTTGTAAACAAGGTGTTGTGGCAGCATATCATGTTGTGTAAGAATCTGTTGTAGAGAGTGTAGTTGGCTAGGTGACGCACACCTAGCCAACTACACTCTCTACAACAGATTCTTACACAACATGATATGCTGCCACAACACCTTTTTCACAAAAACGAACTAAATCGTGAATATGTAATAACTTTAGCAAGGAACGACGAAACTCCCTGATGATGATCTGAAAAATCGAAACATGTCGGAGTGGTTTAAGTGTTTTAAGTTAACATTTGTTGGTTAATAGTTGAAGTGATTTTACGAAATGCACGGTGCAACGATGAGATTCATAATTAACTCTGTTGTTTAAATATTCGTAGTTTTGAAGAGCTTTGACAGCCGCATCAGCTTGTAAACAATGGAAATACAGTAACAGTCGGTAAAATTTCCGGCCTTTTTTTTTGCCGTATAAAACATGCATATTAAATAAGTTGTACAGAACTAAAATTTTGTGTCTTTTTGTATGTGGACATGAAACTCGATTTGTCACATTCAGGGTTTACACAAGCTGAGGTTTTTCCGGTATAGATTGTTGCGGAAGATGGGGTCTCGTTCTAACTTCTAGAACGCGTTTTGAATTTGGAAACGTTAAGTGGTCTTCCTAGTTTTCTTTAAATAACTTCAGTGGCAATAATTAAACAGACTACAGAAATAAATATGCCACGAGCAGGGTATAAAGATACAGCAATATATAAGAACTTTGTCAGTTTCGAGCAAGTTGCCTCTACCTGAAAACAAATTGTGTGTATGTTGTACCGTAAGAGCCAATGCCTGGAAAATTAAAAAGGAATAATTACAGGAAGAAAAATTAAGTGTAGTGCAGACAGTATTATAGTAGAAATTGAAATTAGGAATGAGGAAATTTTAAATTTCATTACCGGACAGAATTCTGGCTAATTACTTCGTCTCCTTTTCTTTCAATCTGTGGTCCTTCGCCCCGCCCCATGGCTATTTTCAGTTTCATCAAGTGATTTTATTCGAAAAATCGCAAACATTATCTTCTCTATCCCTTTGTAGCCACATGCCTAGCATACCCTGTGGTTCCATATTTTACATATGTATCAGTATGTATGTAAGTTCGTGTTGGGTAATATCCTAGATTCTCATTTAATTCATGCATCTTAGTTTCAAATATTTCCCTGACAGACTGTTTATAAACTATACTGTGATATACGAACTCTTGAAATATATGTTTATTAAATAAACTTAAAGAAAGGGTGGGATGTGAAATCTTTGTAAAGTAGTTTACTAGTGGTGTGTTCATGAAACAGTGTAAGTATTGGGAATTTTCTGCGGAATTTGACATGTTTAGCAGAGGCTAAGGCATAACCAGTTTTACTAGGTCCTTAAATTCACTTATGTTTACTCGTAACTGATGATACAATACGAAGTCGTCATTAAGTATCCTAATGAGTATCCTTTCTTTGCCAGCAGACTGCCCTCAGAAATACACACCACCTCACTTTAACCGCTTAGTTAAGAACATTAACTCCCCATCAGGCAGCATATTTTAGGCTGTGTGAAGGATCTCCGTTTTCCTTCTGTGCCCTTTATGTAATGCCATTGTGCTACAAGCACAATAAGTAATTAACTAGCCGGCATTGTGTCTCCCAACGAAGGAGTGTGCCACCAGAAGCTTAAAAACAACGTTAAAAAGATACAGAAAGTGCAGATTCTGGACCGCACTGTCCGCTACTGCCATATGCATAGCCACTGAGGTTACTTTTACAGTGCAGTGACTGTTGTTTACCGAAATAAATTTAAGGTTATGTTGTTTCCGAGTGCCCTCTTTTTGGTGTTCCTGTTGTTTTGATTTTATTTAAAACACAGAATTTCAGTTGAGGCCTAAAAAGTATTGAAAAAATGAATCTTTTTAAGTGACTGGGTATAGCAGGCTTGTCATCTCGGGAGTCCTGGGTTCTAGGTCATTATGAAATTCTAATTAATGACGAGAAAAGGTAAATCAAAGCCTGAAACTGTGAATAGGCCTAATCATCGCTTTGACCAGAAATTCAAGAATTTTCAACTCGAGTTTTAATAAGAATATAGTTTGTTGGTTAACTGCTATCCGAAGAATTGTCATATATTGCTATATAAATTAAGTTTGAAATTTATTTGAATAAACTTGAGACAAGAAAGTGAAAAAGTGAATAAGTCGTTGTGCGTAAATATTGAAGAGAAATTACATGTTGGCTTAGAAAGAGAATTGTAATATGTACACAAGAAAGAACTGACATATTGCAATCATGGAATGAGAACACTATGACCACAGGCTTGAAAATTAGTATGATGTGATGAATTAATATAACTGTCCATTAAGCGCTCTGCGTCATAGGCAAACCTACATTCATACTCTCCAGGTATTTTCAAATATTCAGTACTGTATATAAAATAAGACATTTTAAACCCATTTGAACTATCTTAACTTAACCATCTGGTACTTGTTAATTTCATTTTCCTTGAAGGTGGCGTCCCACATGTTCTTCCAAACAAAAAGCCTTGAAAAGTAAATAAGTAGGAATAAAATTGTAGAATTTTGACTACATGAGTGTATCCCATGGGTCGACTGTTGTGTTTTGAACGTCGCGTGCTGTTGCATTAAATTATTTAGTGTGACAAACAGTTATTAGCATAAAATTTTGATATCAAACAATTTATGTAGTTATTTTGTAGCGTGTGACAATTATGTGTATTGTACATGAGTGCGGTGCAGCATAATGTGTACATTACGTGCCCTGCTTTTTCATATAATTACAGGAACTTCACACACATATTGCCCAATGTGTTAAAATTAATTGTGCTCTGTTCTGCTTAAATAAAGAATGTCAGTTTGTGATTATATCCATGGAACTGAATCCTTTTTTAAGCTCATGGTTCCGTGCATCATAATTCAATAGCAAATAAAAATCCAACTAGATGCAACAGTATGCAGTCTAATATATTTTACTGTAAAATCACTGTACATGTTTCTGGTGTCACCGTACCCATCATCAGGAGTATTAAAAACTCTAACCGCAGCCTCTGGTACAGGTCATAATATCGGTACTTCCCTCCACAGTGGTCAGATCCCGACCTGGCCACGTTGAAGCAGCTGTACCGATATTATGACCTGTACCAGAGGAGGCGGTTACAGTTTTTAATACTCCTGATGATGGGTGCGGTGACACCGGAAACATGTAGAGTGATTTTACAGTAAAATAAATCTGACTGCATACTGTTGCATCTAGTTGGATTTTTATTTAATATTGAAAAGAGTTCTTCTTGAGAAGTTGAAAGACTAGTTCAAAAATTGGTTATTGAATTCACAAGGGTAAGCCACTGGATCCTCTTTTGTTGCAGTTGAAACAGTAGCAAGTTCTTTCTCGATATTTATGATGTGTTTAATATTACTGTTATATTGCCATCTGCGCCTGCGAGGTTTTCTGACTAAACTTTTTGTGAGTTATTCTCTCTTCTCTCATGCATACTAGATGTCTGCTTGTCTGTCTTATTATATCTCCTCCCTGTGGGCATTCTGGCTTCTAAATATAGCTATGTCCCTATGCGTGTTACATAATCCACCCATCTCATCTTCACTGATTTGAAAACAGAAGACCTCATATCATTTGGTGAAGGTTGCACTGTGCAATTTTTCACTGGCCACAATTCGCAAATTTTGCTATCTCTTTCACTGGCCACATTTCAAAAAATTTCCTATCTCTTTCTCTTAATTCTAGATGTTCTATCTCCAGTACCCTGTCTTTGCAAATCATGGCTATTTTCTTACATTAGGTAAATTCACTTTTACTGTTGTTTGGCTAAAATAGCCGATTTTGCTAGCTATTGCCAAGATAAACAAAATTAATATGCCTTTATATAACGAGTAATGAATACAGTTCTTATTCTGTATAGGTATAGGCCTTGTAACAAAACATACATTTCTCTTTTGACGTTTTGCTGACCGTGCATCTCAGTAATTAACCAAATTGATGCGCATAATTACGTTTTACAGTAAGTTTATTTCATGCCTCTACATGTTTCGAGCACATGTGCTCATTATCAGGAGGTCAAAATTGCATTACACTGCCTCTGGTGTCATCACACCTATAGATGTGATGATACCAGAGGCTGTGTAATGCAATTATGACCTCCTGATGATGAGCACATGTGCTCGAAACATGTAGAGGCATGAAATATACTTATTGTAAAAAAAAATTTTGTGCATCAAGTTGGTTAATTACTGAGATAAATATGCATTTCTCTGTTAGGAGATCAGAATTGTCCTTGTGCATGCCATAAAAACACAGGGGGTAAGAGAAATTTAACTCCACTCATTCTAAGCTTCGGCGCTGGATTCATGTGAATGGTACGCTTCACGAGCCCAACCGACTTACCCTCAGGAAAGCGCCCTCCGCATTGTTACAGTAGAAGGTTGGTTGAGTCGTAGAGCCAGCCAGGATTTTTGGATAAAAAAAAAACCATTCTTTCATGCTGAAATTGACAACCAAGATTCTTCGGATGCCCAAACATACAATAGTCACTATACCCTCTGACTTGCCTCTGCTTTTTTGAGTGTTGGTACAGGTGACTTGTAGGAAATTGTGTAAATGTTGGTAGTTTTTAGGAAATTTTACTACCCCTGCATTGACCGACACAGTATGTATACGAGGGAGTGAGGTGCACAGTGTGAGATATGGGTGTATAGTAACTCACTGTCGGTTGTCGGGGAGAGATATTTGTTATATAGGCAACTCTCCGACTGACTGAAGCCCGGCGAACCGCTGATTTAACACCCGGCTGCTAGGCCTGCAACATGCCGGCAAACTATAAACTGGCCACCCCAACCCAATCACAAAAAATACTATCGGCTCCTCTTATTCATTCAGTTTAGTTGGAAAATTGTCTCACTCTGTTCAGGTATATTAAAACTGTAACATTTCTTTTGTATATGGCGTTGTCGGTTACCAGTGCGGGTTTTATTACCTACTATCCTATGTACTTTAGATTTATATTGAAATGCATGTTTCAGCAAACTAATTGTAACTGTGTGCAGTATTAAATATTGTCCACTACAATGAAGCACATTTGCCTCAGGAAGCTGAGGGTGTTTGAGAACATGGTGTTGAGGAGAATATTTGGACCTAAGAGGGACGAGAAAACGAGGGAATGGAGGAGATTGCATAACGAAGAGCTAAATAATTTGTACTCCTCACCCAATATTGTGCGGGTGATAAAATCGGGAAGAATGAGATGGGCTGGGCATGTGGCGCGTATGGGTGAGGAGAGGGAGGTGTATAGGGTCTTGGTGGGGAAACTGGAAGGAAGGAGACCACTGGGGAGACCTAGGCGTAGATGGGTGGATAATATTAGGACGGATCT
>Ga0123355_10021393_pt1 | contig 10350 bp, 5 predicted proteins | sample TergutEmb28metaG_3_FD_89872 | JGI IMG/M metagenome (GOLD analysis project Ga0123355, IMG submission 89872) | Embiratermes neotenicus P1 segment gut microbial communities from Petit-Saut dam, French Guiana - Emb289 P1 | ecosystem: Host-associated > Arthropoda: Insects > Digestive system > Gut ... | reverse complement strand
AGGGACAGCCTCCCGTCGACCAAGCGCAAAGCGGATGCGAAATGCACGCTGTGTTGCTACCGGCGACCCGCCATTTTTTATAAACTCCTCAACAATAAAGGCTCTATGTTCTCCCAACCACGCCATGGTATACATTGAAAACGGCACATACACCGCTGTTCGACGACGCGCTCTCCACCAATGTACGCGCTTCCCATCCGAAGCTATGATCCTCCCAAATTGGGGCGTTCTTTCTGCTGCACCCTGTAGTAGCGTACGTTCAACTCGTGATATTACAGAAAGCGCTAAAAAAAGAACCTACGTGAACAGTCCTACCACAGTCCTATCGAAATTAACCGTACCAAAAAACTATTGATATTAGTCTCGTGCTTCTTTACCTGACAATGGAAACAGAGCCGATTGTCGAAATATCGTGCTTCTTAAAAAAAAAAAAGATGAACAAGGGCCCAAAAAAAGAAGACTGTGTCAGTGAACTTCAGTCATGTTCTGTTCTCTCTTTTGGATTTCTTGGTCCTTGAAGATGGGACCGATAGATTGTCCCGAAACGTTAGTAAGGAAATACAAGTCTGCACTGTGTAATAACTCACAAGAGCGCGGATATCACATGACAATTTGGCGATGCAGACCGTGGTTTGACTCCGCGTGGTCTGGTTCGGAGCGATCCGGTTTGGCGAAGTCCAGCTGGGCGTTTCATACGCAAATTTAAGATGACCTCACACATTAAAGCACCAAATGTAAAGGAAAAACTTCGTTCTGCAATCTAGTAGTCTAAGCGCGGCACGCATTTATGTCTCATTTGGTGTGTGCAGTTCCATGCTGACTATTGCATCACCATCATCAGTGTTGTATTTTATATTATTTTTTATCGTTATTTTCACGCTTTTCACTGTCACACTCTCCGCTTTTTGTCACTGTCATACACAACTTCTTCGTGTTGCTCTGTAATTGTAATTCACTCCTATAAGATCACTGTGTTCACTTGTGTGTTATCCTATCGCTGTTACAGGTATGATGCTGTACTGAACATCGACACGCTCTTGTGAATAAACGACGTAAGTCCTATAGCTCGTCAGTACAGTATAGCACGGAAGGTTGACTTGATTTACCGCCGCTACTGTCGTCAGTTAGAATCGACTTTCGGCATAGGGGTCGCTAATGTCGCGTAGTTGTAATGTACGACAAGGCTGCATAGATGGCAGAAGCGGTGTGACTAAAGATTATCATTGACTTGGATATCTCGTCATGTATAATCCGTGACATGGGCCAAATTGTGGAAACAATGTTGTGAATGTGTAGGAAGACTGCCTGTATTGACGATATATCGAATCTCTCGTAAATGACTTCGATCTATCAAAATGTTTCTGTTATTGAAACTAGAATTAGGTTAATTCGTAACCGAGTAAATAATGTGCGCATAATAGTTCGTCATTATAATTTTCTGCCGCATAGTGATACCTTATAATATTCAGCTGATAATATTTGCCATCGAATTTTCGTACGTGTTGTCGTAACTGCTGAATTGTGGTTGTTAGTGGTTGTCCATTATCGTATGGCTGCATCACACTTTAGGTATGTATTTAATATTTCTCGTGAAGCATTATAAACGTATTTTCATTATACCTGTCACCCTAGCCTACACACTCAGGAATAATGTGATGACTGTTTATTATCCCCATTAGCAGACCACAGATTCTGCTTCATAGCCTGTGAACATCGGTCAAAGGGCTTTTTTCTTTTATTCTCCTTCGTCAGAGAAAGTTCTCTGCTTGATTGTAGATTGTACTCTGTAAGATTAATCTGCAAGATCTTGTATGTTACTCCATGCCATTAAAACGTGACTGACCCTTACCAAAAACATTGGTTGCAGAGCAAGCCCACTATCATATTACTTTCTTGATTGCAGTTCATTATACAGCATTTATACAATACGGCATGTAATAACGGATTGTAGGTGTAAGTCTGTTTTGAAATTATGTTTGTATTTTCTGCAACAAACTTTGCCATATAATTGTGTGTGTTTAATACGAAGCATAACTCTTTGAGCACATCAGTTAGTTTTCAGGACTGTGCTTTGGTAGGAAGCTAGATATTGTGCTGCTGTTGAACGCATAACATTGAGAATAGGTTTTATGGCAGTAATGGTATAGGCAGGAACATATGGGAAACAGCGGAAGTTGATATACAAGCTACCCTCCTTACAGAAGGTGATGTATACAAATTATACCACCAAATGTAGCCTTCTTCACTAAAGGTTTTTATGCTTTGAGATACTGTAATAATGATAATGCAATTAGGAAGTATCTAACAGTTGTTTAAACATTTGTTACTTAATTGAAATACACTACCACATAAATAAAGTGTTCTATATTAGTATTAGTGTGGTTATGAGTTGATACATTAATTATAATCTGGAAACACAACCTGTTCAATGTACAAACATGTATCACCAATGCCGACTTACTCAAAATAGGGTATCATATGAAATTTAGCTTTCTGCACTAATTTTATTTCATCTTTTGAGTGAGGTGATTAGTAGTTTGTTTAGCATACATGATACTTATTAGCCCATACATATTTCATCAGTGTTTTTTGTAACATGACAGGCCATCACAGGAAATTGAGCTTCATGCAGTAATGTGTCATTAGGTTTTAAGATATGATTACTAATTCTAGGACACATTATGATGTATTCAGTAATATTATGTTTAAATGTTACTTATCCTAACTAGGCTACCAGTTCTTCATTTTTGGAAGGTTTTTTACAACACAGTCATATGAAACAAGGCTAGGAAATGTCTAGAATGCATCTATATTTTATTCTCTCTCTTTCATATTACACAAGTTATATTTCTGTGTTGATGGACTGGTACATTATTATGTGGTGTCTGTTTTCATGAAGGAAACATTTGAATGATGTTTGCTTGTTGAAGGATATAATAGCTGAAGTGCCTTGCTCTGGTATGTGATTCAATATGAGTAACAATGAAAGAAAATTGGTTGTTGTCACAGGAAATGGCCAGGTAATTGAATTAAAATTTAATCTCCATACAGAGAAGATTTTCCTTACTGCAGGATTTTAAGTTCTTATAGCAGTGTTACATACAATATAAGTATCAGGGATTTTATGTTATCCAGGACTGCTGGACGCTGATGGTAAGGGCACCACAATCCTTCGACATGCCAGGACCTACTTGGCCAATGTGACAGGATCACATCCCAAAAGACATTTACTATCATTCAATGTTATTGTTTTACTGGTTGTTACTATGTTCTGTCATAAATAACTTTTATTAGCATGTTACGATGTTGGACAGGAGACTGGTGTTCAGCAGTTTACTGTATCTCTTCAGGCAAATGATGTGATAATATCTTAGGGGTAGACCATCTGTTTTATGTGCTGCATGTGTTTAGACTTTTTGCTTATGATTATGTTATATCTTATACAGCATTACTCAGAATTTGTAGTTGGTACAGCATAATTAAAGAACGAGTGTAAAAATTATTCTGTCTGTTATGTCTTTAAACTTTTGTACACATAGATTTAGATGAGACACACTGAGAAATATGTAAACATAATTATGATTTTTTCAGTGAGTGAAGTAACAAACATTGTACAGACTTTAACACAGTTGTTGTGGTGCTGCAGCTGGAGGCAAAATCGTGTCATGTAAGCTGCATTCACTCTAGTTGTTACGGTATTTTCTATAACAGACTATAGACATGAGCCAAGAGGCTCTGCTTAATAGAAGTACAGTTTTTGCTATGATTGGAATATGTCAGATATATTAATATATTTTCATTCTTGTGTTTTACAGGTGAAGTATGGATAAGGCTAGAAGTGTTATGAAAGTAGTTCTGAGAAATTCTTCTGGAGAATCCATTACTGTAAGCATACATCCAGATGATACCATTCAGGATTTGAAGAACAGAATACAGAGTGAAGCTGGAATACACATAGATTTCAATCGGATGAACAGCAATGGGCAGAAAGTCACAGATGACCAAAATGTGGTGGATTATATATCAAGTGGTTAGTTTGAAAAATATAAGCAATTTACTGCATGGTGTAAAAGAACAATTGAGAAGCTTGGCTAATCAAAAAATATTCAGAGCATTCACATGTAACTTGAATATACATTTCAGCATAGCAACATAGATTGTTGACAACCAGTACAGTGATATGCTGTACAACTGTATTCATACGTATGTACCTTCATGTTGCAGGCAGATGCTAAACAGGGTTTGTAGTATGTGAAAGGTAAAGTTGTCCCTGTGCATGTCATAAAGACATGGGCCTAGAGCAGAATGGAGAAGAAAAATATGCCCCTGCCAATAGTTGAATCACAGTTCATCAATTGTCCAGCCCATAGCCTTTGTAATGTGTTTTGTTATACGTGGTGCATTCAAGTTTTAAGGTCTCCTACTTTTTTTTCTCCAGAATGGAAGTGGGTAGAAACATAAAGGTTGTTGGAGATGGCGTGGCTGTCCTTTAGGCTGGGTGACGCCAAATGGCAACACTGTCCTACACGTTGAATGATTGTGACATCGTCGAGTGACAGTAATGTTTTAGTTACTGAAAATGGCGATGTTTACATTCAAAGAACAGCTTGTGATTATCTGATTCCTCCACTTGCGTGGCATGAAACCCATCGAAATTCATCAACAATTGAGTGAGACATGCAATGATGGCATTATGGACGTGAAAAATGTGCGTTCGTGGGTACAGTAGTTCAAAGAAGACCGAACGTTGTGTGAAAATAAACCAAAGGAGCCTCGGCCACGCACTAGCCGATCTGAAGACACGATTGCGCGAGTGGAACAAATGGTTATGGAACACCGCCACTTGACTGTGAAACAGATAGCTGCCAATGCAGGCGTATCCGTTGGATCTGTGGACACCATCTGGCATGATGACCCGTAGTTGCGGAAAGTTTCTGAGAGATGGGTTCAGCGAATGCTGACCGATGAAAACAAAGGCTTCATGCGTCGCAGTGTGTCACGCAATGTTATCACATGACAAAGGTATGAATAGTGCTTTCTTCTTATCAATTGTCACAATGGATGAGATATGGATGCCGATGTTCAATCCTGAAACCAAATGGAAATCGGCTCAATGGACGCACACCGACTCACTGCCACCGAAGAAATTTCGGGTTACCGTCAGTGCTGAGAAAATGATGGTAGCCATGTTTTGGGACAGCGAAGGCATGATACTTACTCATTGCATTCCCAAGAGTACAACAATGATGGGTGAGACTTAAGAAGATGTGTTACGAATGAAGTTTCTTCCAGCATTGCGTGAAAAATGACCCAAAAAGGCTGCAGCTGTTCTTTCATCATGGAAGCGTTCCTCCTCATCGGGCGGCTCATGTTAACTAGTTTTTCGTCAACGACAACTTTGAAGTTGTTCCTCATGCTCCGTACTCACCTGACATCGCACCAAGCAATTTTGGGCTGTTTCCAACACTGAAGGACACTCTTCATGGTCGCATATTTTCAAGTCGTTCCGCTCTTGCAACAGCGATTTTCCAGTGGTCACAATGAACCCCTAAAGAAGCGTTTGCTGTGGCCATGCAATCGTGACATCGGCATTGTTAAAAATGTGTATGTCTACAGGGTGATTACGTTGAGAAGTGACAGCATTTTCAGCTTCCTAGGATGAGTGTTTTTTTTTTTAATAAATTAGGAGACCTTACAACTTGAATGCACCACGTAAAATAAGATGAATTTTAAGTTTTGCCTCTTTATGAGTGTGGATTTTTTAATTGAAATATTGATTTTGGTTGCATTGTTATCTTACTTTCAAGATTTATTTGAATCATGTTAACAGGGCTTTCTTTGCGTAGAATCACCTGATTCATGTGCCCATGGAGTTTGGCAGGCTGCTCTTGAATATAGCAGTAAAAAGTTGTAGAAAGTATTTATGTCCTATCTGCATCATCACAAAATTGTACTTGTAAACGAATGATTATGGGTCTTAGTGATCTCTTTCTGTGGATAATTTTCCTTTGTATGAAGTCTAGAAACTGTAGTGCATAGCCTGAAATTTTATCTTTAACATGTTTGTGTATGACATCATGTCCAGAAATTTCCAAACTCACTCTGGTGCCAAGAACAGTAAGTAGTACAGTTTTCTGCCACTGGGTACCATAATATTGCTATCTTCTGCATGAATCTAGTGAGCTTTAAGCCTTAACCCTCTGCATTGTTTGTCAACCAGTGTGATTGTTGTTCGTATTAATTGCCTTCCATGATGTTCTATTGACTGATTTGTAGCTACAATGTATTTGCATTACGTTGTGCTTCATATTTGTGAAAGTTGCATTGGGAATGCATGGAATTTTTAAAACAGCCTTCATTGACGATGCCATCAAGAGAACATAGACTTTTGTGACTTTCTCATTATGGTTATTGGGAAACTTTATTTGAATTTTATGAGCATTCAAGTCATCCTCCACAGGTTGCACAGATAGAAACATGGAGATAGTTCACAAAATCATCAACAAAAACTGACAAAGTACCATTTTGGAGATTGTTGGGAGGTTAGGCCTCTCATATGGAATATATCACTGAATTCTCAGGGAGGCATTGTACATGTATCATGTCTCTTTGAAGTTTGTGTCATTGATGAGCAGAAGCAGCAGCGATTTTTGGATGCTAAAAACTTGGCTTTGGTCTCCTGCCCTTTGTACGCACCTGGTTGGACCCCTTATGATTTCTTCTTGTTTCCAAGAATGAAATTACAGATATGAGGGCATGTTTTGTAGTATGTTACTGTAATTCTGGAACAGTTAATGACCAGATTTCAAGCTTCCGCAGAGAAGCAGATGAGAACAGCTGTTATTGGCTATTACACAGCATGTAGTGGTAACACCTTACCGACATGTTGGGACAGCCTGTCAGTCCCATCTTGTTGACCGTTGACGATGGGACTGATACATTGTCCCGAAACGCCGGTAATGAATTACCACTGCACCCTGCATAATAGCCCAGAAGAGCACATTTCTCGTCTGCTTCACTGTGGAAGCTTGAAATCATGTCAGTAATTGTTCCTGAAGTTCTCAGTTACTGATCATTTACTTCACATTCCAAGGCGTCAGTTTCAGTGGTGCTTCCAGCAGTAACAGATATGCTGTACCCTATGTATAAAGTGCATTAACTTGGAAGGGATAGTATTGACAAATAAGATATGCGTGTGTTTAATTCATTTATTGACTCAGTCCAGAAGTATTTGGGTATGATATCATATATATTAGCATACAAAGAAATGTCTGTCTTCGTACCAAATATCACATTCCCAGTGCATGTCTTTCATTTGTTAGCACTGTCAGATTGAACTATAATAAATTTGTTATTGTTTCCACACTATTATTTTACATTCCATGAGAAAATTACTCACAAGCTGCATATAAACCACTAAATTTATAATTAATTTCTGTATATACATGGAAGCACAGTAATACAGTAAAGTATAGATCTATTTTATGTATTCCTCACTAAGTGAACATTCTTATTGTTCAAGTGAGTGAGAGTATTAATTCTGTCAGTAACTGTGACATTTTGATTATCGGTTCATTTTAGGATATTGTCATCTTGGTTGTGATGCCATGTCATGTATGCTTGATATTTATCAACATTCCTCCAAAACATCAGTAAATTTCTAGCAGACTGCATGGCAGTGCTCTTGGTATTCCATATTTTCTGCTGTAAGATACATGAATGTAAACCTGTGTCTTCAGGGGCATGACCCCATGGAATCTGATAGATAAGTACGAACTTCAAAAACATTTGTTCATGTCATATTCCAGAAGACAGGAATCTTTGTAGTTTCCTGAAGTGTTTCTCACACACAAGCACAGACCTGTATTTCATTACTGAAAGTTTCTTCTCACTTCTGTAATTTAAGTTAGTGGCCATGCCATCTGTAAAGAAAGTAGTGTTCATTATACAGCCTAACATACATTTGTATTTCAATCTTATGTTGCCAGGTTTAAACTCAAGCCTGGCAGTTGGATTTGCCAAGAGTGATGGGAGTGATAATGCACCTCAACTGACATGCATTGTACCTGGCTGTGCCAGCACCAAATTGGCTTGTCCTGAAAAAACGTTATGCACTTCGCCAACTTTAAAAGATAAGTAAGTATATATAGTAAGATTGTTGGTATGGTGGTATGTGTCAGATTACTAGTGCCATTAATCAAGGTAAATTTTTTTCTTTGGCCAAGTATGATACCACTGATGGTTGTAGAGGATGCAGCAATAACACACATACCTTTACACCGTGTTAGGTAAATGGTCACTTTCACAGTCTGGCCACTGTATCCTGGAGAAAGAGCTCCCAGTACCCACTGGAATGAAGTCTGTGAACCATAGAAATTGTCTAGGTGTTTGGGGCGTTCCGCTCTAGCTTTGTTACAGATCTGCATCGTCTTGTCTAGCATGTCATGTCTGGCTCATTTAATACACATATCATGAGGCATGAGACTTCCATTCATTTAACACACATAATGTGAGGTACAAGATTTCTGAGTCATGGTAAGTCTGCGCCCCTGCAGTGAAGGCGTGCGCATTCTTGGGTGGCTTGTATACTGGAGTTGTGTGTCAAAATTCCACTTCAGTTCATGCAAGTTCATGAAAGACATATTACCATCATACAGAATTTTAGGACATAGGCACTGTTGTCACTGCTCTCTCAGAAGTTTATACAGCTATAAGATATGCCATAAATGATAAGGAACTAAAACTTACAAAGGTAGGATGACCTGACATGGCATGACATTCATTAAAGGTGCATCCCTTACTGGTCATATTTTCACTGTTGCAGCATCTCATTTACATGATCTACCTGGCCAAGCACTGAATTTTTCAGTAGTAGTGCTATTTTTCCTTAAATGATGCCGCTAGTTGTACAGAACTAGGAGATGGAAAATCCCCGATTTCTGTGTAATATTCTCATAAGACCAAATTCCAATATGCCTGTCACTCTGTAGTACCTCGTGTTTTAAAGTCCCTAATTCCAGACATGAAAGATGAATAAAAATTTGTCACGTGCTTCAGTTGTGACTTGGGAGGGGGCAAACAAACACATGAACACACAAGACATGTTATTCCTTCTTTTTGTTTAAAGTTTGGAAGGCAGGCAAGAAAATGTAGAAGACTTCACCTCAGAATGAGGTTAAGTTTGTGTGCACTCCTGGAAGTTAGTCATCAGCTGACAGCCTTTAATGTCTGAGCACTATTAGAAGCATTGTATTTGCTTAAATGTGTCTGACAGAGTTCATAATGGGGTTTTGCCTTTAAGTTTTCTTTGTTATTAACAGTACAAATCACCTCTTCTGGAATTTCACATCACTGATAATTTTCTTTGGCATGGCAACATTAATTGCTATTACTTAACTTTCTTCCACACAAGATGAACAATACGGAATGTAAAAAGGTCAGAATAGATTTAATTTTTTGGCATGCATGTATGGCCAGTTTCACTTACATTCTGACCACCTAAATTCATTGATAGCCATTTATGGGACCATTTTAAAACTCTTTACCGCAGTACTAGGCCACCTTAACTCACTGTCATCTAACATCATTTCCAAGACATACTTAGCTGCATGTGGTTCAAATGGCCATACTGTGATGTAAAAAAAAAATTAATTAAATTGTGCATACTCTGAAAATACCACCTCAACAACATTTCTAGGTGCTTTGACAATCTGACACCTGGGAATTGTCAGGCTCTGCATTAAATGGTTTTCAAGCAGAAAAAGAGTGTTGAATGCTGATTACTTTCGCTCCATGAAAAACTGGTTATAGTCATTTAGCAGCCACGTGGATACACAGAGAAAGCTAGAAACACCAAAAAATTGTATATTACATGAAGGTGTTGGTCTACACCAAGAAAATTCGGAGAACTGCACATATGCAAGAGCTTATCATCATCTCATGTAATACCATCACTATTGACAACTCACTGTGTGATTGCTAACTAGATACCTTGTCTGCATTTGTGTACAAAGAATAATGATGGACACATTGAATACATTCTGTGAATTCAAGCCATTTTCAACATTTTTCCTTGTAGTTACAGACTTATGGGGTAGTTTAAGTGTGTGTTTCCCTCTGACCCAATATGTTTCTAATTTTCAGTATTTTAAATATACACCAAGGCCTTGTTTCACATCTGTTTTACACATTTTTGCTTTAACCGTTTGACGCCTAAAGGCCCCTATAGCACCGCTAACCTCTAAACGTTGCATTTTATATATTTATTCAACAAATACAGGTACTGAATATTTTAAACATGGTATATACTCTCCATTTCTTTCTCTTCAAAATGCAGTTTGTTTCATAATT
>Ga0123355_10021392_pt1 | contig 10351 bp, 7 predicted proteins | sample TergutEmb28metaG_3_FD_89872 | JGI IMG/M metagenome (GOLD analysis project Ga0123355, IMG submission 89872) | Embiratermes neotenicus P1 segment gut microbial communities from Petit-Saut dam, French Guiana - Emb289 P1 | ecosystem: Host-associated > Arthropoda: Insects > Digestive system > Gut ... | reverse complement strand
TATTGTTTGGGTGGGTGGTGGGGGGGGGCGAGAAAAGGATAAGTGGTGTGGGGGTTGTGTGTGGGGTGGGGTTGGTTTTTGGGGTTTGGTGGTTGTTGGGGGGGGGGGGGGGGGGGGGGGGGGGGGAGCTAATTCATCCAGCATGCAATACGCATGCGCCATGTTATATTATCATCTGTGGCCCGTCTGGATGTACCATATTTTTCCTCATCTCATAAACGGCACGATTTTCGGGGAAAAAGTTGCTGAACATAAAATGAGTTGCGATTTGCTCTGCACTGAAATATTTCTTATTCTTAGAAGATATCAGCGAGATATTATTAAAATGTACAGAGAGCTTCATTACCTGTTTTTCTTCTTCGATTTTAATGAAACTTGAATTTTCTCGACAAACGTTCGAAAAATATTCAAATTTCAAATTTCATGAAAACCCGTCCATTGAGAGCCGAGTTGTTCCATGAGGATTGGACGGACAGACATGAAGAAGCTAATAGTCACTTTTCGCTATTTTGCAGACGCGCGTAATAAGGAGTTACATTGGAACCCTTAAAATGGATTAAATGAACCTGAAACACTCTTAGTCAAGAGAGAGATGCATTGGATGGTGCAAATTAAAATATAAGAAAGAAATGGCATAGTGAAGATAGGATGTGTGTGGAAATTTAATACCGACAGGAGAGGAATCTGAAGACACTGATGTCACACATGTGGTGCAGCGGAAGATGCACGGAAATGTACAGAGATCTGCAGTCAGGAAATGGACGTATTTGTGCTACGTGGCGGTGTGTTGACGAAGAAAGTTGTAAATTGTAGTGACAGGAAGAGTCGTAAGCCTCTGGGTGATTACATGCTCAAACGTGGGAGACGTAAGAGGGAAAGGTACGTTGAGAGAGTGGATCTGATGTTTGTAGGTGATAATTACGTACTATGCAGACAATATGGACGAGTAGCTAGATGAATGTATTTAAGTTTTTATGGTACATTCTACTATAGCCGCCACCTGTAATAAGCAGGAGCCGCAGATCGTATATAACAATACAATACAAAGTCTAACATTAGGACAGAATTGTAATATGCAGTCCTGATAGGTACGTTGCAATTAACGGTCGGACATTGCGGAACGAGTTTATTAGGTCCTTAATTATGAAGCAAAATTGTTGCAAATAATATTTAACTATTCGGTCCTTTGATCTGAAAAAAAAACACGCACACGCACGCACACGCGCGCACACACACTCACACACACACAAATCATATACCTTAAAACTAGCATTTCAAGCCTTTCAGAAACATGAAAATATGCCAATAACCATTACATCTGAAGTGAAAGATCTACAGCTTCCTAATTCCTAAAGACAACGAAATCGCGGTTTTAAACATTGCATCTAGTAGGGAAGAAACATCACCAGTTTCTCAAGAAGAAGTCGTAGCTGTATAAATAGTACATATAATGTATACAAAATATCGCTACATAATTGCTGAAGACCTCTAAAAGATATGAGTACCAGGGGAATCTCCTGGCAGATAAAGGCGGCTGTTGCGTAGGGCTGATAACTTTTTGTCACCTTCGTATGCCGATTATCTAGAAATTCTGGGAGCCTTAGCCTCTTGGAGCCTTAAGGGCTGGTCCAGATCTGTGTAGGGATTTCTTTGCTTTTAGCGCAGTCTAAGGCATGGGCTTTCGGGGCTGCGGCCGCTCCCGTGAGCGATGGCGGTTTCCAGTTCCGCCGGGGGCGGTTGTGCCATGAAAAAAAAAATACTGGGAAACAAATCATGGCCGTGTAAAGGTTAGTTCTGGTTTGGAGGAAATATGGCTAATTCCTGAAGGCCGAATCACAGAGGCACACAAAGTGACGGAAATGCCGCCGCCAAGTGTTGCGTTACTTCTGAATTTAAGGTACAATATGTGACTTCTGATACATACCGCGTCTCGAATATACGGTAATGTGAATTAAAACTTTGACCAAGATATTACGAAACCAATCAACTAGGCCTAAATAAGGTTAGCTTGACGTATGGCCATCCCGATTAAAGAAAAACAGAGTTCTCCATTGTATAAGGATGTTCAGTACAGGAACCAGATATCTCAGGTACGTACATTCATTGTTCTGCCAGTAAACAGGCTTCAACTGACCGTGGTCAAAAACCCAGCAAACAAAGATATTAAATACTAACATACCGCCGACTTTTTGAAGATTCTTAAAAGAAAGAAGGCGTGAAGGAAAAGCCGTGGGAAAAAAGAGTGAGAAAGAAAAAGGCAGAAACAAAGAAACAAAAGAGAGTAGAGTGGAAAAAAATAAAGCACTGAGTGGAAGTGAGTAATAAACAGTTAGAATGAACGTACTTTTCGGCCAAATAATTTAGAACTCTCAGATTTACACTTCACGGCTGGGACAGATATAAAGTTGGCAGCAACGTGCCACTGCTTTAATATTGCAGTCTTAGGGGCTCGTATAAAGTGTGTGTTAACTTGTCCTCTGTTTTGTGTGTGTGTGTGTGTGTGTGTGTGTGTGTGTGTGTGCAGAATTCTCCGTAACAAAATTTTATAACCTACAACGTTGACACATTAACCTACATGTCATAATCTCGTTTTCTTTATAGACGTGAATTGACATTATTTTTTACCGATAACACATTTTCGTATCGATACTGAATTGTTGTGTGAATTTAGACTACGATCAATCCGTACCCATAAAAAGCGCAGCATGCCCTGCGGATGTGAGGCTGAGTGTGAAATAAGAAGTTATGATGAAAATTTACTGTGCTTAGCTTCCTTCTAACGATCAAATATCTCTGTATGTCTGTCTGTCTGTCTATCTGTATACTGATATAGATACATGTTTTTGTGTGCATGTGTGTGTGTGAAGTTAGGTTATCAGAAATCATGAATTAATAAATCCATAATTTTTGTACATTATTGCGTTAGTACACTCAAAATTACAGTTGCCAGCAGTAATTTCAAAGCATTACACGATTGCGGTCCTCAATTTTCTTAACACATAAACACGCCTTCAGTGCAATTGATCTCACTTTGAACTTGTCTCTTGCTTTATTTAATTAACACGTCAACAAATGCATATATATATATATATATATATATATTTTTTTTTAAGAAGTCTAAAATTTACATTAAAACATTTAAAACGCTCCTAGATATTTCGATCATACGATCATCCTCAGAGAGCATATATTGTTCCTTGCTAAAGTTACAATTAAATAATAAAGTTATAACTAAATAATCTACAGAGTGCACGGTGAAACGATGAAAAAAATTGTCTCTTGCCATTTTATTAGTTTATTTAGTATTTTAATTAATTGTGTAGCAAAATATATGGAGCTGCACTGTGCACGTTACCGGCTACGTTATAGTGGGCGATTTTGTAAAATGAATACCGATATGGTGTATATATAATTCAGTTTTGAATGAACAGTCTGTATGAAGTCACAATGAAACTACGTGCCTTACAACAGTCCGTAATTAATAACCTTGCTCCTAATTGAAGACGAGAGAGAGATCTGGAATTTTTACGTCAGGTGGTAGAGAAACATGAAGTTCATCTTCTGCATTAAGGCCCGCGGTACGCGCTGGACCCACTTAGGCGGTTGGTCGAACAGCCAGCATCAATGCAGCTGGTCCTCTTCAGCCATCTAGCGAATCGATCAGTGGGTCAGTGGTCAGTCAGCTGTCCATCCATCTAGTCGTACATTAGGTCGTTTCGGCTTTCTGTCGTGGCGGCTAGCACCAGCGTAACAGCGCGGCACCCCTGTTTCCTGCGGCTCGGGCTCTGCGCTTCGATTGCGGCATGCTAAATATGGTCGCTGTTGATGTTCATATGGCCGATAAAACAATCTGTCATTAATTCTGTCGCAAAATGCATAATGGAATACAAGTCGTAATTTGATGCACACGCGACTCCATTCTCTTTGTCTCTCTCTGTCTCTCACGCACGCACGCACGCGCTCTACGTAATCCCCGTTTCTGTATTTCCTCTCACACTAATTCCGTAACAACTCCTTCCATTGCCCTTTTCTCACTTCTTTTTTATTTCAATGCCCTTCATAGTTTACAAATCCAATTACGAAACCTATACTGAGCTGACAGCGAACGACTGAAGGCTCCTTCATAAACACAAGCTCTAAGCGTCCGCAGTACAGATAAATTTTAATATCAAAATGCTTTACACATATTTTGTGGCCGTTTTATGGGCTCCTACTGTTTTAACCTTATAAACTAACGTTCTTTCTTTTAGAGGTGATGCTTTCGATTTTCGGTTCGAAACCCGAAAGTGATTGTAGTCTTCCTCGTTCCAACTAGGTTACTTCTGCGACAGTCTTTACTCAGAACACGACAGCTTCATTCACAGCCATCAACCAGCTGAATGCCGCGTACTCTGTGCAGTTTAGAAAGGAATTATGAACACTATGCACTACGTCAGTATGTACAGCATATCAGTTGTGTACGCTTGGAAATTTCCTTCGCTTTTCTTTACAACTAAATAGACTTACGGTGGCAAGAATTACGTTCTTACAAACAGTGATGAACAAGTGAAAGGCTTACCGCATTAAAACGAGAAACCACGTGATTTCACTGTTACAGGAGATCTTTGTATAGTCTCCACTGAATTCTGCAACTCACAGCGTTCTCTGAACTGTTTTCAAACCAGTGGTCACCGTATATGTCACCTGCTGCAACATTTAAAATATTTGTCTACTGCCTACACCTTGTACTTAGTGGATGTGTGTCGCATGGGTCTCGTGCAGAAAGTGACTACGTTACGCTATTCAAGGCACAACTTCAAAGTAGCTATCTACAAATGCTTCATTAAAGGTCTGCCTTGACGGATTATATTCTGACGCCCAGGTGACCGTGCATCGTGATAAATTCTTATAATACAACTAGATGCACTACGTGTAATTTCACAAATTTACTTTTTTAAATAAAAATACATGTTTCGGAGAGTTCCTGTGTCCATCATCAGGAGTTTTTCAGTGTGCACACAGCAATGGTATACGTCATACAGGTTTGCTGACAGCTTGCGAGCAGGATCAGGACGGAAGTGCAGTTCCGTCCTGATCCTGTCCGCAAGCTGTCAGCAAACTTCTATGATATATACCATTGCTGTGTGTACAGTGAAAAATTCCTGATGATGGACAGAGGAACTGTCCGAAACATGTAGATTTTTATTCCAAAAATAAATTTGAGAAATTGGTGCCTCTAGTTGGTTTTATTATAAGAATAAGGATTATATTCTTTTATTATGTATTTTGGAAACACAACGTGGATGCCACACCTTAAAATTTACCCTATTTCTTGCTCTAATGGAGGCGGGCTGTGCTGTGTGTGAGGCGACAATTGAATTTTGAAGTATCGTGTAGACGAATATCAGTCGTCGAAAATTACAGATAATATATCCATCAGCCACATTACGAACCGTATGCATGAAAGTAACAGTGCCTTAAACTTGTCAATGATAGCGATTTTTAAATTTGCAAATTATGGTAGTCTATCATAATGACGCAATTGTATTCTTTTGTAGAAGAAATGACATGTCTTTGTCTTATGTGACGGTAAGAGTGATGTTCAGTACTTCACCTTCGTCAGTCACCACCGATCCCTTGTCACTTAACACATTTAATACGAGGCTTATTCAGAAAGTAACTATTTGGACCTAGGAGGGACGAGATAACGAGGGAATGGAGGAGGCTGCATAACGAGGAGCTAAATGATTTGTACTCCTCACCCAATATTGTGCGGGTGATAAAATCGAGAAGAATGGTATGGGCTGGACATGTGGCGCGTATGGGTGAGGAGAGGGGGGTGTATAGGGTCTTGGTGGGGAAACCTGAGGGAAGGAGACCACTGGGGAGACCTAGGCGTAGATGGGTGGATAATGTTAGGATGGGTTTCCAGGAGGTGGGATGTGGGTATATGGACTGGTTTGGGTTGGCCCAGGATAGAGACAGGTGGCGGACGCTTGTGAATGCGGTAATGCACCTTCGGGTTCCGTGAAATGCGGGGAATTTCTTGACTAGCTGCAAACCAGTTAGCTTTTCAAGAAGGACTCTGCACCTTGGAGTAAGTAAGTAAGTACCGTTTCGCTGTAAAATGAAATCGAGTAAGGTTTCGTATAAAATTTTATTGTTATCAGATTCTACATTCTTCAAACTATTTTTCCACATATTCGCCTCCATTATTGAGGTACTTATCGTAGCGGGACACAAGTTTTTGTATACCCTCCTCATAGAATGCGGCCGCCTGCGACCCAAACGTCTACTAACAATGTCATGGAGTAGAGTCCTTGAAATCTGGGGAAAGTTCAGTGACAGATTAGAAATTGTGAAACGTTTGTCGTCACGCACTCTTTTGTTGACCTTACGCACCAAATCATCATTCACCAAAGATGGACGCCCACTTCGCACCTCATCGTGCACGTTCTCTCGTCCTTCATTGAACATCCGAACTCATTTCCTAACCATGCCATCACTCATCGCAATGTCACCATACACTCGACAGATCTGGTGATGAATGTCACTTGGTACCACATCTAGTGTTCACAAAGCGACTTACATACCGTATTTCACAGTCGGCGGCACCTTCATTTGTCTTAATATGTTTAACGCAGAGGAACAAACATAAACATAACACGAATTTCACGAAATGGCGTCTGTGGCTTCTCAATTGATAGAGGAAGTCACTGCACATGCGCAAAGTGACAGCCTCAAGGATGCGCGAGAGATATGCGCAGACGGTACTTACTTTCCGAATAACCTACGTTATACTCGTATTAGAGAGCTTTCCCTTACCGCGGGTACACAGCACAAAGAAATATCTGAAGTTATTCAACATTTTCATGCCTAAATAGGACAAATCTTTGACTAATGCTTAGAGAAAATATTATTTATATGATATAACACGTTTGGCGCTTTCACTCTCTTAATTGTCCTTTTCTTCGTATTCTTTTTATTATTCTTGAATACCTTGAAAGCCTCTTTCATCTCTTTTTTTTTCCTGAGTGATATATTAGGTCGCAAAATATTTTTTTTTTTTTGCGGCCTCCCTGCCTCTGCTTTATTTCTTGCACTAATGTCATGAAAGAGGAGATACCGAGCTTTCCTGCACTTACCTTGTAAAAAGCGAGATATCCTGTTTCCTGCAATTGTCTCGTAAAATGCGGGACCTATCGATGATCAGTTGTTTATTAGGCCTCAAATATTACGTCACAGAAAACATAGTCTATGTACACTATAAAGAATAGTCATACAAACGCGGGCCTTGATAGATCTTCATGTGAAGTATCTGCTGTTTTTTCCTATTTTAAAGGAAATCGAAGTGTATCAACAGACTTAAGTAAAAATTCCAAAATACAAAAATTCGCTGAACTCTTTCCGGTGGGAGTCGCCGAGTTGAATGCGAAGCGGTCAAAAGACGTAACTACCGACGGACAGGACAAAGTTGTTAGTTGCTATATGCTTTCCGAAAACGCCTGAAAGTCGAGGTACTACAGATATAATCTTGTTACGTCCTCTGCCACCCAGCCACTTATAACTTCCCATTAAAATCAAAATTTTGGTTGCAATATTAGGGCTTCATTCGTGTATAACTTTATGTTTTATAGCACGCTGTAATACAGGGAGTCCTGCAGTAATAGAATTCACTTCCCCTCAACTCAGTATGTGCACAAAAGCGGGAATAGTTTGCAGTTATTCAGAATATGCAGCATTTTGCAACGCAATAACACGATTATTAATCTGTGAGAGTAGACTATCGCTGTTGCACAAGTACAGCGAAATGCTTTGATATGCGAATTTCTGCGTTGTGCACGCAGCCACAACACCCGAGAGTACACAAGCGCCTTGTGTAATGTCAAATACTTTTTCACCTAACAAACAAGTCCGCCATTCATTTTTCAATTCCACTTCATCCAAAACCATTACATACATTTCTGCGCACGGTACACAAAGGGCTAGATTTTCCTTCCCCGTGTTAACTAAGTAGGTAAACAGGTATGTGTGCGATTGCAGCTCTTTCTTGACAGACGATGAAGAAATGTCCCTAACGTGTATCACTATATTCCCTAGCGCGTTTCGTTTTAATATTACTTGCCATTTAATTGACTTCCATGCTATCTATTCCGTTCAAATTTTCAACAAACATTTGTATGCATCTTTGGTGTCCCACGTTTTACCTCCTTCCATGTACTAACTGGTGAAATGTTGAAAGTAGAGTGTCCTTACAAACCTTGAAGCTCTTCACTACACAATTATTTCTAGTCTTGTGTTACTGCCAGCAACGTAAGTATTGTTCTAGAACACAGAACGTTTTCTCAGACTGAATGATATTATTATTATTATTATTATTATTATTATCATCATCATTTGCTACATTTTACAAGATATACCTCGAAAAATCGTGTATCTGAGGTTATGAAGTTACAGCTATTTCGTGGGCACTGTTTTTGTTAACCGCATGTAATGTTATTTCCTATTATACACATACTTTTGTATTTTACTTTTCAAATTAGGCTGCATCCACAGTGCCCTGTATGGCTGTTTTCTGTCGTTACTTGATGTCACGTTTTCCAGGTATGTTTTATGCTGAATGACTTGGAGATGGTTATTACTACTACTACTACTATCGTCATCATTATTGTTCTTACCTGAATCTAAAGCACATATGTTCAAGTGATATGAATTCTGTACCAGGTTTTCTACGGTGCAAATTCCTTAAAATAATCCTTACTGCCCACGCCATTTAAGTAACGTTGCCAACAGGAGGTCAAAATCTATAAAGCACGACGGTCTCTTCCTTCTTGTGAACAATAATTCGTCATATCCCAACTTTTTTTGCTGTTTCGTAGTGCTTCCCATTTGCGTGGTACAGCTGCTTTTCTATAAAATTTAATAAATTCCTCAATTGTGTGATATTATACAACTAATTCTTTCCTTGTAATCTATTCCTTCACCGATAAAATTTTAGCACTTACTTCTCTGAATTTTTTGTTTCCACCTTTGCGTTCCGCACTCCACAAAATACAAGAAAGCCTTTCTCCTCCTTTGTACATATGGGCCATTTTCACCTTTCTACTTCCATCCTCGGACCCCTCAATTTTCAAATTCCAACTCAGAAACATGCTATACCAATCCTCCCAATAACATTCCAATAGACTGATACTAACTCATAATGACAGTCTTCATTTTTGTACCGTGCATCAATGACATTAAAACACTTCATTATCCAACTGATGCACAAATATATAATTCATACATAAAATTAGAATTATTATAAAATATCTAAAATTTTAAATATTTTATAATAATTCTAATTTTATCTACGAATTATATATTTGTGCATCTGTTGGATAATAAAGTGTCATAATGACAGTGTTTGTTCTACAACGTGCTGGGAAGAATATTTAGATTAGGAGAACAATAAGAAAGAACCAGATTTCGTGACGCGTACGTAATGAGAATATTCGTAATTGTTACTATTTTCTAGATATTAAAGTGATGAAATCAAGAAGAGCGAGAAAGGTTCATGGTGCAGGATTATGATAGGTTACATACAGAACGTTGCAAGGAAGCCTAAATGAAGAATCCGCTTGAGAGTTGTGGTTGTTGTATGATACTGAAATGTGGCTTCGATAAACTGACTGTAAAACTGTGGTCTAAAACCGACTGGTTCAGAATGGGATCCAGTGAATACGAATACGATATTTTGCTTTCAATGAACGCAGGATACTTCTTGACTAGTTCAGCAACTACCGACTCTTCGAGTAAAACCTGTACCATAGACTTAATCAAAAATTTAGTCAGCGCTTGAGTTAAAATTGCGTGTTCGTGGTGGAGTTTTCAGTTCATTTTGGGGGCTTTTAATTAAGATCTACCAGATAAGTAAAACTGGAACTCGTGATACGTCAGGCGCTAAAGTATCTGCTCAAGTCCTGGGCGACCAGTGTTCAAATCCCATTGGAAGTAATGGTGCGTTTGTTTTTTCTGTTCAAGAATGCCCAGGAGGCCAACCAGACCTCATTTAGTACCCGGGACCGTGTCGCACTGAAAAATGCGAATCGGCGTGTGAAGCTGACCATTCGCCTTCGTCCACTACCGTGGTCGAGAATAGTTGGAGTCTGAATTCTACAGCAGTAGGACCCACACATGCTCGTGTAGTTGTAGCCTTAATTCTACAGCAGTAGAACCTACACATGCTCCTGTAGTTGTAGCCTTAATTCTACAGCAGTAGAACCTACACATGCTCCTGTAGTTGTAGCCTTAATTCTACAGCAGTAGAACCTACACATGCTCGTGTAGTTGTAGCCTTAATTCTACAGCAGTAGGACCCACACATGCTCCT
>Ga0123355_10021391_pt1 | contig 10351 bp, 9 predicted proteins | sample TergutEmb28metaG_3_FD_89872 | JGI IMG/M metagenome (GOLD analysis project Ga0123355, IMG submission 89872) | Embiratermes neotenicus P1 segment gut microbial communities from Petit-Saut dam, French Guiana - Emb289 P1 | ecosystem: Host-associated > Arthropoda: Insects > Digestive system > Gut ... | reverse complement strand
GTATGCTACTCTCTATCTATGCCATGCTTAGGGATAAACAAGCTTACCGAGATTTAGGCAGTAACTATTATTACGAAATCGACAAAAACAAAATCATGACCAAAAATATTAAATCTCTCCAAAATTTGGGCTACTCCGTTACGCTCAATCAGACTGCCTAATTAGCTTTCTTCTCTCCTTTCGCACAAAAGCCCATCCTTGCGGACAGGCTTCCCTTTTGGTGCCTTTTTTACGGCGATTCCATTTGCTTTTAGGGGGTGGTTTCAGGACAGCCCCTGAGAATAGCGGCTTTGGGATACTACACCGCGCAAATCGCGTCAATTTCAACACTTACGCCCTTCGGTAGCGCGCACACCTGATAGCATATCCTGGCCGGCGGGGCACCGGTGAAAAAACTTGCGTACACTTCGTTCATTTTGGCAAAATCGGCCATGTCTGTTAGCAAAATCGTGGCCTTTAGGATGTTGTCTACACTGCTACCGGCGGCCTCAATTATCGCGGCTAGGTTACTCATTACTAGATGTGTCTGTTGAGCGATATCACCCGTAGACACCTCGCCGGTTAACGGGCAGATAGGTAATTGGCCAGATACATATACTACGCCGTTATGAACCGTGGCTTGGGAGTATGGGCCTATGGCGGCTGGGGCTTTCTCGGTATTAACTATTGTTCTCATGCGATACCTCCATTTTTTATGTATATAATAACATTTTTGACGCCTACGCACTATTGCGTGGCAATTATTGTATGGTATAATACGGTTATGTATGAAATTATGATTTTTCTCGGCATTTCCTACGACATAGAAGGAGAGTTGGCTTATCTAAGCCGCTCTCCTTTTTGATATAACCATAATTATTAGGAGCGATTTTAATGAGCAACTGCTTTATCCCAAAGGGATACAAATCAATACTCACAACATACCAGACACAAAGCGCTATTGGGCGGCTAAAGCGCGTGTTTGAAGATAATCTCTCGATGGCGCTAAACCTGCACCGGGTATCGGCGCCGCTGTTTGTCGAGCCACAAACAGGGCTTAACGATAATTTATCGGGAGTTGAGCGCCCGGTAGAGTTTGACATACCCGAGACCCTAGGCACCGCGCAAATAGTCCACTCTCTTGCGAAGTGGAAGCGGCTTGCGCTACACAAATATGGGTTTTCTACCGGGGCCGGACTGTATACAGACATGAACGCCATAAGGCGTGACGAGACAATGGATAATACCCACTCCATCTATGTAGACCAATGGGACTGGGAAGTTGTCATAACGCGTGAACAACGCAACGAGGAATTCCTAAAACAAACCGTTAAAAGAATAGTAGAAGCCATTTATACAACAGGCGAGCGCCTACGCTGGGATTATACAGATTTGCCCGTAGCAATAAAAAGAGACGTAACCTTCGTAACCGCGCAAGAGCTGGAAGATTTGTATCCAAATCTCACACCCGAAGAGCGCGAAACCCAATTTACCAAGGAATATAAAACCGTTTTTGTTATGAAAATTGGCGGAATGTTAAAATCCGGCCACCGGCATGGCAACCGCGCGCCCGACTATGACGATTGGAACTTAAACGGCGATATACTGCTATGGCATGATGTTTTAGGCTGTGCCGTAGAAATTACATCTATGGGTATCCGCGTGGACGCGGCGGTGCTCGATGCCCAGCTTAAAGAGGCAAATTGCGACTACCGCCGCGCGCTAAGTTTTCATAAATCCCTGCTTGCGGGGGAGTTGCCGCTTACAATGGGCGGCGGTATAGGCCAGTCGCGGCTGTGTATGATTCTTATGGCTAAGGCCCATGTTGGGGAAGTGCAGGTTTCTGTGTGGGATGACAAAACCCTTAAAGCCTGTGAAACGGCGGGGGTTAGGTTGCTTTAGCGATATTTTCCGAGATACGGCAAAGCGTGATATAATATGCTTCCAATATAATCATAATTTTTTTAAAAGGACTGAACCGATTGCCAAAAAAACCACCCCCAGAGCAACTAACCCTGGTAGAAAACCACATAATAGAACAACCAATAACCAACGCCCTAGAACTAAACTTTATGCCGTACGCGATGAGTGTAATAGTTTCCCGCGCAATACCCGAGATTGACGGCTTTAAGCCGGCCCACCGCAAACTCTTATACACCATGTACAAGATGGGCCTACTTACAGGCGGGCGCATTAAATCCGCGGACATAGTAGGCCAGACCATGCGCCTTAACCCCCACGGCGACGGCCCAATATACGAAACAATGGTGCGCCTGACCCGCGGGCATGACGCGCTTATCCACCCGTTTATAGACTCCAAGGGCAACTTCGGCAAGCAGTATTCCCGCGATATGGCCTATGCCGCGAGCCGCTATACAGAGGCTAAGCTTGACGAAATCTGCCGCGAAGTATTCCGCGATATAGATAAACACGTTGTTGACATGGTGCCCAACTACAACTCCACAATGCTGGAGCCGGCGCTGTTGCCCACAACTTTCCCAAACCTGCTGGTAACACCCAACCAGGGCATAGCCGTTAGTATGGCAAGCACCGTATGCAGTTTTAACCTTAAAGAAGTCTGCCAGACCGCTGTCGCATGGCTTAAAAACCCCAATCACAATATCATCAAGACATTACCTGCCCCGGATTTTTCCACAGGCGGGGAGCTTATCTATAACCAAGCCGAAATAGAGAATATCTACGCCACCGGTCGGGGTTCCTTTAAGCTACGGGCCAGGTACCGGGTAGACAAGAAAAATGCCTGCATAGAAGTTTATGAGATACCGTACACCACCACGGTTGAAGCGATTATCGATAAAATAGCGGTGCTGGTTAAAGGCGGCAAAATCCGCGATATCAACGATGTACGCGACGAAACAGACCTTAACGGCCTTAAAATAGCCATAGACATAAAGCGTAGCGCCAATCCGGAGCAAATCATGCAACGGCTGTTTTCGCTTACTACGTTGCAAGATTCTTTTAGCTGTAACTTCAACTTTTTGGTGGACGGGCGCCCGCGGGTTATGGGTATAGCCGAGATATTGTATGAGTGGACAGCCTTTAGAATGGGCTGTATAAAACGCCAGCTGGCCCATGATATAGAAAAGAAAGCCGAAAAGCTTCACCTGCTGGAAGGCCTTGCGGCAATCCTGCTGGATATAGACAAGGCCATAAAAATAATCCGCAACACCCCTACCGAGGCAGAGGTTATCCCCAACTTGATGAAGGGCTTTAACATAACCCAGCCCCAGGCCGAGTACATTGCGGAAATAAGACTACGTCATCTTAACCGGGAATACCTGATGGGCCGGGTAAACGAGCGCGAATCCCTGGCAAAGGAACTGGCCGAGCTTAAAGCCATACTGGGAAGCGATGAACGCATACGCGAACTTATCTCCGACCAGTTAAAGGATGTCTCCAAAAAATACGGCCGCCCACGCCGTACAGAAATTGTCCATGCCGAGGACACTCCAGCCCCTTCCGAGGAGAGTTTCATCGACGATTATAATGTCCGGCTGTTCCTGACTGGGCACAGCTATTTCAAGAAGATAACATTGGTATCATTGCGTTCGTCCGCCGAGCAATATCTCAAGGAAGATGACCGCGTCACCCAGGAGATGGAGGCAACCAACCGGGATGAGATTCTGTTTTTCTCTGACCAGTGCAATGTATACAAGATGAAACTTTACGACTTGCCGGATACTAAAGCCTCCGCCTTAGGGGATTACTTACCCAATTTACTGGGTATGGAGGCCGGTGAGAACATTATCTATTTTGCCCTGGCCAAGGATTATCAGGGCTACATGCTGTACGCCTTCGAAAACGGCAAAGTAGCCAAAGTGGCCTTTAACGCATACGCTACCAAAACCAACCGCCGCAAGCTGGTTAACGCCTACTCCGGCAAGTCGCCGTTAGTGTCTATGCACTGGGTGCCCTCGGATGAGGATTTGTATTTACAGCGCGGTACGGACAAAGCCATGGTGGTAAACTCGGCGCTTATACCGGCTAATACCTCCAAACAGTCGGGCGGCGTTGCTGTGTTTAGCCTGCGGCAAAAAACAGTGCTAACGGCTATGCGCCCGGCAGGCGCGGGACATGATTTGGATTACTACCGGATGGATAAAATACCTACTGCGGGGCATTTTTTGTTAAAATAGGTTTAGTGCTTCACACAATCGCTTCGCGATTCCACTCATTGTTATCCGGTTTTGTCAATTTTGCCGAAGGCGATTTTCACGCTTTTGATGATATTGGTAAAGGCTTTAACCGCTTTTGATGATAATGCCAAAAACTTGATAGAAAGGGAAGATACCAGGGCAATGCGAAGAGAGCGCTATTACACTTATAAAGATTGGGCCGAAATATTTGCCAACCATATATCCGGTAAAGGATGCAAAAAGTGCAAAGCATACTACAGCTGTCTATTTAAGAGCCGGCACAGCATCCGTTGACGCTCTTCCCGGCTTTGAAATGGATTTATCCACCGTTTTTACAGAGGAAGATGAAACAACACAGGTTCTTGATATAACGTAAAAAGGAGAATCAGCCATGCAAGACATACGCGCGTTAAGAGAAAACTTCGAATCCGTAAAGGCTCTGCTAGACAGGCGCGGCAAAGACTACGAGCTGGACAAATTTGCCGAAATGGACCAGCACCGCCGCGCTTTATTGCGCCAATCCGAGGACATGAAGGCCAAGCAAAACGCCGCAAGCAAGCAAATCCCTGTCCTTAAAAAAGAAGGCCATGACACAACAGAGCTAATGGCGGAAATGAAAACCCTGGCCGAAGAAATAAGGGCACTTGAACCCCAAGTCAAAGCCATAGACGACGAAATGGACGCGTTCCTGATGGGGATACCCAATACCCCCAACCCTGCTACCCCAATAGGCAAAAGCGATGCCGACAATGTTGAAGTACGCCGCCATGGCACACCCGCGAAGTTAGATTTCGAGCCTAAGCCACACTGGGAAATAGGCGAAAACCTAGGGATAATAGACGCGTATGCGGCGGCAAAAGTAACCGGGGCACGCTTTGTCATAATGAAGGGGCTTGGCGCACGGCTTGAACGGGCGCTTATCGGCTTTATGATGGACAGACACGCAAGGCATGGTTATGAGGAACTGTCCGCCCCGGTAATCGTCCACAGGCGCAGTGCCTTAGGCACAGGCCAATTGCCCAAATTTGAGGACGAGCAAATGTATAAGCTAGAAAGCACGGATTATTATCTTAACTCAACGGCGGAGATACCCGTTACCAACGTCCACCGGGAAGAGATTTTGGACGGGGCGCAGTTGCCTATCAAATATTGCGCATACTCTGTCAGCTTCCGCAAGGAGGCCGGGTCTGCCGGGCGTGATACCCGTGGGCTTATCCGCCAGCATCAATTTCACAAGGTAGAGCTTGTGAAATTTACCCGTCCAGAGGATTCATACGCCGAGCTGGAAACCCTGACCGCGGACGCGGAAGATATACTGCAAAAACTGGGCCTGCCTTACCGGGTTGTAGACATCTGCACCGGGGATATGGGCTTTTGCGCCGCTAAGAGCTATGACCTTGAGGTGTGGCTACCTAGCTATGACCGGTATGTGGAGATATCCAGTTGCAGTAATTTCGAAGGCTTTCAGGCAAGGCGCGCAGATATCCGCTACCGGGACGGTAACGGAAAACCCGCACATGTGCATACGCTTAACGGGAGCGGGCTCGCCATAGGGCGTACCATCGCGGCTATATTGGAAAATTACCAGCAAGCCGACGGCAGTGTAAAAGTGCCGGAAGTGCTGGTGCCTTATATGGGCGGGGAAGAGTGGATTAAAACAAGCTAGAATGGAGATTACAATGATAGAGCTAAAAAAAATCACGTTAACAAGCGACAATATACGAGAATGTATCGCGCTTGATATCGCGCCAGAGCAAAAAGAATTTATTTATCCAAACGCGATTATGCTGGCCGTAGCCTACGAGTACAACTCAAAGGGCACGGTTATGGAATGCCGCGCGATTTATGCCGAGGACAAAGTTGTGGGCTTGATAGCGTACAACTACTATGTAGGCGACCCGGTTTTTAAGGAGACTTGCTACCGTATCCGCCCGTTTGTGGTTGACAAAAACCAATCCGGCAAAGGATACGCGGAAGCGGCGCTTCAAAAACTGTTGGAAGAAATACAAACAAAACCACATGGCGAAGCCACCGCTATTTTCGCAACCTATGACCCGGAAGAGGAAGACATGGCAAAACTCTACGAGTCTGCCGGGTTTATCAAAACAGATATGGACTGGAAAGACGAAGACCCGGACGATAACGATATCATCGCCCGGATGAGCTTATAGCCCGAGCCGCGCAAACAGCATGGCCCATTTAAAGGAGAATATATGATAGAGCTTAAAAAAATCTCGATACTGGACGACAATATGAAGGAGTGCGTAGCACTCAGTGTCTTGCCCGAGCAGGAAAATTTTGTGGCAAGCAATGCCATCAGCCTTGCGGAGGCCTATGTCGAAAACAAAGCCTTTGAAGAAAACGGCAAAGGCAGTGTTGCCGTGCCATATGCCGTTTACGAGAACGGTAAAATGGTGGGGTTTGCCATGTATGGCTACTTCCCGCCAAGCGACGACGAGGATTCGTATTGCGGAGATGAGCACCACTACTATTTTTGGCGTTTATTAATCGATAAAAATCACCAAGGCAAGGGGATAGGGCGCGAAACGGTAAGGCAGGTAATGGAAGAAATCAAATCCAAGCCCTGTGGCGGAGCAAGTTACTGCTATGTATCTTACGAGCCTACAAACATAGCGTCCAAAACTACCTTTGCGTCCTACGGCTTTGAGGAAGACGGTCGCGTAATTGACGGAGAAGTGGTTGCAAAGTACAAACTGTAAACAAACCCCAGTAGCATAAACACCCCCCGCGAGCGCATAGAATGTATACCCGGGGGGTGTTTTTATGTCTGTACGAAGTCGTGAAATTAAGCGGCGGCTTGGGATAAGCACCGCCGGTCGCAGCGCTACGCGGCGGGCGGGCAGTTCGCGTCGGACAAGCCTGTCCGGTTTTGGCGGGAAGGATTTAGCCGCTCTTAATCTACCCCGGTTTAGATTACCAAGATTTAGACTGCCGCGGTTTAGGTTTTTACGTTTCGGACTCAGGCCCGTGGGCAAGAGTGCGCGCGCAGGTAGCCGCGCTATTCACTCCGGCCCGGTGCGGGCCAAGAGCGGCGGGCCGTTTGCCCCTTTGGCACGGCACGGCGGCACAGGCCGCATGTCCTCTAATAGGCGTAGCCGCTCGGCGATACGGCTACCAAGCATCCGGCTCATCAAAGAGCGGTTGTTTAAGCTGTCTGTATTTCTAGTTATATCGCTTTTGGTTTTCGGCATATGGCAATTGGTGCGCCCGGGCATACGCGTAAGGGTAAGCCCGGATGTAGTTGCGGCCTTTAGGGTACCCCACCGTTCAATCGGGCTCTTAAAAGATTATGCCGAAGCGCACAACATCCCATTCGCGCAACTGTTTGCCGTATTCAATGCCGAAAACGACTTCTTCCCGGAAAAGTCCGCGGTATATGATTTAAGCGTCCTTGAGCGGTTGTACGTTGTGGATTTTTACCGCATCCTACGCCGTTACAATATGCGAAGTCTGGCCCCATATGTTGCCATGTTTGAAAACTTATTCGGCGAGCTTGAAACCTTCCCTATACCCGCCGGGTGGTACGAGCGCGAGCCGTCTATTATGTTTGGCGATTCCTGGGGGGTTGAGCACAATTTCCAGGGCAACCGTATGCACATGGGTACGGCAGTCATTGACCGGGAAAACATACGCGGGCGCGTGCCGGTGGTAAGCATGACCCAAGGCCATGTGGAGGAGGCCGGGTGGAACAACCAGCTCGGCTACTTTGTTGGCATAACAACGCCCGGCGGCACATACTACCTGTACGCCCACCTGGACAGCCTGGCCCCGGGCCTTGCCGCGGGGCAACATATTACCGCGGGCCACCAGCTTGGGTACATGGGCAACACCGGCGGCGGGCGGGGCGGGCGGTCCTTCCCAGTGCACTTGCATATAGGGATTTCGCCCCAGGCGGACTTTGCGCGGGGGCGTTTTTGGATTAACCCATATCCCCTTTTGCGGTATATGGAAGACAAGCAACTTCGATCCGGGAATTAAATTTACAGGATATGTATAAATCTCAAATTATTGATACATACTAACCGATGTAAGTACTTAACACCGCCCACATAGTCGATTCGGATAAAAATAAACGAAACGGCCATAGCGGTTGCCGAAGGGAGGTTAGTAGGTATGGATAACAAGAAAAACACCGCAGACATGAATACCAACAACAAAAAGTCTGACCGGACAGCTTTTGCAGATGAGCTCAACATGGACGCAACCAACAACAAGCAAAACAACAACAAGAAAAACAACAAGTAACACGGATTCCTAGTTAAACACTCTGAAAGCGAGACGGAAAGCGCCGTGCTTCTGGGCGGTTTCCGGGGAAGCTTGAAGAGATGTTTAACTTGGAATACGTGAACACGGATTCGATGAAGAAAAGCAAAAGCCCCGTGTACCCTATAATACAAGACTCAATGGCTTGTCTTATAGGGCACACGGGGCTTTTGCTGTCTTTTTTCCAATATCAGTCTGCCGCGTCTTCCTCTTCATCCTTCTCTATCGGCCGCAAGTTATCCGCTTTATCCAGATAAAGCACCCCGTCCAAGTGGTCAAGCTCGTGGCAAAATACTGCCGCGAGATATTCCTCAGCCGCTACGGTAAAAGTCTCTCCGTCACGGTTTTGCGCTTCTACCGTGATACTAAAAGGTCGCATTACATCACCCTGGTACCCCGGCACGCTAAGGCAGGCCTCGTCGCTTTCCCATTCGCCTTCTTTGGCAACTATTACGGGGTTAATCAACTCGTACTTGTCTTCTTCAACTTCTATAATGGCTATACGCCTAAGTACCCCTATTTGTGGCGCGGCTAGGCCTACGCCGTTTTTGTCGCGCAAGGTATCCCACATGTCGTCCAGTAGCGCAAGCGTACCGGCACTTATTTCTTTTACAGGTTTAGCTATTTTCCGTAGAATTTCGTCGCCATTTAGGCGCAATTGCCTTAGTCCCATGTTTTTATTCCTTACCCCTCTAGTCCAGCATCACCGGGTTAAGCGTCAGGTGGACGTTTATCCCGGGTAGCGGGTCATTTTCGCGTAGTTTCCTTGTACAATATAGCACAAAAGCCTTTAAAGGTTCCTCTTTATCGCATTTGATTAATATTTTCCAGCGGAATTGATTCTTTACTTTGGATACAAAAGCCGGGCTCATCCCCAGCAGTTCGAACCGGCTTGCCGGGGACGCTTTGCTCTCGGATATTTTTTTGCTGTACTCCATTATGGCCCATAATTTGCGCAGAGCGGAAATAACGCCCTTTTCATCCGGCCCGGAAAGCATAACACAAAACACATGAGAAAACGGCGGATATGCCATTGCCCGTCTTAACGCAATCTCATGGGTGTAAAAAGCCTCGTAGTCCGCTTGTTTGGCCAACTCCAACGCATAGTGCTCTGGATTGTAAGTCTGAAGAAACACCCGCCCAACATCCCCGGCGGCCCGGCCGGCCCGGCCGGCTACCTGCGTCAACAGCTGAAAGGTATACTCGCCGGCGCGGAAATCACCTGTAAAAAGCGATAAATCCGCCGAAACCACGCATACCAGCACCACGTTTGGGAAGTCAAGCCCCTTGGCCACCATCTGGGTGCCTATCAGTATTTGCGCCTCGCCCTTTCTAAAAGTGTCTAATATCTTGGCGTGACCGTGCTTGCCCCGGGTAGTGTCCATGTCCATCCTAATTGCGGCAACACCGGGGAACAGCCGCTTTATTTCTTCTTCGACTTTTTGCGTGCCCGCGCCAAACTGCTTAATATGAACGGATTCGCATACCGGGCAGGCCTTGGGCATAGATTGCCCGCGCCCGCAATAATGGCAGACAAGCCTTCCGTTTTGATGATATGTATAGTTGACGCGGCAATGGTCACAGGCCATAACAAACCCGCACAGGCGGCAGGACACAAACGACGAGTGTCCCCGCCGGTTAAGGAACAAAATGGCCTGTTTGCCGGCGGATAAAGTTTCCGCCAAAGCCTCAACAAGGGGAGCGGCGAATAGTGATGTATTGCCCCGAGTAAGCTCCCGCCGCATGTCCAGCACCGTGACCTCCGGGAAGGTTTGGTTTATGCGCTTCGTCATTTTAATTAGAGAATATGCGGGGGCATCCACTGTATCCCCGGTTGCGCGGGCATAACTCTCTAAGCTAGGCGTAGCCGACCCAAGCACCACAACCGCGTTAGAAAGCCCCCCGCGCTTGATTGCCACGGCGCGGGCGTC
>Ga0123355_10021390_pt1 | contig 10351 bp, 8 predicted proteins | sample TergutEmb28metaG_3_FD_89872 | JGI IMG/M metagenome (GOLD analysis project Ga0123355, IMG submission 89872) | Embiratermes neotenicus P1 segment gut microbial communities from Petit-Saut dam, French Guiana - Emb289 P1 | ecosystem: Host-associated > Arthropoda: Insects > Digestive system > Gut ... | reverse complement strand
GGAGGCTGGGGGGGCTGGCAAGCCGTTCCCCGGGTGCGGGTAAGCGTTCCACACACACAAAGGATCGGGACCCGGGGAACGGGGGGGTGGGTTGGCTCGGGGAAGGCGGGGGGGGGGGGGCTGTGGAGCAGATTACTTCGTCGTAGAAAGGCCCTGCAGTTGCTAAGTGTTGCGCTCAGCTGTGTTGCTCTGCAAGTCACGTGTTCGTTGCTACCCTGACATCTGCCATTTGACCGCTCGGCCCCATTACCGGCCACTCATGCTACACCACAGCTAAGAAAGTTTATGCCCTCCTGTCTTGCAGTTCATATTGTAGACCCCAGCTGGCTTACGTGCGGTCCACGTCCCAGAATAGGTTTAGTAATCCAATTTAATGAACGTAATAGGTTCACAGAACATAGTATGGCAACTTTATTAGCAGAGAAGATGTTTATTCTAAATCAAACACTTTTAGGGCAGTAAAGATTCGACCAGTGATTTTCGTATATCGAGTATAGTACGATCTATTATTACCTCGTCATTTAGCCGTACTTGTATATGTATACACCAGTGCGTCTGTCAGGCGAGTTCTTAACGAATTATGTGGCCCACATGTGTGGGTTGAAGTTGGCCAACCCTGTTGTGTACGATTCAGCGTTGTTAAATGTCTTATCAGCCAGAAATTTGTAACACGTAAATGGCCGGTAGGTAGAGAAATTAATTTAAGTACCATGTGAGGCCTACAGAGTAAAAATAAACGCAAGGCAGTGGGATGTTAGCGTTATCTTATCTGTTCCATATCACGGCTTTGCTGCTGCCCCCCTAGTGACGCTTACGTTGCGTAGTTGATATATCGGTGCTGAAAGAGTTCCTGCTTTTCGGTGAAAATCGTGAAGAGTCGGCACATTGGACTTAAAAGTATTCACATACACCAACTAGTGTACACAGTTGATATAAAATCACCATTCATCCATATCCGATTTGTACTCCTCACCCAGTATTGTGCGGGTGATACAATGGAGAAGAATGAGATGGGCTGGGCATGTGGCGCGTATGGGTGAGGAGAGGGGGGTGTATAGGGTGTTGGTGGGGAAACCGGAGAGAAGGAGACCTGGTGGGGAAACCGGAGGGAAGAAGACCACTGGGGAGACGTAGGCGTAGATGGGTGGATAATATTAGGATGGATCTCCAGGAGGTGGGATGTGGGTATATGCACTGGATTGGGCTGGCCCAGGATAGGGACGTGTGGCGGAGGCTTGTGATTGCTATAATGAACCTTCGGGTTCCATGGAGTAATGCAGGTTTTGTTAATATAATTGCGTATAGGCCTGAAGGCCTAATTTTTTCAGCTAACCTGACGATGTATCCGTGTTATAAACAGAGTGGTAGCTGTTAGTGTTGTGTTTTACTTTGAAGAGTAACAAAGAAAAGAATGAAATTCAATTTTGCGCAATATATTGCGCATGAACAGAATTTTTCTCTATCGGAATGGGATATATAGGAACTCGGTGTGGATCTGTGGTAGCCCCATCCCTTTCCAGTTCACCCTTATATTTCATTTGACGCTGTATTATTGTGCTTCGCGTCGATATATAACGAAAGAAACAAAACTTTTCGCGTTTCATCCATCATCTGGTCAAGAACTTCAACCCACTTACACGCCTTCTAGATCAACATGAAGAATGATGTCTCTGACACACTTCGTGCTCTTCAATAATCATGTTTTCTGGTTCTGCCCATAGCCTCCAGCGATCGCTAGATGATATCTGTAGTGACATCGCAAGATTACTGTTCTTTCGAGTGTGCATTCTGTTTCTTTGCCATTTTTTTTAAGACGAACTTAGCAGTCCTGCCTTTTACTGTCACTTGAACAGTTCTTTTTATTTTACCCTCAGATACCCACTTTAATAAGGGGGACTGCGGTGGTACATTGGTTAATTTGCTGTTCTACAAATCGGAAAGTCGCTGGTTCGATCCCAGATGGTGTCACTGGAATTTTTCATTGACATAAAATCCCCCCAATCGCACTATGACCCTGGGTTCGACTTAGCATCTTACAGAAATGAGTACCAGGATCAATTCCTGGAGCTAAAGGCGGCCGGTGCATAAGACTAACAACCTTACCTCCATCCTGTGCCGTTGTTAAATCTGGGAACCGTAACTTCCTGGAACCCTCTGGGCCACTCCAGGCCTGTAACGGGACCACTTTACCTATTTACCCACTTGCATGTGTTTTTTGTCATCGATTCTTTTGAACAGTCACTGTGTTGTGACTGTATAATCGTAAATACCCTTGTGTGATGACATCTGATGGTGATTACGGTAGGCACTGTACCCGCGACCGTCCTCGATGCGCCCCGCATGTTTTTCGCGACACGACCTGTGTACCGTGCTGCTGTAAGAAATATAGGCGACGAGCATGCTTGTGATTATAGTCGTTATCTCCAGTGCTGTCTTCACGAAGCGTTGTTTGTTCAGTACGCATCACGCCGAAGCTTAGTGGGAATGTCAGCATGCTTATCTTCAGAACGGCTGATGATTCCAATTTGCTATTAACGGGTTTGCATTAACAGTTACGTGGCGTATGTTTTTTTGTTCTTATTCGTCTGATAAGCCTCTTGACCTTATACTTACTCCATGGTGGAGAGCCCTTCTTGAGAATGTAATTGGTCTGCAGCTAGTCAAGAAATTCCCCGCATTTCACGGAACGTGAAGGTTCATTACCGCACTCACAAGCGCCCGCAACCTGTCTCTATCCTGGGCCAGCCCAATCCAGTCCATATACACACATCCCACCTCCTGGGGATACACCCTAATATTATCCACCCATCTACGCCTAGGTCTCCCCGGTGGTCTCTTTCCCTCCGGTTTCCCCAGCAAGACCCTATACACCCCCCTCTTCTCACCCATACGTGCCACATGCCCAGCCCATCTCATTCTTCTCGATTTTATCATCCGCACAATATTGGGTGAGGAGTACACATCATTTAGCTGCCTATTGACCTTGTGCTGTGTGAAACTAAAATAATCGTATTTTGTTAAACATGACTGCATCTAAACTTGTCATAACAAAGTATAGACCTCATGAAGATATCAAAGGCTGTATCTTTCCTGTTGTAACCTTACATCTTCCCCTCCTGTTTTGACCACAAAGGGGAATGTTATAACAGCCTAGTCAGACGTCTAAACTAAACCCCCTCATAAAGAGGGAGGCAAACGCGCCTGACAGAGAGAGACTAGTCTAACGTCTACCCTAAGCCCCCTTTCGTACTGCAACAGTGGTGGTCTTATAATTTCAAGGGGAAGTGGTAGGTACTGAGAGATCCTGCCGTTTGAAGCTTAGGTGTGGCTGATGTGCGGAAGGTCACAGAGGACACAACAGGAAGATGGCGTTCCGCTTGGTGTTATTTCCGGTGGCAAGCTGAATTTTAAACGTTCTGTTGATTCATTCTGCTATCCTCAATAGGACCAGTGAACTCTGCAGTATTCTGCGGAGCCCAGCCCCCCCCCCCCGCGCGATCTAAATGCCCCTCGTATTGAAACACAATGCACAGTGCAATGGAACCGTCGGGCTCTTCCCATGCATTAATATTGGTGGTTAGAGGAACTAGCTTGCATATTTGCCTGAGAGTTCGTACACTGTCGGTTTGGCTAGTGTGAAAATCATTGGCGTAACTCGGCATGTCATACCCGAAGGACTTGGGCGAATGTGGCACGTTTCAGTTACATTGACCGCCAGCGACACTTTTTCGTAATCGAACTGTAAATATCTACCTAAAGTTTACAGTTGGTAAATATACAGTTTTGTTTGGCTAGGGTCGTAAAATCGGTTAACAAACAAGTAAGATGTGAGGTTCTGGTCATAAATTCTATATTGACCTTGAAGATGGAGACGTTAGCCTGTTAGACTGTAATTTTCTGGTTATACAGCCGTAAGGTGCTCGTGTTATGCCAAGTGGAATTGTCGTTTTTTAAACAACGAGAAATTCAGTCGAGCGAAATGAATATTCACTGAAGTGAATATTTAGTAAAAGAAATAATAGTTGCGGCGTTTGAGAATAAGGTAAAGTAAAAAAGGTAAAGTGCACCCTTGTACAGCACTGAGACTCTGTAACAGGCCATACCGCCCATAGAGGGAGTAGAGGTATAGCTCTACTCTTTCTTGACCACGGCACTAGAAGGGGTTTAGGGGTCAGCGTCACGCCCCGGCCGCTATTTAACACCAGGAAAGACACAGTATCCATTGTACAGGAGACTGAATGGGCCCCAGGGCCGGTCTGGACAGGTGCGGAAAATCTCGTCCCCACCGGGATTTGATCCAGGACTTACCAACCCGTAGCCAGTCGCTATACCGACTGAGCTGCCCGGCCCACTGAGAGTAAGGTGCTGAAGACAATATATGGGCCTCAGAGCGACGAGGTGACAGGGGAGTGGAGAAAAATGCGTAATGAGGAGCTTATTGATCAATTCTGCTCACCCAATATTGTTCGGGTGATAAAATCGAGAAGAATGAGATGGGTGGTACATGCAGCGCGTATGGGGAGAGATGAGGCGTATGGAGAGTTTTGGTGGGGAAACCGGAGGGAAAGAGACCGTTTTGAACACCCAGGCGTAGATGGTATGATAGTATTAAGATGGATCTTCAGGAAGTGGGATGTGGGGGTATGGACTGGATCGAGCTGGCTCAGGACAGGGACAGGTGGCGGGCACTTGTGAATTCGGGTAATGAATTTTCGGGTTCCATAAAATGCGGGGAATTTCCTGTCTAGCTGAGAACCGATTAGCTTAATTAAGAAGGACTTTGCTCCATGGAGTAAATAAGTAAGTAAGTAAATAAGTAAGTAAATAAGTAAGTAAGTAAGTAAATAAGTAAGTAAGTAAGAAAATAAGTAAGTAAGTAAATAAGTAAGTAATTAAGTAAGTAAAGTAAGTAAGTACGTAAGTAGGTAATAATAGTTTCGGTGGACAGAATTGTTTGTTTTTGTCGTAATCGAGGGATGAGTAACACAGAGATAAAGTTTATATATTTTGGAAAATGAAACAAAATGACATTAGCGACATAATGAGTGAATTTACGACAAAATGTGACGTCATTATATGATAGTATGAAAGATTTTCGGGTAAAACTCTGGCGTTCAGGATCACAAACCGAAGGTGAAAGTATGTACATTTTGAAACATGGAAAACACTTGATTTGCGGGAGTCGAATCTGTAGTACTGTTGTTACTCAGTCGATACTGGATGAAGGTAGCGATTGTGGAAACCTGTTTTATGATTTGGCGTTTTGCTGACCGTGCATCTCAGTATATTTATCTCAGTAATTAACCAACTTGATGCACGAAATTTTTGTTTTACAATAAGTTTAATGCCTCTACATGTTTCGAGCACATGTGCTCATCGTCAGGAGGTCAGAATTGCATTACACAGCCTCTGGTATCATCACACTGAAAGAAGTGAGTGGTCTAAAATTACTAAAATACAATTCTATAAATATGAGCAAATAGTCGTAAATTTTATGTTTTAAGATATTAAACTATGTGGGATAAAATTTTCCTTGCGTACTGCATTACACACCAGTTCCAAAAATTATTGACTCCGGCATGTTAAGTTTATGTGCCTACTGCGCGTCGATTTCCCGGGGGGGGGGGGAAATCCATTTTTGTGTGCCAAATATGTGCGGTATTTGATAGCATATATTTTTCTTTGTGATTGTTTCCCCTCGTGAAACGATGGACGAAATCCAAGAGATTATCAGATATACATTTGTCGTCAGTAGTTAAACAGCCAACAGTGCGAAATTTTAAACTCCTGTTTACGAGTGATCAGCCCGACGCAGAGATCTCTACCTGAGGGCACACAAAACTCACGACATCCATGCCGCCGGCGGGATTCGAACTGGCAATCCCAGCAAGCGAGCGGCCGCAGACACGCGCCTTAGACCTCGCGACCACTAACAATTCTAAATTATGATTGGGCAGAGAATTCACTAAGTTATCATAAACTGAACCATTAAATAAATAATGATTTAGAAAATCGACATCAAAAAACCCATTCAGCAAGAATAGGACAAACAGAACTTCTTTATTCCGATTGAAATTATTCCTAATAACCCTAATTTTGAACCTTCTGCTCGTTGTGGTAAACAGTTTGCTGGATTTGCATGGTTAAATTATCGTATTTTTGGTAAAACATTTGATTCTTCTGCTTAGGCCTATTGGTGATTCTAAATCTCTGCGTCGATTGTAGTGTGTTCCGTTGGTCTTGCGTGTGTGGTAAACAGCCCTGCTGTATCGTACGCGGCACTGTGGAGCCTGTTTTGGTGTTTCCGCTCGGCAGCTGTCATTTCCTGATACAGTGATAATTTACTTCCTTTTTCCTCTTACTGGTTTTGATTCTGTGGTGGAATAGTTTGTAATGGAATTGAAGTTACAGTTAGCTAAACAATTAACATTTATGTATGCTGCGGTGGAATGTGGTTCTTGGGTTATGTACCGGGGTGCTGATAAGTCCTTAGCACGACCAGGAAGGAAACAAGCTCGGAAGCATGTCAGTGACGCGCGCGATTTCAACAACATCGAGACACGAGCTGTCATAAAGTTTTTTTTTCCCCCCTGCAAGACAAGGCGCCGAAGGAAATTCACGCCATTCTGACAGAAACATTAACTTGTTTCCTTCCAGGTCGGGCTAAGGACTTATCAGTACCTCTGTGCTATATCATACATTTCAACAACATCGAGACGCGAGCTGTCATAAAGTTTTTTTTTTTTCCTTGTAAGACAAGGCGCCGAAGGAAATTCACGCCATTCTGACAGAAACATTAAATTGTTTCGTTCCTGGTCGGGCTAAGGACTTATCAGCACCCCTGTGCTATATCGTACATTTCAACAACATCGAGACGCGAGCTGTCATAAAGGTTTTTTTCCCCTGTAAGACAAGGCGCCGAAGGAAATGCACTCCATTCTGACAGAAACATTAACTTGTTTCGTTCCTGGTCGGGCTAAGGACTTACCAGCACCTCTGTGCTATATCGTACACTTCAACAACATCGAGACGCGAGCTGTCATAAAGTTTTTTTTTTCCCTGTAAGACAAGGCGCCGAAGGAAATTCACTCCATTCTGACAGAAACATTAAATTGTTTCGTTCCTGGTCGGGCTAAGGACTTATCAGCACCCCTGTGCTATATCGTACATTTCAACAACATCGAGACGCGAGCTGTCATCAAGTTTTTTTTTGTTGTTTTTTTTTCTCCCTGTAAGACAAAGCGCCGAAGGAAATTCACGTCATTCTGACAGAAACATTAGCTTGTTTCCTTGCTGGTCGGGCTGAGGACTTATCAGTACCCCTGTAGTTGTAAAAAGCTGCATCTTCCTTGGGCAGCTTACTTTAATTATTGCCGTGGCAACGGAAGAGTTTTATTCGGTCAAGAAAGGAGGACGATCGGTAAGAGAGAATTCCTGGGGCGGCGGCGGTGGTGGGGGTGGTTCTTTGCTTGTGGTAAACGATAATTCTACCTACTGTGCAAATGGATGATGATCAGATTGCTTTGTTTTGATGGTTCTGCATTACGTTCGTATGTTCGCCGCTGAATTTGCAGTCAGGCTTTACAGACCTACACTTAGGTTCAAGCCTGTAAATTGTTCATGTAATTGTGATATGAGTTGTGTGTAAAATACATAGTACTTAACCAGGGTTCCACACATTTTTCCAAAAAATGCAAAGTGCACTTCAGAATTTTGGTCACTAAATGGGTCACACGAAACGAACGCGCTGAGAGCACTTTCGTAATGTTCGTTCCGTGCATTGTGATAGTACCAACAGATGGAAAGTTACACTATTATGTATTTAACTCGCAATTAGCTTGTAGTGCCTTTTATTATATTTGTCCAACAAATACACATATATATTAACAATATGTGTTTCTTAAAGGACTCCCACATGTTTCGTTATACGTAAGCACTATAAAACTACCTTATCGCTGTAAGTTTCAGCAGTACAGCTGTTAGCTGTCTGATGGTGGCAGTTAAGCCGAAACATGTAGCAGTTAATTAGGAGTGCAAAACATAATAGTGGAACTGTGCGTTTGTTGGTGCTGTTGGTATCTGTAAAACGCCGAGGGCATTTGAAGGAAAGGATGTAAGAAAAATATATGGACCTCTAAACGAGGAGAAAGCTGGAGAATGAGAACAAACAAGTAGATAAAAGGACGTAAGGGAAGGATATTGTAAAATTTATAAAATCCCTCTCAACTGAAATGGCACGCTAATGTTGAAGGAATGGAAAAGTAAAATGAATTACCACAGCCACGGTGGGAGGATGAAAACAAAAAGAAAAACAACACAAAATTGGAAGGATGGGACTTAAATATAATGGGAATAAAAAACAGGCATGCATTGGCCAGAGGATGTCGGGAATGGAGGAATATTGTATTGGAAACCGAGGTTGACAACGGATTGTAGCGCTTGAGGAGGAGGAGGATAAGAAGTAGGATGAGGAGAAGAAGTAGGAGGAGGAGAAGAAGTAGGAGGAGGATAAAAAGCAATAGGAGGAGGATAAGAAGAAGTAAGAGGAGAAGTAGGAGGAGGATAAAAAGCAATAGGAGGAGGATAAGAAGAAGTAAGAGGAGAAGTAGGATGAGGAGAAAAAGTAGGAGGATAAAAAGCAATAGGAGGAGGAGGAGGATAAGAAGAAGTAGGAGGAGAAGTAGGAGGAGTATAAGAAGAAGTAAGAGGAGAAGTAGGAGGAGAAGAAGTAGGAGAATAAGAAGTTATAGTAGGAGGAGAAGTAGGAGTATAAGAAGCAATAGGAGGAGGAGGAGGATAAAAAGCAATAGGAGGAGGATAAGAAGAAGGAGTAGGAGGAGAAGGAGAATAAGAAGTAATAGGAGGAGAAGTAGTAGTAGTAGCAGTGGTAGTAGTAGCAGTAGTAGTAGTAGAAGAAGGAGTATTAAGGAGAAGTAGCAGAAGTAGGAGGGTAAGAAGTGGGGGAGAAGTAAGAGAAGAATAGAAGTAGTAGGAGGAGAAGAAGGAGGAGGAGGATAAGAAGTAGGACGAGGAGAAGTAGGAGGATAAAAAGCAATAGGAGGATAAGAAGAAGTAGGAGGAGGAGAAATAGGAGAATAAGAAGTAATAGGAGGAGAAGTAGTAGTAATAAGAGAAGTAGGAGTATTAAGGAGGATGAGAGGTAGCAGGAGAAGTAGGAGAAGGATAAGAAGTGGTAGGAGGAGGAAAAATATGAGAAGTATAAGAAGAAGTAGTAGGAGGAGGAAAAGTAGGAGGAGGAGGAGGATGAGGAGAAGTAGATGGATGATAAGAAGTAGGAGGATGAGGAGGAGGAGGGGATAATATGAAACAGGTTGCATAATGAAGACCCACTAATGTTATTGCACGTAGTACAAAATTTAAGTCGCCCGGCTACCTGACCTTCGTCGGAAAATGCAGCAAGTTCTTGGACCGTTCGGCCCTTAGAAGATAAGGCATTAACGTTCTTCAGAATGTCGGTAACAGCTCACCCAGCGACACAGGGTCGCACGGAAGAAGATGAATCCTGCGTATGAGAACGGCACTTGGTTTTGGCGCCATGTCCGCTTCATTTCTGTCCCTAGTTGTTGGCGTATATAATTTGTTACTTTATTTCGTCTACTTGTTCACCACACTGCGTTGCCGAAACGGTTTGTGGTGGTGAATTCGACGGTAGCTCGTTTTGATGAAGTTAACGCCGTTTACACGCGGGTGCAAAATAAACATTAAATATTTGTTATTATACCTGTATATAGCGCCATTGTTTTTTAATCGCAATTTGTGAAGTTATATGGAAGGCGACCACTGCGCTACAAACCGGAAGGTCGCGGGTTCGATTCCCGATGGTGTCATTGAATTTTTTTTTTGATTAATCCTTCCGGCCGCACTCTCGCCCGGGATTCGACACAGTCGCATATGTACCGTTAGGTAAAGGCGGCCGGTGCGTAGGGCTGACAACCTTACGTCCCTCGTGTGCTGATTGGAAATCTCCGAGCCTCAAATTCTTGGATCCTTCAGGGCCTTTCCAGACCTGCACAGGAATTACTTTGTCGTTCTACCATTTATATCTTGGGTGGCCGTATATCGAAATACTGCATAGTAGGGAGTTGGTGTTCACAGGTGTGCATGGTCGCTAAGTGAGGGCGATGCTGTGTCGGGGTGTGACTGTACCAGTAGAAATATATGCGATGCGATGAAATTTGTTACTTTTTAAACCCCCCCCCCCCGCAATAACAGGAAAAAAGGGCTAGTAGATTTCTCGCTTTCATCCGTAAAAAACGCCTTACCGAGTTTAGCCATAAACGTTGGGAGGGGAGGGGGGGCTGAAAAAAGAGAGTTTTGCGTGTTGGGTGTG
>Ga0123355_10021389_pt1 | contig 10351 bp, 10 predicted proteins | sample TergutEmb28metaG_3_FD_89872 | JGI IMG/M metagenome (GOLD analysis project Ga0123355, IMG submission 89872) | Embiratermes neotenicus P1 segment gut microbial communities from Petit-Saut dam, French Guiana - Emb289 P1 | ecosystem: Host-associated > Arthropoda: Insects > Digestive system > Gut ... | reverse complement strand
AATCATAATAGCTTCAAACGTAGTCATGGCTTTTCACCTCCCTTCGGTTAGAGTAATACTACCCTCCTTCCGTGGAAGCAAGCCCTAAAACAAAAAAGTCCGTACCGTCTTCACGCTTCTGTGTTGTTGGCATTATACCGAATATTTGTTTGACAGGCAACTTATTTTATCTTTAGTTTAAACAGGAAACCCCATAACCACACAAAGCCCGCCGCTGTTTTCAAAAGCTAGTGTTCCGCCCATTTCTTTCATAAAGTATTCAGACAAGTACAATCCTAAACCCGTACCGCTTTTGCCTGCGGCATTACCTGCGCGATAAAATTTTTCGCTTAACAGGCTCAGTTCTTCTTTGGAAACACCGGGGCCAAAGTCGCGTATGGTTAGCATAAACATTTTCCCTTCAAACCCCGCTGCTATTTCCATTTTAGTGTCTGCATATTTGTAGGCGTTGCCAATAATATTGTCTATGATTTGCCTAAAGCGGAGGCGGTCTACGGTAAGCACACATTCCGGCAAGGTGAATGGCATTATTTTATGTTTAAAGTCAGCCTCAAGAATATCTTGCTCTAGCTCTATGGTAGACACTTCCGTAGGGAACACTTTAAGTTGCGTTAGCTCTTCCAGTGTTGCGGAAAACATGTTGGAAATTAAAAGGTCGATCTGGTCTATTTTGTTTACAATGGATTTCATTTCAGGGGTATCGCCGTGTTTTACTTCATATAATTCTGCAATTATTTTAATAGATGCCGCAGGGGTTTTTATATCATGGCTTAACGATGCAACCAGTTCTTTTTTACTAATATTTGCACGGCGTTCGTTTTCCCTTGCAATGGCCAGCTGCTCCCGCATAATATCAAAACTTTCGGAAAATGCCCCAAAGCGGTTTTGCCTGTCCATTGCTAAGGAAGTGTCTAAATCACCGGCAGCGACATGTGCGGCAAACTTTTCCAGCTTGCGAAAAGGGCGTATCATTGTTTTGTACCAATATATAACAAACAACCCCATAGCCGTAACAAGCAGTACCGTTTGCATATAAAATATAAGGGAAAAGCGTGTATGTATGGCGTTTATCTGTAACGAAAAGTCGTTTACAAAAGCCATAGTGCCAACCATTTCATCATCTATTAATATGGGAACCATCGTATTCCGGTTTTGAATATGGGTATGTAAAGAACCCCCTGCTTCTATAAAGTGCATATCAAGCGGGCTTTCCGGAAGGTAGTCATATAGGGCAATGGGCCAGTTATATTCGATATGCCGCACAATTCTATTGACTTCCAGCATATCCAGCGGCTCATAAACGGTGTTAACGGTTCTAAAGGATAGCCCAATACCGGCTGCAAAAACTAAAGCGCAAAGAACAATGAACCATTTCATGCCGATGTCTCCTCATATACATATCCAACGCCCCAAACAGTTTTTATTAATAATGGGGCGTTAGGGTCTTGCTCGATTTTTTCCCGCAGGCGGCGTATATGCACATTTAATGTGCCGTCACTTACAAAATTATCGCCCCAAATTTCTTGAAACAGCTCGTCTTTTTCTACTACTCTTCCTTTATTATCAATGAGGTATTTAAGCAGTTTGTATTCCATGTTTTTGAGTTCTAATGCGGTATCGTCTAACAATATCCGTCCGGTTTTAGTATCTATTTGCAGCCTGCTTTCCGCTTTTTGCCCACCGTATCGTTTTAACGCGATTTTAACCTTTGCAAGCAAAACAGACAAAGAAAAGGGCTTGGTGATATAGTCATCGCCGCCGATGTTTAGGCCCAAAAGCATATCCTCGCTGCTTGTACGCGCGCTCACAAATAAAATGGGAATATCCAAAGTTTCGCGCAGTGTTTTACATAATGTAAACCCAGAATCGTTCCCTAAATTAACATCCAGCAAAATAAGGCGTACTGTATTTTCGGCCAAAAACGAAAGTGCATCTTCCGCACTTAAAACATAGTGCGACTTTACCTCGAACAAATTAAAGTATTCACATGCACCGGCGGCAATATCCAATTCGTCGTCAATAATCAGGCAATCGTAATTCATATGTATCCTCCAAGATGGTTGAATTTTTTTACAGTAAGATATACGTAGGTGTGGTGATTTTGTTGTACATTTCAGTTGGTAGAAGAATCCGACCAACTGAAATGTACAACAAAATTTTTCAACTGGTTTGATTCTGTTACCAGTTGAAATTTCACCATGTATTCGGATATGTCTTGCGCGTGGTGATAATATACCCATTTTTGTTTGCGCTGATAGAAGAAATGTTTACTACTCCCGGAGGCAAAACCGCCGGCAGTGCATCGCTATAGGATAGTAAATAGTACCCGCCATCTTCTCCCCAGAAAATATACATTTGGGCTTGCCGCATGTAGTCCAAATATTCTTCTAAGGTCAAGTCTAAATTTTTCATTATCGTTGCATGGGGCGTGCCGACATAGCGCAAATGCCACGGTTCGTATACAATTTGTGTGATTTCAGTTTTTGAGCATGGATATCTAATAACAAAACCGTGATTATGGCTGTGCGCTTCCAGCCATTGACCGGCCGGGGTTTCCCCAAAAGTTTTGGTTAGCTTTCCGTCCACGCTCACATCAAGTGCCAAACCGAGTTGATGCTCGCTTGCACCAGACGGCTGTATAGATTTTGCTGCCTTGCCTTCTGCTTCCGGCTTGTCATATCCCTGTGCCTGTAATTCTTTGACCCGTTGGTTAAAAATAGCCTGTTGATAACTATATGTGCGGTATGCACTTTGCAGGCGCAGGCCGTGTATTTCATCTTTCGTCATTGCCTCTATCATTTGCGCAAAAGCTTTACGGGCGGCACCATGCAATTTAACGCCGTTATATTCCACTAGGTCGGCGGGTTTATAATCCGAAGGAAGTCTGTTGTTTCTGTTTACCAACCACAAAATTCCTGAATCACTGGCGGCCACATCAGGCACCAGCGTTATTACTAATAAAAGCAGTACTGCCGCAACATATTTGGAAATCATATATCTCTCCAATTTTTACGGAAGAGCGATAGCCCCTTCCTTATAAAGCGCATCTAACGCAAATATCACACCCGTTCGCGAATGTGCAGGCGTAAGCCCCCCTTGAAAATATACAATGTACGGCTCACGCATTGGGGCGTCTGCGCTAAGCTCTATCGACGAACCCTGTATAAATGTGCCGCCTGCCATCACTACATTATGACCGTAACCTGGCATTGGGGCAGGTTCTGGGGTTACGTAGCCGTCTACCGGGGCAGCTTTTTGAATGGCACCGCAAAAAGCCAGGACATTTTCCGGTGTTTTTAGTTTTATGGCTTGCACAATGTCGCTGCGGGTATCTGAAATCTCCGGGTTAACGTCAAAGCCTAGACGAGAAAAGGCAGCCGCTGCCAGAATGGCACCTTTAAGGCTTGCGGACACTGTTTGCGGCGCAAGGAAAAAACCTTGTAATATGCTTCTTGTCATGCCCAAAGACGGCCCTACCGCGCTACCTATTCCCGGGGCGGTTAGCCGCTCTGCCGCCGCTTCTACGCATTCTCTTTTGCCCGCTACATATCCGCCGCCGGGGGCAATTCCGCCGCCCGGGTTTTTTATTAGGGAGCCAACAATTAAATCCGCTTCCGCCGGTTCTTCTGTTTGCACAAATTCTCCGTAGCAGTTGTCTACAAGAATTATTGTGTCCGGAGATTCCGTTCGTATACATGCGATGAGTTCGCGGAGTTCCTCAACTGTAAATGACAGCCGCCAGGAGTACCCCTTGGAACGCTGAATGGTTACCATTTTGGGCTTGTCCGCCAGGTTTTTGCGGATTTCTTCGTAGTCGAATTTGCCGTTTTCCAGCAAATCCACTTGGCGGTATGTGATGCCGTATTCCGCAAGCGAACCGGACGCAGGGCGTATACCTATAACACTTTCCAGTGTGTCATACGGCTTTCCTACAGGAGAAAGCAAGATATCGCCCGGGCGAAGGTTGCCGAAAAGGGCTATGGCTAGGGCATGCGTACCGGAAATAATCTGCGGACGCACAAGTGCCGCTTCTGTTTTGAAGGTTTTTGCAAAAATTGCTTCCAGCGTTTCGCGGCCTTCATCGTTATAGCCATAGCCGGTGGAGTCGTTGAAATGCATATCGCTTAGGCGGCAGCTTTGCATGGCATCCAGCACTTTTAGCTGGTTGATGGCGGCTATATCGTCGGTATTTTTGTAAATTGGGGCGATGTCGCCTTCTATTTTTGCAATAAAATCGACCACTTGGGGGGATATGCCCATTTGGGTTTTTAGGTATTCGTAGAACATTGTAAAATTTCCTCCGTTATTTGCTCTAAAGTTTTATCATGCACATCTATCAAACGCGCATTTTTAGCTTGGTGCCTAAACCATGTTTCCTGACGCTTTGCATAATTACGCGTTGCCTGCTGGATTTGCGCTATTGTCTCTTCTTTAGTTTGGCTGCCGTTTATATATGGTACCATTTCCTTGTAGCCTATCCCTTGCATGGCCGCTAGCCCAGGGTGGTATCCCTGCGCCAAAAGGCGGCTGACTTCTTCGGGCAAGCCTGCGTCCCACATGGCTATGACACGTGCATTGATGCGTTCGTACAAAATTTCGCGCGGCATGGTAAGTATGCTCAAATTTGTTTCGTATTTTGCCGTATTTGCTTTTTGTCCGGCGTTGTGAGCAGAAAAAAGCTGACCTGTGGATTCGCAAAAGCTTAACGCCCGCGCAACACGCTTTATGTTGTTTGGGTGAATAGCCTTTGCAGAGTCCAGATCAATGGCCTGCAATTTTTCATGCAAAAAAATTGCGCCTTTTTCTGCGGCTAGTTGCATGTATGCCTTACGAAGCCGGTTATCTTTCTCGTGCTGGCCTGCTTCGGATTCTGTAAATTGCGTGCCATAGATTACCGCATTGATGTAAAATCCCGTGCCGCCGGCTAGAATTGGTATGCGGTTACGGGATTGTATTTCTTGAATGGCTGCTGTGGCAAGCCGTGTGTATTCTGCTACAGAAAATTGGTCACTTGGCAGAGCAACATCAAGCAAGTGGTGTCTCACAGACACCACTTCATTTTTGGTTGGCTTGGCCGTTCCAATGTCCATATATCTATAAATTTGCATAGAGTCGGCAGAAATTATCTCGCCGTTTATCTGCCTCGCAAGCTCAATTGCCACTGCGGTTTTTCCGCTGGCGGTTGGGCCTGCGACTACATACAACTTTTGCATTGGCATCAACTCCGCTTAAACCGTCGTTCCAGTTCCTGCCTAGTGAATTCTATGATCGTAGGGCGGCCATGTGGACAAGTAAATGGATTTTCCAATTCCAGCAGTTGGGTGATTAATGCGCGTGCTTCCGTTTCCGCAAGGTTATCGCCACCTTTTACTGCTGCTTTACAGGCGGCCATGGCAATTGTTTCTGTTTTGTGGTCGTATGCGCTTTCCTTAGAAAACCCGACTTGGTCTATATTATCGAGCAAGTCTGAAAAAAAACCGGTGTGCAGTGGGCCGTTAAGCAAAAGCGGCACAGCTGTAATTCCAAAATCGTCGTTTTCATTTGATATTTCAAAGCCAAAATTATTGAAGTATTCCATATTGTCTACTAAAACCTGCTTTTCCCGCGGGGTGAGGCGAAGTGGGATTGGTATAAGCAATTGCTGGGAACTGACAGCGCGTTCACGCGCTTTTGCCAGGAGATTCTCGTAAAGAATACGCTCGTGGGCGGCATGCTGGTCTATTAAGTATAGTGATTCGCCTTGGGTTACAAGCCAGTATGTGTTGAAAATTAGGCTATGGATTTGATACGTTACGAAAAATTTCGCTTTAGGTTTGGGCGGTTCTTCTTTTACGAGTTTTTCATTTGCGGATATAGCCTTGGAAGGGTTTAGATACAGCGCTCTTACAACGGTTTCGATATCGCGTTCGGGTGCTTCATCACTTGGGCTAAACAGGGCTGAAAGTTCCGCTTCCGAAAGCGGTTCTTGGATATCTTGTTCTACAGAGCCTGATCCTGATGGAGTAAAAAGAGACAGCTGCTCGGCTTCCGGTGCAGTGTTTTCCTCACTTGGCTTGCTTTTATGCCGCACAGATGGAATCAAATTGTGTTCAGAAAGTGCTTCCCGCACCGCGTTTTCTACAAAATTAAATATGCTGTCTTCGTCTGCAAAGCGCACATCCATTTTTGTGGGGTGAACATTTACGTCCAGCGCATCGAAGGGCAAGCTTAGGTTTAGGGCGAATAGCGGAAACTTGCCTGCCGGTAACATTGTCTTCATGGCGGATTCGATTGCGCCTGTTAGCAAGCGGCTTTGAATATATCTGCCGTTGATAAAAAAGCTGCCGTGCTGGCGGTTCCCACGGGCTATTTCCGGCTTGCCCACCAGCCCCAAAAGATACAGGTCGCCTGTATTTGCGTCCACACTAATTACTTTTGTGGCAACCTCTCTGCCATAAATGTTTAGCATGGCGGTTTTTAAATCGCCGTTGCCGCTGGATTGGAAAATAATTTTGCCATTGTTAATGTACCGCAAAGTTAATCCTGGGTTGCTTAATGCCAGCCGCTGCAAACAGTCGGAAATATAGCCTGCTTCCGTAGGGGGCTTTTTTAGGAATTTACGCCGCGCAGGCGTGTTGAAAAATAAATTGGCAACAACCACCGTTGTTCCGTTGGCGCAGCCTATATTTTGGCGGGATTGTATTTTGCCGCCGTGGATTTCCACGCGGGTTCCGCTTACGGCCGTTGGTGTTTTTGTTATCATTTCCACTTGAGAAACCGCCGCGATACTTGACAACGCCTCGCCGCGGAAGCCCAACGTTTGCACTTGGAACAAGTCGTCTAAGCTTGCAATCTTGCTGGTGGCATGGCGCGAAAACGCAAGCTGCAATTCATCTGCGGAAATTCCGCCGCCGTTGTCTGTAACGCGAACCATGGTAAGCCCGCCGTCGGTTATTTCTACGGTAATAACAGTCGCGCCGGCATCTATGGCGTTTTCTGTCAGTTCTTTTACTACGCTAAGCGGACGTTCTACAACTTCCCCCGCGGCAATTTTATTAATCAGACCTTGGTCTAATTGGATGATTGGCTTCATTATGTATCACCTCGTACTGTACAGTATAGCGCAGGCGTAACGTTTTTGCTATAATACCCAGAACATTTTGTCCACTTTTGCATATTATTTGATAGGAGCAACTACTTTGAGCGAAAAAAGAAAAGCAATATTAAGCGCAGCCGTATGCATAATTATCGTCATAATTGCGATGATTATTTTTGGCGCGTGCGAAGCATATTACGATAATTCAGCCCCTATAGGGGAAGATAACGGCAGCCAAGCGGTAGAAGAAGAACAGGAAACCGCTTGCGATTTTGACGATTTAACAGGGGGAGAAGAAATGGTTCGAAACAGGCGTATTTCTGCGTCTTATGCACGTGAACTAATGAAACGCTACCCAAATGCAATCATTTTGGATGTAAGAAGCGAAAGCGAATTTGCAACAGGCCACATACCCGGTGCAATTTTATTACCCGACTTTGATATTAAAGATAGAGCAAGAGAAATTTTGTACGACACCAACGCACTTATTTTAGTGTACTGCCGAAGCGGTGCGCGCAGCCGTGCAGCAACCTACTTGCTGGTATCTATGGGATATAAAAACGTGTACGACTTTGGTGGGATTAATTCCTGGCCTTATGAAGTGGAGTAAAAATTCAGTTGGTGATACCATATCACCAACTGAATTTTCAGGTTGCCCTCTTTATTAGACATGATAATTCACGGTCCATACGCGCATATAGTAATGTAGAGACCCATCACGGGGAGGAAGCCTCTGCATGAAGCGCATCACAATACATACGACCAACCATAAAAGTAAACTCCTACGTTTTGCAGAAACCGCGGCAGAACGTAATTTATGTATTACAGAAAAAAATCATCAAACAGGGGATTACAGCATTATATTTGCATGGAAAGCTTCGGTAACAAGCGCTTTCATTCAAGCATTAATAATTTTACTATACGATATAGTAACCTATGAAAACCCTATTTACAGACATTCGCCAAAGCTTAGGAACTTAGCAGAAGGCTTGCAGGACACGCAATTATATCAATGCGATATAGAGCGGCTAAAAGCCTTTCTGCGCGCGAACAAAGACCTGAACATAGACGGATATCTCGCCTTCCGCATGGAAGCATACCGTGCAAAACTGGACATGATGCTCTACAGGATAATAAAGAAAATAAATTCGACAAAATAAACTAACAATTTTTACCAATATCAATTATAATACATTTATGATTATCCAAAAATTATTATTGCTTGAAAGCGAAGCCAAACAAGCCATGCAAACTTTAGAAAAAGAACAGGCACTTTTGGCAAAAAAAGCAGAAGAAGATTTATCACAACGCATCGCAGCGCTTGAATGCGAAAAAGACGCAGCTATTCAAAAGCTGGCACTGCGTTCAGAGAAGGAAACAGCGGAAATAATTTCCTGTATACAGGCAGAGTACAAGCAAAAAGGGAGTGAACTGATCCAAGCTTTTGCCGCCAACCAAAATACATGGAAAGACAAAATTGTCCACGATGTTTTATATGGAGATTTTCGAGTATGAAAAACGCCGCACTCATAGCAAAGGTTCTTGCAAGACGGGCGAACCTTGCAGAATCAAGCCAGCCCCATAGCAACCTTTTTCGTTTTCTGTCAAAAAAAAGCGAGCAAAAATTTGTAACAGCCTTTGCAAATGGGCTTCAATCAAAGGACTTACAGTACTATCTAACATTGTGGCGAGGTATCCGTGCATTAAATAAGCCCGATTTCAGCGCAATGCAACGGATTTTGGGAACGGAAATAGACCTGCAAAATATTTTGTGGGTCTATCGGTTAAAGCGGTTTTACGAAATATCTGGCGACGAGGTATATGGCTTTTTGATTCCCATACGGTATAGACTGTCCGGAGATATATTTGCCCAAATTGTTGCGTGCAAGGATATCTCTTGCTTACAAGCGGAGATAGCCAAAACAATATATAAGGATGTTTTTGAGGATTTTAAACAACCGGAACAACACCTAGCGAACGCAGTAAAAAAGCACTATCGTGCGGAAAGCCGTCATTCGCATATTGCGCTTTTGTGCGGATATTTGTATGAAAAAGCTCTGCTACTGCAGGCGTCGTCGCCTGCCCCGCAGGAAGCGTAACAGGGATTTATTCCCTGTGGAGCGGCGGGGTATACACCGATGTAGTCGGCGATGCGAAGCATCGGGCCACCCGGCCCAGCAAGCTTTGCTTGCGAGAGGGTTTGGGGCAGAGCCCCATTTAGATGAGGTGTACAAATGATAACAAAAATGAAATACATAAGCATATCCGGCCATATGGACAGCATGAACCACGTAATAAACAGTTACCTTTCCCGCTATGACATTCAGCTGGAGCACGCCAACGCCCACGGCTTAATGGAACCGTTTACGACTTTGAACCCGTATACCACTACTTTGCAAAAAGCAGAACACTTAGCGGAAATAGCGGGCAAAGTTCCAATCATCTATTTTCCGCTTTCGGCGGCAGATGCAGTAAATATGGTTGAAGACGCACACCGGGCATATGACAAACGCGGCGAAGCATTGCGTACATTAGAAGCAAACCTTGAAGTGGCAAACGAGTACATTTATAGATTGCAGGATTTTTCATCAATCGAGGCGGATTTAAGCGAGTTGGAACAATTTGCGTTTACACATTACCGCTTTGGCAAGTTGCCAATGACGCATTTCATGCAATATGAAAAATTCCTTGCAAACGATGAAAAAATCTTATTTCATATAGCAAAGCAGGACAAAGACTTTGTTTGGGGGGCGTATTTCACGCCAATCAAGCACAGCGAAGCCACAGATGCGGTTTTTGCATCGCTAAAATTTGAACCCATCGACATAATCAACACTTGTTTAGACGAAAGTGTTTGCGGCACACCGTTTGCGATAATTCAGCATGGGTTGGATAAGTGCAGGCACATGGAGGAACAAATCTCCGCATTAACCCGCGGCACTTTGGCAGAAGCCATTGGAAGCCCGGAACGGCTGGCAATTGCTTGCTTGAAAGTAACAAACCTTTACAAAGCCTTCGATCTTAAAAAATTTGCGAACATAAGCCCCGGCAAACAGATTTTTTCCTTTTCCGGCTGGATGCCAGCCGAAGATGCCGCCGCTTTAGAAGCCGAAATTGATAACGATAATTTGATAATTTTCAGCTGCAACCCTGGAGATGAACATCTGCCAGCCCCCCCTACTCTATTAAAAAACCCGCCAATTGTACGGCAATTTGAATTTTTCACTCGCCTATACGGGCTGCCCACCCATAGCGAAATGGATCCGACACCATTTT